>Ga0272446_1000743_pt1 | contig 49693 bp, 57 predicted proteins | sample YNPCB0061_FD_194587 | JGI IMG/M metagenome (GOLD analysis project Ga0272446, IMG submission 194587) | Hot spring microbial mat communities from Yellowstone National Park, WY, United States - YNP-CB-006-1 | ecosystem: Environmental > Aquatic > Thermal springs > Hot (42-90C) > Sediment | place...
TGACAATTTGCTCTGCAGTGGGATTTAGTTGACAGACAATGGTCAGTATTTGCTGTGGCATGAGTTCATTTTATGCGCTTAAATGGTAATATGGCAACTGAAGTTGCTAAAGGAGCTTTCCTCCCCGTACTTCAGTACGGGGCTTCCAGCCCTACCCGTTGTGAAGCAGGGGATGGACGGCGGCGGCAACAATCCGCTCGTCTGGCTCAAAGGCGTTCCCCTCAGCTAAAAAGGTTACCCAGCCATTGCTTGGCCTATAGACGTAACCGTTGCATTGTATAGAGCGCAAGATCTCGATAGCATCTTCCGGTTGCTCACTGCGCAGATGATAGCTTTCACTGAACTCACTCATCGTGGGTACCCATACTCGGCTATCGATTAATGTATCGCTCCAAAAGCTGCCGAATCGCCTGAAGTTCCGCCAAAATACTACTGAGCAGTTGCTCGGGTTGATCCTGTGGTACTGTTTTTAGTTCGACGTGAAGCTCGGTAAACCCCATAACATCACGGGCAAACCGTGCTACCTCGTTAGGGTGAAACAATAATGGTTCGCGGCGACTGCTACGGCGCTCGGGATTCAGACGCTTGGGATCAAAGGGAGGATTGATAACGTAGTTGTCACTATTGACGTAGCGGTAGATAGAGGCTCGGGAACGATGGAGGGTTTGCTGAACTTGTTCAATTGTCATCAGGTTGCTATCACTAGATAGTAATTTAGATCGCCGCATCAAAACTATTACTGAGGGTTATTGTTATCGATTTTATTTCAATGTAAGTGTAGAGGGATCAACTGTCAAGATTTAATGCGAATCTTTTGATTTAATTGCTGAGTTTGCCGCTGCTGCTGTTGTTCTAACAAACGGCTAGCAAAGGACAGGGCGGCTGCAGAGCGATCGCCCCCGGCCAAGTCCGCCAAGGCATGAAGGCGTTCTTCTCCATGGAGGGGATATACCGCAACCGTTGTTTGTTGCTGGTGTGCGGCGCTGAACTTTTGAACGTGGTAGTGGTGATCTGCCGCAGCAGCGATCAGGGATTGGTGGGTCACGCAAAGGGTTTGGTGGTGGCGGCTCAACCGGTACAAACTGTCGGCGATCGCCCCAGCAATACGCCCGGAGACCCCCGCATCAATTTCATCAAAAATCAATGTCTTCGCTGTTTGTTGTGTTGTTAGGCAGGTTTCTAATGCCAGTAAAAACCGACTAATTTCACCACCGGAGGCAACCTCCCCAAGCGGTTGTAAGGGTTGGCCAGGATTGGCACTCCACAGAAAGGTAATGTGATCACTGCCGTGGCTGCTGGGAGCTATGGACTCCAGTTGTACTTGGAAACGAGCATGGGGTAGCCCAAGGGGCTGGAGATGCTCAAGGAGTTCCGCTTGCAGTTGATCTGCAGCAGCAGCGCGCAGTTCATGGAGACGAGCGCTGGCAGTGGTTAGCTCTGTCATCCATGCCTGTACATGGTGCTCGAGATGCTCGTGAGTCATGGTGTGCTGCTGGATCTGGCTGAGTTCGGCAGCAATGCTATCGCGGTAGGCCATAACGCTCGCCAAGTCAGGCCCATACTTACGACACAGTCGTTGGAGCTGATGAATGCGGTTGCCAATCCTATCGAGGGTCTCCGGATCGGCCTCTAGGCTCTCAGCATAGGTGCGCAGGTGCCGTGCGGCCTCTTCGCCTTGGGCGATCGCCCCTTCGAGCAATTCTAGGACTGGAGCAAGGGAGCGATCTAAGGGCAGGAGCGCCTGTAGCGCCATTTGGGCTTGCCCCAATAACCCTGTGGCACTGGGTTCCTCCTCGTAGAGCCAGTAGTAGGCGCGCTGGCTGTGCTCCTGTAACTCATGGATGTGGCTCAGCCGCTGATATTGTTGCTGGAGGGTCTCCAACTCATGGGGGTCGTTCAGGTTGGCTGGCTCCAGTTCACTGAGTTGAAATTTCAACAGGTCTAGCCGTTGCAGTCGTTGTTGCTCTGCTTGGGTAAACTCTGCCAATTGGCGCTGACTACTCTGCCACGCTTGGTAGCATTCAGACACCCGCTGACGCTGCGCCAGTAGCTCGACTCCCCCGTAGTGATCCAGCCAATCGCGCTGTTGGGCTGGGCTGGCCAGTTGAATGGCTTGCCCCTGCGCTGTCAAACGCACCAGATAACGCCGTAGTTCCTGTAGCTGTTGCCGATTGACAAGAACTCCATTTACCCGCGTGCGGCTGCGGAAGGTCTCTCCCTTGAGGCTAAATTCACGACTGCACAGCAGTTCTCCCCCCATATCTTCAATCTCTAGGCGCTGGAGCCATGCCTGTACCTCCGGTGTGAGGGTAAACACCGCTTCAATGTGTCCTTGGGTGCTCCCAGAGCGCAGGTGCCGCACCGTTAGTTTGCCCCCAAGGAGAGCATCAATGGCATCCAAGAGAATCGATTTCCCTGCCCCTGTTTCCCCCGTCAGCACGTTCAGACCAGGGTGAAATGTGACCTCTAACTCCGTGACAAGGGCAAAATTCTTAATCCGCAGTGTTTGCAGCATTCCCTTTAGGACTCCGGCAGCCAAGCGACTCTATTGTGGCACTCTTCCTTTCGTTGGAACGAGGACAGCTCACTTTTGCCATAGTGCGACTTGATTTTGTACCGCAGATTAGCCTACATAGTAGAAGGTAATATTTTGCAACATTTTGAGGAGCAACTGCTCGGATGATCACGGAGGCAGCAGCGATCCCAGCAACGGTGCCCAAAGAGTTTTTGGGGCCACCAATGGGGTTTAATCCAACCTTAGTCATGTTTTTTGCCGCATTTGCGATCGCCATTCTTTCGACGTGGGGATACGTTCAGGGAGACTGGCCGGGTTGGGTTTGCTTTGGCGCCAATATGCTGGCTCTACACCTAATGGGAACGGTGATTCACGATGCCTCCCACAATGTTGCCCACAGCAGTCGCCTTGTCAATGCCATTATGGGCCACGGCAGTGCCTTACTCCTTGGCTTTGTATTTCCGGTCTTCACACGGGTGCACATGCAGCACCATGCCAATGTCAATGATCCCGAGAATGACCCAGATCACTATGTGTCTAAGGGGGGGCCTTTGTGGTTAATTGCCCCTCGCTTTTTCTACCATGAAATTTTCTTTTTCAAGCGGCGGCTCTGGCGGAACTATGAATTGCTGGAGTGGGCAATTAGTCGGCTAATCTTAATTGCTATTGTGGTGTTTGCGGCTACTAGTGGCTACATGCACTATGTTCTAAATTATTGGTTTCTGCCCGCCGGGGTGGTTGGGCTGATGCTGGGGCTCTTTTTTGACTATTTTCCCCACCGTCCCCACACCGAGCGCGATCGCTGGCACAATGCCCGGGTCTATCCCAGTCCAATTTTGAACTTGCTTATCTTTGGTCAAAATTACCACCTGATTCATCACCTGTGGCCGAATATTCCATGGTATAAGGTGCAGCCTGCCTACCATGCCGTCAAACCGTTACTAGATGCCCATGGCTGTAAACAGACCCTTGGTATATTGGAACCGGGGAATTTTCTCCCCTTTTTATACGATGCTTTAGTGGGGCTGCACTTTCATCGGGTCGCCCCACCCTCTAAGACTCCTCCTCCCTCTTGAGGTGTTCCATGGTGGCTGAAGTCAGCGGCGATCGCCCCCCTGTTGTGGTGGTCGAAAACCTACAAAAGTCCTATCGGACAGGGTTTTGGCTGCGTACGGCGATCACCCCCCTGAAGTCCGTTTCCCTACAGGTGTACCAAGGAGAAACCTTTGGCCTCCTCGGCCCCAACGGGGCAGGCAAGACCACGTTACTCAAAACTCTGTTGGGGTTGGTACAACCTAGCGCTGGGCATGGCTTGCTGTTGGGGCGACCCTTGGGCGATCGCGCCATTCGCCAGCACATTGGCTATCTACCGGAAAATCCTTACTTTTACGACTATCTGACGGGTTGGGAATTTCTCGAGTTTACCGCTGGCCTGTTTGGCCTTAGCAAAGCCACTCGCCAAGAACGAATTCCACTGTTGCTAGAAATGGTGGGCTTAACCCTCAAGGATGCCCGCAATAAGCAAATGCGCCGTTACTCGAAAGGGATGGTGCAGCGGGTCGGCCTCGCCCAAGCCCTCATCAACGACCCAGACGTCGTGTTCCTCGACGAACCCATGTCTGGCTTAGATCCCCTTGGCCGCTATCAAATCCGTGAGATCATCCTATCTCTGAAAAAGCAGGGCAAAACCATCTTTTTTAATAGTCATGTTTTGGCAGATGTGGAGGCCATTTGCGATCGCATTGGTATTTTGGCCCAAGGGGAGCTAATTTGTACCGGTGGGGTGAACGAGCTCCTTGGCAGTAGCACGAGCTACCATGTGGAGGGCACGGGTGGCCATGTCGATGGCCTGCAGGAGTGGCTACACCCTCTAGAGATTCAAGGCGATCGCTGGCAAGGCGTGATTAACGTTTCACCGCAGCGCTTTTTAACCCTTGTGGAGGAAATGGGAGGACAAATTTTACACCTACGCCTCGCCCGCCCCACCCTTGAAGAATTTTTTGTCGAACAGTTGCGCCAGCGGGGGATTTACGTGAGCCATTAGGGATACAGGCCGCTGCTGGCAAAAGACCATCATACGTCTATTCAGCAACGCCAAATTTTCAAACTAGGGTAGTGCTCAAGATGGGATGTTTTATCGAATGTGAGCGAAAAACCCCGTCCGCTTGCGGCAGGAAGGATGTCAACATATCTATCCTCTTCTATGCTCTTCGTACCCCCTCTTCATGCAACAACGCCATTTGATACAGAAGTTCTGCCCGCTGCCAGTCTTCGGGGGTATCTATATCTACAACTCGCCAGTGGGGAATAACGAGTCCAACACCTGCGCGATGAATACTCACACCGGTCAGCCAAGCGTGTGCTGTTCCCCAGTAAAACTGGCCTGCATCATAGTAGGCGGGTTCTAAGTCTTGGGTGCGTACCTGTTCATACTCTGGGTAAAACGGTTCCATCCGACCGGTCTCGTGTCGCTTCAGTGCCCGCTGAATGGGTGAAGGAAATGTTGTTACCGGAAATGTGTAGGGAGCCTGCACACTCAGCAGTAGCTCTAGGGCTTTATTGAGATCCGCCGCGTGCAACAGGGGAACTGCCGGATAGATACAACAGACGTAGTCTATTTCCCAACCTTGTTTTTGCAAGACTTGGATGCCATGGGCAATGACCGGAGTGGTGCCTGTGTGATCATCTGCTAATACCGCTGGACGCGTAAATGGCACCTCTGCACCCCATTGAGTGGCCACAGTAGCAATTTCTGTATCCTCGGTTGAGACGACAATACGGTCAAACAGACTGGATGCCTGAGCGGCGCAAATAGCATGGGCTAGCATTGGTTTGCCACAAAAGTCACGTATATTTTTGCGGGGAATACGTTTACTGCCGCCCCGCGCTGGAATGATGGCGATCTTCATTCTTTTCCTCAAAGCGTCTATTGTAATCTATAAGCGCTAGACAAACCCTAGCTGTCTTTTTAGGGACTGCGCTAGCCGATCTATTGACCTATGTGCTGACCTCGCTACAGTTGGCCGTTGCCTTTCCCGCAGCCACGGGTGGGGTGTTGGCAGCCTTTGCTAAGTTTGCTGGCATTTTTGCCCTAACGCAAATTCCCTTAGCGATCGCTGAAGGTCTCTTGACGGTGATGGTTTGGAACTGGTTGCAAACCTACAACCGAGAAGAATTGCAAGTCCTGAATTTGATCAAGCAGGAGTCATAACCAATGAGCCGAAAGAATCAACGTTGGAACAATTGGGTATTGGTTGTGGCGGTAGTGGTGCTGGCGATCGCCCCATTATTGCTGGCGCGCAAAGCCGAGTTTAGCGGTGCTGACGCTGAAGCAGAAGCTGCAATTCAGGAGGTTAGCTCAAGCTATCAGCCTTGGTTTAATCCGGTCTTTGAACCAACCAGTGGCGAAATTGAATCACTGTTCTTTGCCGTCCAAGCGGCACTAGGAGCAGGAGTCATCGGCTATGTTTTTGGGCTATATCGAAGCAGGCACGAGCGACAGGCATCCCAACACCACCCAGAAGTGAGCCAGTAAAAAAGCAAAACTGGAAGAAATTCGAGAAGTAGTGCCAAGTCTGGCTCGAATGCATCAGGAGAAGGAATCGCTTAGAGCCATCTTTGAGCCAGCAAAAGATTGGAAAGATGGAACGTTTCAATTGCTCGATTGGTTAGCTCAAGCTCAGGATTCTTTTCAAGAGAGCGTAAGAACAATTTGTCGGTGGTTTGGTGAAGTCACCGCCTATTTTGATAATCACACAAATAGTGGTGTTGTCGAAGGTATTAACAATCAATTGAAGCTGATCAAGCGGTCAGGTTATGGGTTCAGGAACTTTGACAATTTTCAGTTACGTTGCTTAATTTACTGGCATTTAGCTATTGATTAAGCATAACTCGGACGATAGAGCCGGATTTTCCGCTTTTAGGCTTTTTCTTTACCTTTCTTTTTAAATTTCAACACTTCTGCCATTGAACAACTACATTGTAGTTAAAAATTGCAGTTAAAACAGGCTGCCTAGCTGGGTTGTAGCTGAATGCCATGGGGGCAGCACTCGCATACCCAGAGGTCTAAATCGGGGTCAGGCAAGTCTCGCCGGACACGTTGGAGGAGATCGTAACCTGCATTCATTGTTTCTACCAACCCAAAGACAGTAGGGCCAGAGCCTGACATCATGCTGGCGATCGCCCCGGCCTTTATAAACGTTTCTCGTAACTGAGCCACGGCTGGATAGCGGGGTAACACCACCTTTTGTAAATCATTCCTCAAACTGCTGGCTAACGTTGCCAGATCGTTGCGGTGAATGGCTTGCAATAGGGTGGCAGATCCGCCTTCTTGGCGGGCTTTTTCCTGCGCTGCTGCGGTCTGAGCATAGAGGTGCTGAAACTCTTGGCGATAGGTTTGGTAGGCCCATGGCGTCGAGACACTCAAGGAGCGATACTTCCCTAAGACCACCGTCAGGTTCTGAAGGTCGGGAAGGGGAGACAACTGCTCGCCACGCCCCAAGGCTAAGGCGGTGCCACCGCTGAGACAAAAGGGAACATCGGATCCGAGGTGTTGGGCAAAGGTCTGTAGCTCGGCTTGCGTCAGCCCCAGTTGCCACAGCAGGTCTAAGCCCACCAGTACTGCCGCTGCATTGGTGGAGCCACCCGCTAACCCCGCCCCCATGGGAATCCGCTTCTCAATAAAAATTTCCACACCATCGCGATCAGGGAAGTGCTGTTGCAGGAGGGCTGCAGCTTTATAGGCCAAATTGCGCTGATCGCAGGGCACTGCTGGATGGGTGCACTCAATTTTAATCTGGCGATCGCGACGAGGTACCAGTTCCACACGATCCGCTAAAGATACCGCCTGCATCACCATCACCAATTCATGGTAGCCACTGCCATCCAGACAATTACCGACAATTTGCAGAAAGAGATTAATTTTGGCTGGTGCCAACAAACGGTACACGCTAGCAGACTCTCACAACATTGAGGGTGGGGCTTGGCTATAGATCCTCTCACAGGAGTTGTTCTTTTGCCAGCACTTGCCGCAGTGCCTTGACAACATCCCCCTTGATTTTTTACATTAGAAATCTGTCGCGGGTATAGCTCAGTGGTAGAGCGCAACCTTGCCAAGGTTGATGTCGCGCGTTCGAATCGCGTTACCCGCTTTGACCTAAAGATTAGCCATGTCACGCTGGTTGTTGCCTAGCCGCCTCCAGCTTAAACACGCTGTCAAGGTGGGCATTGCAGCCGGTTTACTGGCCATTGTCTGCTGGCATGCCAACCTCAAGATGGTTCACTATCCTGCCATGGGGTTAGTGGCCACCATGTTGTCTTTGAATACGGGTGAAACCCTCAAAAACGGTTGGGGACGGCTGGGAGGCAGTCTCTTAGGGGGACTTTGTACAGCTCTATGGATTTCTGGCTTGGGGCTGAATCCCCTTGCGGGGACACTGGCGTTTAGTACCGCTGTCTTACTGTGCGAAACCCTCAAGTTACCAATGATGCAAAACCAAGCCGCTGCGGTAACGGCAATTATGGCAGCCAGTACCGAATTTGGTCAGCAGCCGTGGGAGTATGCCAGCAGTCGTGTGTTCGATAACTGTATTGGAATTGCCATCGGCATTTTAGTGACCCTTTGCCTTTGGCCAGAGCACCCGGAGCTGACGCTCAAACGGTCAACCAGCGCTATTGTGGCCAAGTTACACGAAATCTATGAAGACGTTTGCCAAACACTAGTCACACATCGGGTAGGGCTGGAAGCCCCGTACTTCAGTGCGGGGAGGAAAGCTCCTTTAGCAACTTCAGTTGTTTTAGGTTATAATTGTACTGCGGACACCAGAAACGGTTGTTCAAGGCACTGGTAACGGTCGATTGGGGGTGTTGTAAACCACCCCAGAGGCTCGCGGTTGGCTTGCTAACTGCAGGGCTACTAAAAGCTCCCTGCTTTAGCTGGGAGTAGTTTACTAAAAAATATCCTCTCGACGATGTCATTCACATCGGGTAGGGCTGGAAGCCCCGTACTTCAGTGCGGGGAGGAAAGCTCCTTTAGCAACTTCAGTTGTTTTAGGTTATAATTGTACTGCGGACACCAGAAACGGTTGTTCAAGGCACTGGTAACGGTCGATTGGGGGTGTTGTAAACCACCCCAGAGGCTCGCGGTTGGCTTGCTAACTGCAGGGCTACTAAAAGCTCCCTGCTTTAGCTGGGAGTAGTTTACCCTAGCATGGTCTATACTATCCTGCAGGAATGTCCACCCGTTGTGGGCGAAGTACTGAGGGCGATCGCCCATAGCCTACACCAAGGCCTACCTACCCAAGAGACCATCAGTGCTGTTGCGCACTCCTTGCACGAACTCGAAACACAGTTAGTGAGCCTGCGTCAGCAGAGCCGCCTGCGGGAGTACCCCCTCGAGGGAATTTTAGAAGCTTTTAATGTCCTTGAAGTGCTAAAAGAGGTTGGTGGCGACATCCTGCCAACCATGGATCCTAGCTAGACGACTGAAACTGCCTCTGAGCTAGAATGAGGCTCTTGTATATTAATAATGCTTGGCGTAAATAGAAAGACCCCATCTCCCAACCGTGACTGATTGCCGTTAATGGCAAAGGTGCTACCAGCAGCAAAGTCAGAAATCCGCTGTGCTTCGGCAATATCTAACTCTTCTAAATTGAGGATCACTGCTTTATCTGCCCGTAGTGCCTGCACAATTAGGGTCGTATCACTCAGCGACTGCGGCTTAATGATCACGACTTCATAACCACTGCTCAGGGAATGGCCAAAGGCAGTCAGTTCACTCATGGGAGTCCCCCTTGGGAATGCGAAATAGAAGAAATAGACTTTTAGCCTAACTTTTTTATACGATCAGGACTTACGCTTATGCAAACAAACGTAAAAAGAGCTTAATCCTTGACAAGGGCTAGCCCTATTGAAGCTAGGTTCCCGATTTAGGCGATTTACGGGTTTGCCAACTGTCCACAATACGGCCAAAATTAGTACGAAATTCTGCAATCCCTAGCCAACTGCCAGCCTGTGCCTCATCCCAAGAGGCTGAGATGACACCATAACTCAGGCCAAGGGCACCTAACCCAAACCAGCCCAAACTAACAAGAACCACCACCACATGGGGCAGACTAAACCAGTGATGCTGCACAATGACGTAGCTTACGGGGAATGTTGTCAACCCCAACAGCGTTGGTACACCAGCGCACACCGCCATCCGACTGACCATCCGCCGACTAACGACTTCAGGGATAGCGCCTTGCTTGGCAGCAGCACTCTTTTGCTGTTTGGCAGCGCTCTTGCGGCCAGTATCATCAGGGCTAGGGGCTTTGGAGAACGTTGCTTTACTCTTCTTACGAGATTCAAAAGGTAGTCCAGAGCCTTTGGCCATGTTGCTTAACCCCGAATTCCTAGACGCTCGATAAGTTGACGATAACGCTGTGAATCGTGCTTGTTGATATAAGCGAGGAGCCTCTTACGGCGGCCAATAATTTTCAGTAGCCCCCGCCGCGACGCATGATCCTTCTTATTCGTCTTGAGGTGTTCTGAAAGTTGTTTAATGCGCTCGGTGAGAATAGCGACCTGCACATCCGCAGAGCCGGTATCTGTACTGTGAATTTGGTAAGTGTTGATGATGTCCTGTTTGAGGTCGTGTTGCAGTGCCATAGCTATGATCAAGAGATGAACGGCGCGATCTATATATCATACGGTGCGATCGCCCCAGAAGGGTAGCCCTTAACAGGGGATGATTTTTAGTATAGACACTATCGAGGCGTGGATGCTCCGCTCATGGGGTTTCGCGTTCATAAGCGGCTTCCCAATCCCCATAGCAGAGAGGGGGTGACCGGCATTCTCGGCGTAGAGCAGGAACTTCTGTCTTTCGCTACCTGCCCGTCCTTGCGGCGGGTCAGCTTCAGTTGATACGCCAAGTATCGAGCCGCGATATTGTAGCTGGCGCTAAGGTCAAAGGACGAAACTTGTCCTTTCACAAACTCGATAGCAGCACGACGCAGGCAGGACGGGAACTTGTAGAACCGCGTCTCAACGTAGGAATACTTCGGGTTCGGATGCTGACTGGTGCGATGAATGAGCCGTTCCACTGCCGCACAGCAACTTTTGGCTTCAGTTAGTTTCGACCAGTGGCCCATGACCACATCGCTCAACGCCTTGCAGTAAGCCCGGTACTCATTAAACGTTGCTGAGAGATGAAGTCTCACGTCTGGCGACGGTTGTAAGCCTCATTTGTCAGTGCGTACAATAGGTTTACTCATAATCAACTAATTCTGGCTCGGAAAATGCATCAAGAGTTTGCGGAGCAGCTACGCCCCTTTTACTGGACGCCTTACGTCTGGAACCGTGTCTATGGCTTGATCACGACTGGGGGATGGGCCAGCATCGAAACCCTTTTGAAATACATCGAGAATCAGGGCGAGCCGCGAACACTCCGTCCGCCGCTAACTAAGGAATGACGCTTCGCGTCTATTCGTAGGATTGCGGCGGTTTTGCTCAAAATGAGTGAGGACGTGAGTCATCCGTGAAGCAGCAACGGTTATGGTTTGGGGCTATCCTTGCCTGTACAGTTATCGGTCTCATGTTGAGCCGCTACTGGTATGCTCACCATGTCATGGCGAGTGCTGAGGCGGCGGCTCGCCAGCGATTGGTTGTTGCCCTAGAGCGAGCGCTGCCCCCCTTAAACACCACAGTGCCAGTTAATCTAAACTGCGCGATCGCAACGCCAGTGATTTCTTTAGCCCATGTGCAGCAACTGGGTCGCCATCGCCCGCGGGAACGGTAGGCGCTAGCCCATGCTTCAAACTATGGCGATCGCGTCACCGTCGATGTGCATGGGAACCCGACGAATTATCCGCTGCTGGTCGTCCTCCACGAAACGGTCTATAGTGCCGCCAGTGCTGTTGACTACTTCCAGACCTACCACGAGCGTGACGAGGATCAGGCCAGCTACCATGCCATTATTACCCGCAGTGGGGAGATCTTTTACACCGTCCCTGCCCATAAACGGGCCTACGGCGCAGGGAATTCGGCCTTTCAGGGGGAACAGGTACAAACGAATCTGCGCATTGCTGCATCGGTGAATAACTTTGCGTACCATATCTCCCTCGAAACCCCCTTAGATGGCCAGAACGCAAACTTGAGTCATAGCGGCTATACCGAAGCACAGTATCGGTCTCTCGCATGGCTGGTCAGTCGCACCCAAGTGCCATGGCAGCGCATTACCACTCACGCTGCGGTGGATCTAGGGGGCGAGCGCGCTGATCCGCGCAGCTTCGATTGGCAACGGTTTGCGCAGTATTGGCAGCCCTATCATCGCCTTCAGCAACACTATTGCGCCATGCTGGCCAATCGCCAACTCCCAGCTAGGGAATCCAACGCCAGCTAAGTTCCTACGGGCTAGGATAGAGGAGTTTTTGACAGGGATGCTCCCATGGGCTTGAAACGCTTTGTCTCGTTTAGTTTCTTGGTGTTTATTCCCCTCTCGGTTGCTGCTGAAAAATTGGAGTGGGGGGCGCTCACGGTCTTTATTGTGGCAGCACTGGCCATTGTTCCCCTCGCTATTTGGCTGAGTACTGCCACCGAAGAAGTTGCCCTCGCCACCGGTCCGACCATTGGCGGGCTATTGAATGCCCTGTTTGGCAATGCCACGGAGTTGATTATTGCCATTGTGGCGCTGCGGGCAGGCTTGGTGGATATTGTCAAAGCCAGTATTACAGGAACACTAATTGCTAACTTGCTTCTTGTTATGGGGCTGTCGATGTTTCTTGGGGGGATTCGCTACAAGGAGCAATCCTTTGCACCTGTCGTTGCCCGGGTGAATGCCTCTTCAATGACTGTGGCGATCGCGGCCATTCTGCTACCGGCGATGGTGATTTACACCTCCACCAGCGTACCGGAGACGGCCATTTCCACGATGTCGGTGGTGGCGGCTGGGGTCTTAATTGCCGTCTATGGGATGACGCTCCTGTTTTCCTTAAAAACCCACAGCTACCTCTACGAAGTCAGCCAAGTGGAGCTGGCGGATGAGGAGGGTCACCATGAAAAACCCAACCTCACCCTGTGGATGACGGTGCTGATCATTGCGACCCTTGGGGTTGCCTTTGAGTCCGAAATTTTTGTAGGGGCAGTGGAGGCAGCAACAGAAGGCTTGGGTCTAACGCCATTGTTTACAGGGGTAATCTTACTGCCCTTAGTGGGGGGCGCAGCGGAGTACGTCACGGCGGTGGGGGTTGCCCTCAAGAATAATATGGATCTATCCGTCTCGATTGCCCTTGGTTCATCCCTACTAGTCGCCTTGCTAGTTGCCCCCGTATTAGTCGTAATTGGTCAGGTCATTGGCCAGCCCATGGATTTGAACTTTAGCCTGTTTGAGGTCGTGACGGTCATTATCTCGGTGGTGATTGCCAACGTCATTAGCCTCGATGGTCGCTCAAACTGGCTGGAGGGAGCGCTGTTGCTTGCCACCTATAGCATTCTCGGCACCGCCTTCTTTTTCCACACTTAGCTGCGAGCCGTACCGCCCAGGCTGGAAGGCATGATCAGCCTAGGGGATTTCAGGAAAGGGGTTGGATGTGGAGGTGGTAGGTCATGGTGGCGGTGACCCCTTGCCCCCGCAATACTCCATCAATAGGGGCAGCATCGGCAGGCTCAGCCGTGGCCACCAGCGCAACATGGCGATCGCTCACCGCTAGACCATGGGTGGGGTCGTAGCCCCGCCACCCTGCTCCCGGCAGATAGACCTCCACCCACGCATGGAGATGGCGCTCTGGGTTATCTAGATCCCCTTCTTGATAGCCACTGACAAAGCGGGCGGCCAATCCGACCGCACGGCAGGCATGGATAAACAAGACCGCAGTATCGCGACAGGACCCCGCCTGCTGGGACCACGTCAAACAGGGAGGCCACGGTGCTCCCGTGTCGCGAATTTGATGCTGACAGGTGCGGTAAATCTGCTCGTTGAGTTCACTCAAAAATGGCAGAACCGCGCCGTCCACCCGTGTCAACGTTTCCCACGCCAGTTGATAGGCCACCGGATCCACTGCGCCGCTAAGATAGGGGTGCAACCCATGGGCTAAACGTTGGGGATAGTTGAAGGGCAACGTCATTGCCCACGGCTCCAACAGGTAGTTAAACGGATTCTGACAGTAGGTTTCCACCTCAGAGGTGACTTGAATCATTAAGGTTGTGGTGAGGTCGTTCGACCACCAATAGCGCCGCAGGTGATTGCCATAGGCATCGAGAACCGTACTGCACCCTTGGGGCACAGGTAGAATCTGCACCGTTAGCGATCGCAGGTGTTGATGACCATCGCTGCGGGGGATCAGCCGTAGATCGTGGGGGGCTAAGGCAACAGCAGCACTATAGGTGTAGGTCGTTTGATGGGTAATTCGGTAGTCCATCATGCTCTCGTCTGGGGTCAGCATTATTTTGCCATTCTCCACCGAGTTTAGGGGGGGAAAATGGGGGATAATGCTACTTCAGAGGTAGTGAGTCGGCTACCCCGCAATTGCCGCTGATAAGATTTGGGAGTTAGCAACGATGTCGATTTTGTTTCAACTGGCACTCGCCGCCCTGGTCATCCTGTCCTTTGTCATGGTGATTGGGGTGCCAGTGGCCTATGCGTCACCCCAAGACTGGGATCGCTCGAAGCAGCTAATCTTTTTGGGGTCTGGGGTCTGGATTGCCCTAGTGCTGGTGGTGGCGGTTCTGAATTTCTTCGTCGTCTAGCCCTGCCACCGTTGACGATAGACCTCGTAGAGCAGCACAGCGGTGGCGATCGCCACGTTTAAGGAGTCCACCGTGGCGGCTTGGGGAATGGCGACAGAGGTAAAGGTCAAGGCACCGTAATCGGCGGGAAGACCTTGGCCTTCGTTGCCCATCACAATTAACGTAGGCTGACAAAAATTGACTTGCCAGTACACCTGTGCCGCCGTGGGCGACGTGACCACCACCTGCCAGCCCTGCGCCTGATAGGTAGCCAGCGTCCCTAGGGGATCCGCAACCGTTTGAAACGGCAGCCGAAACCACTGTCCCGTACTAGCTCGTAATACTTTAGGGTGGCTCATCTCTACACAGTCGGGCGTGAGCAGGATACCTTCAACGCCAGTGGCGGCGGCGGTGCGGACAATGGTACCTAGGTTCCCTGGATCCTGAAGCGTGACAAGGCACAACCCCAAACTCTGGAGGGGCAATGAATTTGGGGGGCGATAGGTGGTTACCGCAACCACGCCATCCGGTGTACGGGTTGTGCAGAGGGCAGCCAGCACCTCCTCACTTACCACCTCGAGGCGATTGCTGTGCTGTTCCAGTTGCTGCAGCCACGGGCTTGGTTGCTTGTCGTACCATGCGGGGGTACAACAAACCACGTCCAGCGAATAGCCTGCTGCCAAGGCTTCCTGTACCAGATGGGTGCCTTCCAGCAGGAGATGACCTTGACGATATTTCCGCTGATGGAGCTTGCGAATGTGGCGCACCAGCGGATTTTGTCGGCTTGTGATCATGAAGCAACGCCGATGCTAGTTACCCTGATAACCAGAGAGCTGAGCCAACGCACTGAGGGGAAATACGCCTTCGTATTTTTTGCCATTAATCTCCCACGTTGGGTAGGCACGGATATTAGCTTGTTTACACAGTTCTGGTTTGGGGTTAGTACCGCGAGCATCGCACTCAATGTATTGAACACTCTTAAAGGCATTGCCAAACAGTTCTTTCTGTTTTGTGCAAGCTGGGCACCAGTACGCACCATACATCTTGGCATTAATTTTTTTGAGGTGAGCCGCAAGACCTTGGGCAGAAATGGTTTGATGGGTACTCTGGGCAAAGGTCGCCGGAACCGCACTAGCGGCCACGATCCGAGGCGCCAAGGCGATCGCCCCCATTACCCATAGTCCTGCTAGTGCATACCGTATCTGTCGCCCTGAGGAATGAACCATAGTAGAATAACTCGCCAATGGATGTGTAGTACGATGACCATCCTAGTTTAGCGCTAGCCAATTCTCCAACGCCAAGGGTTCTACACCTCAACTTGCATCCCCATTTCCACCACCTGCTGAGGTGGGAGCCGAAAATAGGTCATCGGACTTTCAGCATTACGGTAAAGCCATGCAAACAGCACCTTTTGCCAATGCCACAACCCTGCTGCTGGGGTGGGAACAATGGTACGCCGTCCCACAAAGTAGCTAACCGTTTCAACCTCCGCTGCAATATCCAAGGCGCGCCAGCAGCGCGCCATCGCAGCAGGAATATCAATAGTATCCCGAAAGCCGTAATTGATGGTGACCTGATACATATTCTCGGCGAGGGAAGCAACGTGAAGTTGGGCAGACTCACTCACGTGGGGCAAATCCGCTGTATTTAGATGGACGAAAAATACCCGCTGATGTATCACATGGTTGTGGTGCAGGTTTTGTATAAACGCAAAGGGGATGAGTGTCGGCAGGGGTGAAAAAAATACCCCTGTCCCCGGCACTTGCAGGGGATGCGCTGCAAGCAACGACTCTAGCGATAGGTGTTGCGTTGCCTGTCGTAGTTGGTCTTGGAGGCGATCGCGCCCTTGGTGCCATGTCACCAGCAACCCATAAACCATCATGCCAAACAGCAGCGGATACCACCCGCCGTCGGGAATCTTAAGGGTATTGGCCACTAAAAAGCTGGCCTCAATAGCCAAGAGACTCCCAAAAACCACCATCGCTCGCCCCAGCGACCAGCACCACTCTTGTCGAGCTAACAGGAGCAGATAAATTGTGGTCACCCCCATCGTGACATTCACCGCCAAACCGTAAGCGGCGGCCAAATTTGTGGGTTGCTGAAAAGTAATGACCAGTGCAATCACCGTAAGCAGTAACAGCCAATTGATGAAAGGAATATAGACTTGCCCTCGATGCTGATCATCGGTGATCTGAATCTTGAGCCGCGGCAGATAACCGAGTTTAATGGCTGCGGCAGTCATGGAGAAGGCACCTGAAATCACCGCCTGCGACGCAATAATGGTGGCCAACGTACTCAGGATCACAAGGGGGATCACTCCAGCCGTAGGGACAAGGCGAAAAAAGGGATTTGCGGCGGCGGTGGCATCCGTCAGCACGAGGGCACCTTGCCCAAGGTAATTGAGCACAAGGGCAGGAAAGACGATCCGATACCACGCATGGCGCACGGGGTGTCGGCCAAAATGCCCCATGTCGGCATACATTGCTTCAGCCCCCGTTAAGGCTAGGATCACCACCCCAAGCAGAAAGAGTGTCTCTTGGGGGGTGGTCCAAAACAGGTGCATCCCCCACCATGGATTCAAGGCATTGAGAATGAGGGGATGCTGCATAATGTGCCATGCCCCCAGCCCACTGAGAACCATAAACCACAGGAGCATGACCGGACCAAAAAAGTGCCCTACTCGTGTGGTGCCGTGGGCTTGCACGGCAAAGAGGCTCACGAGAATGGCAACCGTCAGGGGTACCAGCCAAGGCGCAAGCCCCGGATTGATGACCTGTAGCCCGTGTACCGCTGAGAGGACGCTAATGGCAGGGGTGATGGTACTATCGCCATAAAACATCGCTGCCCCGATTAGCCCCAAGGCCACAATGCCACCATACCAACGGGATGCCCCTGACCAGCGGGATAGCACCAGAGCCATCAGCGGAAAAATGCCGCCCTCGCCACCGTTATCTGCCCGCAGCGCAAAAGTGGCATACTTGAGAGTGGCAATTAAAATCAATGACCAAATAATCAGGGACAGCACCCCATAGATATTAGCAGGGGTAACAGCCAAGGCATGAAGGGGATTAAAGGCCTCCTGAAAGGCGTACAGAGGACTCGTGCCAAGGTCGCCATAGACAACGCCTACCGCACCAAGGGTGAGAGACCATGACCTCCGAGCGGGTGCAGAAACAGCTTTCATCGCTCGGCGGTTTGAGGGGGAGCCTGTGTTTGTAAGGCGGCGGCGATCGCCACCAACTCCTGCTCAAAGGCTAACTGAGCGCGATTGGTGCGCCCGCCCACGTAGAGGGTCTCCTCGGTGAACAGCCCCCACACCTGAGAGTGAGACACGTAACTCATGATCACCCCAGCCATCAAAAAGGCAAACCCAGCATAAAACAGGGGAATCCCAGGGTCAGATTTAATTTGTAGGCCTGTGCTGCCCACCAACTCTGTGAGGGTGAGGGTGACGTTGTTGATCTGGGTGCTCATTCCTTGGCGCAAACTGGTGAGAAACTCACCATCTGCACCATAGATGAGTACCGTCCCCTGCAAATCTCGAGCAATGAGAGAAATACCCGCCGACAGATCCGGCTTAGTGGGGATCCAAGTGCCCCAGAGGCGGCCTTTCCCCTCAGTGTTCAGTTGCGCCATGGGCAATTGCAGCACCGGGCTTTGATTCAGGCGAAACCGGACGGCTGCAATACTCCAATCTGCTTGGTAGAGGGTTACCCCAGCATACTTGAGGGGTTGATTGACGTGAATGGTGCCTCGCTTGACCTCTGTGCCAGTGGCATCGAGTACCGAGAGATCCGAGTAAAACTGATCAATATCTCCAGCGGGTGTGTAGTCAATCCAAAAGCGGTTCACTTTCACCGACCAATTCTCGGGGAGGTGAGCCAACGGCCCCGCTTGAATCAGGTGTTGAATGTGGAACGTGGAGCCACTGGGCACCAACTCCTGCGCCATAAACCCCGTCAGGGAACCCAGAATACCTCCCAGCAAAATCAGGATCATGCTGGCATGCACCACAATTGGGCCAATGCGCCCAGCAATCCCTTTGCGGGCATAGAGTTGGTTATCGGTGTACCAAACGCGATAACCGTTTTGGCTGAGGGCGGCTGCCAAGGTACGCAATGATCCGTGGGGCACTGTAGTACTGAGGGCAAGCTTGCCAAACTGGCGTGGCTCGCAGTAGTACTGCCAGCGTTGGGCGCTTTTGAGGGCTGGAACTTGTCGAGTAACGGTGCAGGCCACCAGACTGGCACCAAAGAGCACTAAGAGGGTTAAGTACCACGCTGTTCGATAGACATGATCAAGCCCAATAGCCAGCAGTACCCGCCAACTTAAAAACCCAAAAAGCGCTGGGTTTTCGGGGTAATTGGTTTGATAAAACGAGAGGGGCTGCCCCTGCTCAATGACGGTACCGGCAATACTGGCCAAGGCAATGATCAGCAGCAGCAGAATGGCTAAACGGAGGTCGCCAAGGAGCGACAGGCTGCGCCGCCACCAGTATTGCAGAAAAGGTGCAGGGGTCATAGAGGTTTGCTGCTTAGTGGGACCAGTTCACCCAATCTTGGGCTTTGAGGAACGTGGTGTAGAGTTCCGCTTCAGGGCTGTTCGGCTCAGGGGTGTAGTTGTACTCCCAGCGCACCAAGGGCGGCAAGGACATTAAAATAGACTCGGTACGGCCATTGGTTTGTAGGCCAAAAATGGTGCCTCGGTCATAGACTAAGTTGAATTCGACGTAGCGGCCACGGCGATAGAGTTGAAATTGACGTTCGCGATCGCCATACTCAATATGCCGCCGCCGTTCAACAATGGGTAGGTACGCCTCTAAAAAGGCTTGACCGCAGCTTTGGATAAAGGCAAAGAGGCTCTCCCAAGAGCGGGGGGCAACCGCACCCACCTGGCGGCTATAACTGGCGGCATCGCCGTCAAGATTTGGGCCGCGATAGAGTTCCCCCTCGCTACCGTCTTGGTAGTCAAAGAAAATGCCGCCAATCCCGCGAGATTCACCGCGATGCTTCAAATAAAAGTACTCATCGCACCAACGTTTGAAGACGGGATAGTACTCACTGTGGTGGCGATCGCACGCGGCCTTGTGAACACGGTGAAAGTGCTGGGCATCTTCCGCAAAGGGGTAGTAGGGGGTTAAGTCTGCCCCTCCACCAAACCACCACACTGGCCCTGCCTCAAAGTAGCGGTAGTTGAGGTGCACTGTTGGCACATAGGGGTTGCGCGGATGCAGCACCATAGAAGTGCCCGTGGCATAAAATCCATGGCCAGCGGCTTCTGGGCGTTGGCTGAGAATGGAAGGCGGTAACTGCTCCCCCCACACTTCGGAAAAGTTAACGCCGCCCTGCTCGAGCAGGTTCCCGTTCTTCATCACCCGGGAGCGCCCGCCCCCTCCTTCGGGTCGCTGCCAACTATCCTCTTGGAACTGGGCACCGCCATCCGCTGCTTCTAACCCTTGGCAAATCTGATCCTGAAGGGTTTTGAGGAAGGAGGACACCCGCTGGCGGGAGTCACTGGGCAGTGTGGTGGGAGCAGAAGTTGCAACAGTCATAGTAGTAATGTGTCAGTCCTATACAACGATCAAAGGGGATAGCACTAATCCCAAGGGGAGAGTGGCAAGGGTCTAGGGTCTATTCTACCGTTGCCTGCAGAGCCTGATCTAACTTGGCCGCAATGGCGGCCACCCATTGCTCGTCCTGTTTGGTATAGCTGCGGGGGGCGTTAGCACCGAGGATCAGTACGGTTGTCTCGTTGATGGGTTGGCAGATCACCCCTTGGGTATTGGGGGGTAAATAGTCAAATTCAATGCGTCCTGGGTAAAGGGCTAAATTGACTAGATAGATGGGGCGCTGCGTCCTCAGGGCGCGCTGGACAATGGCACCAGCTTGGGTCATGGTTCGCGGCCCCAAAATTCCCCGCCGTAGGAGGGGGCGATCGCTCCGCCACAGCACAATAGACTTTGTCGGCGTGTTCGTTAGCAACGTATAGGAGGCCCACGCCAACTCGGTTTTAAGGGCATCGGGCAAGTCCGGTGCCAATTCAAAGCCCTCCTCGCCCTCTAAGATCACCGCCTCTGGTGGCCGCGGCTGCACCTGCTGCCAAATGAGGGTGGTTAAGATCAAGACAGCGGCTAAAATCACGCCAACTACATCAGACCGGGCTTGGGCAGGGGTTGGTTCAACGGTCAGCAGGCGGTTCACCAGCAGCAGCGTGCCCCCAAGAACCCCCGTGGCTAGCGGCAAGTACCGCAGGAGGGTCGCTCCCATCCTTAGGCTGCAGCGTGGAGCGCCGCTAAATCAACCCCAAACACCTCTTGGAACACTTTCCCCACCTTATAGCCAGAGTCAATAGACTCCAGCGGGTCTTTCCGAAGGCGGTGGCGCAAACAGAGGACAATCACCCGGGCAATATCGCTGACGTTCACATCTGTACGCCCCTCCAAAGCGGCTAGCGCCTTAGCTGCACGGTTGGTGACCAGATCTCCACGCAGGCCATCCACATCCAGCTCAGCGCAGACGTGGGAAATATTGATCCGCAGTTCGTGGTCAATGGTTACCTTGGGCAGCAGTGCCTGTGCTGCGACTAGCTTGGCCTGAAGGGCTTCCTGCTCTCTTTGGTACTGGGCTAAAAAGCCTTCGGGATCGTGGTCAAAGCGCGATCGCTGCTCGACAATTTCCACCCGCAGTGTTGGATCTTTGACAGTGCGGATTTCTGCGTGCATCCCAAAGCGATCAAGGAGTTGGGGCCGCAATTCCCCCTCTTCTGGGTTGCCGGATCCCACAAGGACAAACCGCGCGGGGTGACGAATTGAAATCCCCTCGCGCTCAACCGTGTTCCAGCCGGAGGCGGCAGCATCTAGAAGGACATCCACAAGGTGATCGTCTAGGAGGTTGACTTCATCCACGTAGAGGATACCGCGGTTAGCCTTGGCCAGCAGGCCGGGTTCAAAGGCTTTGACCCCTTCGGCAAGGGCTTTTTCAATATCAATGGTGCCACAAACACGGTCTTCTGTTGCCCCTAGGGGGAGATCCACCATCGGCACTTTCTTAGTGGTGGTGGCGATCGGCTCTCCCGCAGCCACCCTCTCCTTGACTGCATCACTCATCAGGTCGGGATCACTGGGATGGCTATTAAAGGGATCGTCAGCGACAACCTCAATGTCCGGCAGCAGGTCGGCAAGGGCACGAATGGTGGTGGATTTACCTGTGCCGCGATCGCCCATGATCATTACCCCGCCAATTTTGGGGTCAATGACATTCAGCAACAATGACAGCTTCATTTCGTCTTGGCCAACAATTGCCGCAAAGGGAAAAACAGGCCGACGGGGGACAGCAGTGGCAGGCACAGGCATTGCATCGTAAAAACAGCATTGATCATTGTGCCATAGAGCGGCCTCCTCAGGAGCCGCCTAGCCGCTGAGGAGTGCTTTCATATCCCGTACCGCCTGTACCAATCCCACCAAGACGGCACGGCTAATAATGGTGTGGCCAATATTTAACTCTTCCATACCTTCAAGGCGGGCGACAGCCTGAACATTTTGGTAGGTGAGGCCATGACCGGCATTCACCCGTAACCCTAAGGCTTTGGCAGTGCTAACTCCCTGAGCCAGTGCCGCTAACTCTTGCTGCTGCGCGGCTTCCCCCTTGGCTTCGGCATAGCGCCCTGTGTGCAGTTCAACCAACTGGGCACCGGTGCTGGCGGCAGCGTTTAACTGCGCTGGATCGGCATCAATAAACAAACTGACCGGAATCCCCTTTCCTTGCAGCGTCTGCACCACTTGGGTGAGGCTCTCTTGCTGCCCTAGGACATCCAACCCCCCTTCCGTGGTCACTTCCTCCCGCCGCTCCGGCACAAGGGTGACATAATCTGGGCGCAGGTCGAGGGCGATCGCCACCATCTCTGGAGTCGCAGCCATTTCTAGGTTCAGGTGGCTGCGCACGGTTTGGCGCAGCAGTCGCACATCCCGCTCCTGAATATGGCGACGGTCTTCGCGCAGGTGCACCGTAATCCCATCAGCACCACCCAGTTCAGCCAAAACAGCAGCGGCAACCGGATCTGGCTCGACAGTGCGGCGGGCTTGGCGGATGGTTGCCACATGGTCAATGTTGACACCGAGGGTTACCAAGGTAATAAATTCCTCTTTTCACAAGTAAAACCACTGTGTATTTTAGCGAATTAGGGCGTTGCACAATATAAGTTAAGTATGATGCAAGGTTCACATCGGGTAGGGCTGGAAGCCCCGTACTTCAGTGCGGGGAGGAAAGCTCCTTTAGCAACTTCAGTTGTTTTAGGTTATAATTGTACTGCGGACACCAAAAACGGTTGTTCAAGGCACTGGTAACGGTCGATTGGGGGTGTTGTAAACCACCCCAGAGGCTCGCGGTTGGCTTGCTAACTGCAGGGCTACTAAAAGCTCCCTGCTTTAGCTGGGAGTAGTTTACACTGTCAATCCAACCAAACTGTCAAAAACGGATGACGCAACGGAATCCAAAACTATCGGTGCCGCAGTTGCGGTCGTCAATTTCGGGAAACACACCGTCCTCAAGGCTACCCACCAGAGGTCAAACAACACTGCTTGAACCTCTGAAGTGCTGAAGCAGCAGTCTTTTGAGGTAAGAGCACAGGTGGAGGAGGTGAGCATAGATATGTGGGGAGGATTTCCCAACGTCGTGGAGAAGGTGTTCCCTAATGCAGTGGTTGTCATTGACCGTTTTCACGTGATGAAAGCCATGAATCAAGAATTAAATAAAATTCGGAATCAAGTGGGTGCGTTGGGTCGAGGTAGCCAGTTTATTTGATTGAGGAATGGTCAAGATTAACGCCAGAAGAAACAGTCAAATTAGAGCAGCTTTTGCAACACTCAAAGCAATTAAAAAAAGCGTACCGATGAGAAGAAGAGTTGAGTGGAATTGATGAGCAGTCGTTGACGGTTGAGGAAGGGAAGCGTCGAATTCACGAATGGCTAAATCACGCACGAGCCGTTTACAATCAAGCAATCACAACGCTTGGAAACCCTTTAGATGGAATTAGCAACTACTTTAGAAACCGCACTACCAGTGAAGCAATGGCGGGAATCAATATATCGTATTAAGTTGATTAAGCAATAAGCGTATGGCTTTGTAAACTTAAACAATTTTCGGGAAAGTTTGTTAGCGTGCTTCTCTAATTAGTAAAATTATCACCACACTAATGGGAGAGCCGAAAAGAATAAGCTTGTGAAAGTTAATCTGGGCTAATTTTAGTTAGCCAACAAGTTCATCAATCTAGGTTGGTTGCATTTCTTGATTGAACGAGGGAGGTCGGAAACAGGAACTTCTCTAAGCTGGAAAACCGACCCTTCCTTGTGTGAACTGAGTTCTACTATATTCTCATAGGCTGGTTCTCTGAGCATCAGACTTAAATTGTCAACTCCAGTCCTGACATGAGGTGTAAACCCATATCAAGCCCGTGGTGATGATTTAGCCTGCAACCATAGACAGTTTTTGAGATTTTACAAGCATGGAGGATATTGTCGATGGCAAAAGTTGTTGGAATTGACTTAGGAACAACAAATTCCTGTGTAGCAGTCATGGAAGGTGGACAACCTGTTGTGATTGCTAATGCAGAAGGTAACCGAACTACGCCATCAGTCGTTGCCTTTACAAAGACTGGTGATAAGCTGGTGGGGCAAATTGCCAAACGGCAGGCGGTCATGAACCCGGAAAATACCTTCTACTCGGTTAAGCGGTTTATTGGGCGCAAATATGACGAAGTGACGGATGAATCAAAGCAGGTTTCCTACAAGGTACTGCGTGACAGCAATGGCAATGTCAAACTGGACTGCCCAATTCAGAAAAAGCAATTTGCACCCGAGGAAATTTCGGCAGAAGTGCTACGTAAGCTAGTCAATGATGCCAGCAAGTATCTGGGTGAACCGGTGAAGCAGGCGGTCATCACAGTTCCTGCTTATTTCAATGATTCTCAACGGCAGGCAACCAAAGATGCCGGACGGATTGCAGGCATTGAAGTTCTACGCATTATCAACGAACCAACGGCGGCAGCACTGGCCTATGGGTTAGACAAGAAAAGCAATGAAACCATCCTGGTGTTTGACTTGGGTGGCGGTACGTTTGATGTCTCCATTTTGGACGTCGGAGATGGGGTATTCGAGGTCAAAGCCACCAGTGGTGATACCCACTTGGGTGGCGATGACTTTGATAAAAAGATTGTGGATTGGCTTGCCACTGAGTTTCAGCGCAATGAAGGCATTGATCTCCGCAAAGACAAGCAAGCCTTGCAACGGCTGACAGAGGCAGCAGAAAAAGCCAAGATTGAACTGTCGGCAGCGACTCAGACGCAAATTAATTTACCGTTCATTACGGCTACCCAAGACGGGCCCAAGCACTTGGATATGACGCTGACCAGAGCGCAGTTTGAGCAATTGTGCAGTGACTTGCTCGATCGCTGCCGCAAACCTGTTGATCAAGCGCTTCGGGATGCTAAGCTAACGGCGTCTGACATCGATGAAGTTGTGCTGGTGGGTGGTTCGACTCGCATTCCAGCCGTGCAGCAATTAGTCCGGCAAATGACTGGGAAAGAACCCTGCCAGGGCGTGAATCCGGATGAGGTTGTTGCAGTGGGTGCGGCCATCCAAGCGGGGGTCTTGGCAGGGGACGTGAAAGACGTGTTATTGTTGGATGTCACGCCGCTGTCGCTGGGTGTGGAAACCCTCGGTGGCGTAATGACCAAAATTATTCCCCGTAATACCACCATTCCAGTGAAAAAATCGGAGATCTTTTCCACCGCAGCGGATGGCCAAACTAATGTCGAAATCCACGTTTTGCAAGGGGAGCGGGAAATGGCAGCGCACAACAAGAGCCTAGGAACCTTCCGACTCGACGGCATTCCTCCCGCACCCCGGGGTGTCCCCCAAATTGAAGTCACCTTTGATATTGACGCCAACGGCATTCTCTCTGTCTCGGCTCAAGACAAGGCCAGCGGCAAACAGCAATCCATTACAATCACCGGGGCTTCGACCCTTGATAAATCGGAGGTCGAACGCATGGTGAAAGAAGCCGAGCGCAACGCCGAAGCCGATCGCCGCCGCCGCGAACAAATCGATACCAAAAACACTGCCGATTCCGTTGCCTATCAAGCCGAGAAGCAGCTCAAAGACTTGGGCGACAAAGTCCCCACCGCCGACAAAACTCGGCTGGAAGGCATGGTTCAAGACCTGCGCACCGCGATCCAACAAGAAAACTACGATCGCATGAAATCCCTCACCAACGACATTCAGCAGGCGCTCATGCAAGTTGGCAGTGCAGTCTATTCTCAGCAGACCGGTGGCAGCACTACCAACGGCGGTGAAGATGTCATCGACGCTGACTTTATAGATCAAAAGTGATGAACAATTACTATCAGGTTGATAGTAAGTGCTGAAGCGCTTACTAAAAGCTAAACCTTCCTAACCGCCAATTTGAAAATCTTGAATTAAGGAGCAGTAACCATGAGTTTAGCCTTTGCTAAAACCCCAGAAAAGTGCGTTTCCGCCACCTTCAAAGATGAGAAAAAGCTACAGGATGCTGTCCAACGCCTGCTCAATCGCGGCGTGCCCAAAGAGCGGATTTCCATCATTGGACGTAACTTCCAATCGGAAGCTCGCATCACTGGGTTTTTGACTAAAAAAGACGTGATTTTGGATGGTTTGGCCAGCGGTGCGCTCTATGGTTCCCTATTTGGCTCTGTTTTAAGCCTGCTTACCGGAGTCGGTGTGCTGTTTATTCCCTTTTTAGGTGCAGTTGTCGCAGCAGGGCCACTGGGGGCGGCGCTACTGGGAGCGACTAGTGGTGCCCTCTACGGGGCGCTGGGTGCAGGGTTAGGCTCTGCGCTCATCTCATTGGGAATGCCCCAAGATAAGGCTGCTATTTATCAAACGCGTGTGCAGGCGGGTGAATTTTTGCTGGTCGTAGAAGTTCCTGAAGAGAAATCGGGTGAAACTTTCCTACTTTTACAAAGTGCAGGGGGTGAAGAAGTTGCTATTACAGATATGCAGTTGCCCCGTGAACCCGAAGGCGAATTGACAGGCAGTCACCAAATTTCGCCAGAGATCAAGGCGGATTTGTCCGAAGAGGCGCAGCAAACCTTTGTGGAAGCCTATAACCAGTCTCTCAGCGAATCTCCAGAGACAACCAATGCTTTGAAAACAGCTTGGGAGCGGATCAAGCAATTATTCGATCGCGACGACAAGGGCATCTTCTCCAAACGCAAAGCGAATTAGAACGTATTGGAGGTAATTTGCTTACTGACTCTGCCCGATAAGCTACTCATATTCATTTGGTAGAGGTGTCCATGGCTGCAACTGATTTCAAAGACTATTACGAAATTCTAGGAGTCAGTAAAACTGCAACACCGGAGGAAATCAAGAAAGCCTACCGGAAATTGGCGCGTAAGTATCACCCAGACCTGAATCCAGGTGATAAACAGGCGGAAGCTCGGTTCAAGGAAATCAATGAAGCCCATGAAGTGCTGTCTGATCCAGAAAAACGCCAGAAATACGATCAGTTTGGGCAATATTGGAAGCAGGCATCGGCAGGTGCACCGCCACCCGGCGGCACTGGCTTTGAAGGGATGGACTTCGGCCAGTACAGCAGTTTTGATGACTTTATTAGCGAACTGCTAGGGCGTTTCGGGCGCAGCGGTGGAGCTGGGCGGCGGGTGTATACCTACCGAACCACAACCGGACCAGAGGAATTCCGAGAGTCTGTGGAGTTTGGCGGCTTTGGGGACGACCCCTTCAGTCGCTTCGTGGAAATGCCCGCTCAGGATACGGAAGCGGCGATCGCCCTCACCCTTGCTGAAGCCTTCCACGGCACCCAAAAACGGTTACAAATTGGGGATGAAACGGTTACTGTTCGTATTCCACCTGGAGCCAAGTCCGGTAGCCGTATTCGGGTCAAGGGCAAAGGGCAGATTAGTCCCTTTAGCCAGCAGCGGGGGGATTTATATCTTACTATCGAGTTACTGCCCCATGCCTTTTATAAATTTGAAGGCAATAATTTAATTTGTGAAGTTCCGATTAGTCCAGCAGAAGCCGTACTCGGTGCTCAGATAAAAGTTCCGACCCCTGACGGAAAGGTAACGATGAGCATCCCTCCTGGCGTGGATTCTGGACAAACCTTGAGATTACGTGGCAAAGGCTGGCGCGATCCCAAAGGTAATCGAACTGATTTGCTGGTACGGCTGAAAATTGTCACCCCGAAAGACTTAAGTAGGCAGGAAAGAGAATGCTATGAGAAGTTGCAGCAGATTAGCAGTTTTGATCCTCGAGGTGCGATCGCGGAGGTGCATCTATGACCACTAGCATGGGGCTTTCACGAATTGTTTGGTCGAATGCAGGCGATCGCCTCTACAGCTTTGAACAAGCCGCTTATTTTACCCAAACCTCAGTGCCACTCATCGAGCAATTTGTGACGTTAGGTCTAGTTGAACCAACAGGCACGATGCTGCGCCGCCAAGATCTCGTCCGCGTGGTGCAGATTCAACGCCTGCGTCGCGATTTGGGATTAAATTTAGTCGGTGCCGCGATGGTACTCGACATGGCGGCCGAGATTGCGCAGCTCAAGGCTCAACTGCGCGCCTATCAAACAGACGTTAGAACTAGGCATTAGGGGGTTGGCCTTTAAATATCAAAATACTGACTTCAATTAATTCCTAGGGACAGCTATGATTGCGGAGATTGGAAAAATATTTGTCGTTCTCGGTGCAAGCCTCCTGTTGCTAGGAAGTTTGCTCTGGCTCAGTGCTGGAACCTTGAGGCACATCCCTCTTGGCCGCTTGCCGGGGGATATTCTGGTACAGAATGAGTATTTTACCTTCTACTTTCCATTGACCACTGGTATCCTCTTGAGCCTTGGCTTAAGCGTCTTGCTCTGGTTAGGAAAATTCATTACCAGTCGCTAATTTAATGAATTGGACACGTTCTCCCATCGCTATGAATTATCCATCCTCACCGAATCAACGCTGGCAATCATGGTTTGAAAGAGACACCATTGTACGCAATCTGGAGTTTTTCCAGAATTTTATTGTAATATCTCTATGCATTGGTTTGTTTTGCGTTATGTTGATTCGGTTAGGCGAAATGTTTCTTTCCCTGTTGAAACCGATCAATTTTCAAGCCATTACATCCGATATTTTGTTTGTTCTCATCTTGGTAGAGATCTTTCGCTTGTTAATTATCTACCTCCAAGAACAGCGGATTTCGATTGGGGCAGCGGTAGAAGTTTCTTTGGTTTCAGCATTGCGGGAAGTGATTTTACAGGGAGTTGTCGATATTCCCATCGATCACCTACTGGGAGTCTGCACTTTTCTAGTTGTTTTAGGGGGATTATTATATTTGCGAGTCTGGATATTCCAGCAATTTGAGGCAATTTCAATTACAAGAAGTGAATCCCTCTCCCAAGTCAATACTGACGATGCATCCGACAGTCAAAAGTTTCGATTACGCCGTCGTTCCCCATCCATTGAGCAATATCCCTTTTAGTGGCTGTCCACCCCAGCCCCTGTTGGTACTGGTCTTAGCAATTTCTCTCCTGCCAAAATAAAAGTTGAGAGTGTGGGCATCTCGCTTCGTCGAGGAGCCAGTGCAAGACCCCTCTGTAAGCAGACACGGAATGCCCTAGCGGGGAGTTGTATTAGATTCTTAGATTCCGGCAACGCCGTTTTATAGAAACCGGAGGGTTCGGGAACCGGATAAAACCTCGCTCGTTCATGACGGGGATACAGAATGGTTCCCGCGCCTACGGCAGTAGGCAGAATCAGTCTTGACAGAACCGTTCCACGGCGGGGAGTGTCACCGTTTCTTTACCGTTGACCAAACCCATTGGGATGCAAGCCCCGTCCTTCAGACGGTGGAGAATGTCAAGTTGATTACCATGGGTTTGCCCTTCTGTGGCATTCTGAAAGGGAGGATATTATCCTTGGCGTAGAAGTGAGGCCAGAGAGCACCCTATGCAAACCCTGCCTAATCCAGTTCAAGCTGCCCCCACGCCCGTAGAGACGGCAATTGTGCGGCGCAAGACCCGACCGGTTCCCGTGGGATCCATCACCATTGGCGGTGGTCATCCGGTAGCGGTGCAGTCGATGATTAACGAAGATACGCTAGACATTGATGGTTCAGTGGCTGCCATTCGTCGTCTCCACGAAATTGGTTGTGAAATTGTGCGGGTGACGGTACCTAGTCTTGCCCACGCCAAAGCGATGGAAGAGATTCGCGATCGCCTCTACAAGACCTATAAACCTGTTCCTCTGGTGGCGGATGTTCACCATAACGGCATGAAAATTGCCCTAGAAGTGGCCAAGTACGTGGATAATGTTCGCATTAATCCGGGGCTGTACGTGTTTGAAAAGCCCAAGGGCGATCGCACCGAATATTCTGCGGCGGAATTTGCTGAAATTGGCGACAAAATCCGCGAAACCCTTGAACCCCTAGTGATTTCCCTGCGGGATCAGGGTAAATCCATGCGCATTGGTGTAAACCATGGCTCGTTAGCCGAGCGGATGCTCTTTACCTACGGTGATACCCCCGAAGGCATGGTGGAATCAGCCCTAGAATTTATCCGTATTTGTGAGTCCTTGAATTTTTACAACCTTGAAATTTCCCTCAAAGCCTCGCGGGTACCCGTGATGCTGGCAGCTAACCGACTAATGGTGAAACGCATGGATGAGTTGGGGATGGACTATCCCCTCCACCTTGGGGTGACCGAAGCAGGAGATGGCGAATACGGACGCATTAAATCCACCGCTGGCATTGGCACCCTCCTAGCCGAGGGTATTGGCGATACCATCCGCGTCTCTCTCACGGAAGCGCCGGAAAAAGAAATCCCCGTGTGCTATGGGATTTTGCAGGCACTAGGGCTGCGGCGCACCATGGTGGAGTATGTCGCCTGCCCGTCCTGTGGTCGTACGCTGTTTAACCTTGAGGATGTCTTACACAAAGTACGTGAAGCCACGAAGCATTTAACTGGCCTGAATATTGCCGTGATGGGGTGCATTGTCAACGGCCCCGGAGAAATGGCCGATGCCGACTATGGGTATGTGGGCAAGCAACCGGGCTATATTTCCCTGTATCGCGGTCGGGAAGAGGTAAAGAAAGTGCCCGAGTCAGAAGGGGTGGCAGCCCTCATTGACCTCATTAAAGCTGACGGTCGATGGATTGACCCGCAATGACGGTCGTGCGCCCCAATGAAGCATTGACACGGTTAATGCTAGGGAACCAGCGGTTTGTGCAGCACCGGCTCGATAACCCCCATCGTGACTTCACCCGTATTGAAGCTGTGGCGGAGCATCAAGAACCCTTTGCTGCCATCCTCAGTTGCGCTGACTCGCGGGTTATTCCTGAAGTTCTGTTTGATCAAGGGATTGGCGACATGTTCGTCATTCGGGTTGCTGGCAACTTAGCCATGATGGATACGGTCGCTAGCGCCGAGTACGCGATCGCCGTGCTGGGGGTTTCGCTATTGATGGTATTGGGTCATGAACGCTGTGGTGCAGTGAAAGCCACTCTCACGGGAGGCAGCTTTCCAGGAATTATTAGCACCCTCGCCGAATCAGTGGCTCCTGCTCTCAAAGCCACCCAACACCAGACAGGCGATCGCCTCACCAACGTTATTCAAGCCAATGTCCACCTCCAACTAGAGCGCCTGTCTCGCTCCACAGTTGCCAAAGCCGCCATGGCCAAGGGGCAACTGCGCTTAGTGGGTGCCTACTACGATTTAGATACCGCCGAAGTGCAAATCCTTGAAGACCGTCCTGATGCTGGTGTTTGAGAGTAACAATCATGACCGCAGAAACAATTTTTAGCCGTATTATTCGCCGCGAGATCCCCGCTGATATTGTCTATGAGGATGAGCTGTGTCTGGCCTTCCGCGACATTAACCCCCAAGCCCCGATCCACATTTTGATTATTCCGAAAAAGCCAATCCCCCAGCTTAGTCTTGCGGAACCGGAAGACCACCGGGTACTGGGTCACCTGCTGTTGAGCGCCAAGCGGATTGCCGAAAACGAGGGGCTGAGCAATGGCTATCGCATTGTGATCAACAATGGCGCAGATGGCGGGCAAACCGTCTATCACCTCCACCTTCACCTGCTGGGAGGCAGAGCCTTCCAGTGGCCTCCTGGGTGAGGCCACCACAGTTATTTACTTTCTGTAATGCTTTTTACGGGCGATCGCCGAAAACTCGTAGCTTAAGATACAGTTTCTAAGGATAACGCCCCCTTAACCTATGGGAGATTATTGCTTTCATTGATAGAGATAGCACCCCCCATGGCTCAACAATTTGGACTTGGACGACGTAAATTTATTGTGTATGGCTCCGCCGCCTTGGGAACGAGCCTACTGATCAAAGGCTGCGCTCCAGCCACAGACACCGGTGGTGGTGGCACAACAGCAGGCAGTGGTGAGACGATTAAAGTCGGTATTTTGCACTCCCTGAGCGGCACCATGGCCATCAGCGAAAAAAGCGTCGTGGATGCCACCCAGCTAGCCATCGACGAAATCAATAGTGCTGGCGGTGTCCTCGGTAAACAGATTGAGCCTATTCTTGAAGACGGTGCCTCCGACTGGCCGACCTTTGCCGAAAAAGCCACAAAACTGATCGATCAAGATAAAGTTGTTGTTGTCTTTGGCTGCTGGACCTCTGCCTCCCGCAAAGCTGTGCTGCCAGTGTTTGAGGCTAAAAATCATATGCTCTGGTACCCCGTGCAATATGAAGGTCAAGAATGCTCTAAAAATATTTTCTATACGGGGGCAGCCCCCAACCAGCAAATTGAACCTGCCGTAGATTGGCTGCTGGAAAATAAAGGGAAGAAGTTCTTTCTGGTCGGCTCTGACTACGTCTTCCCCCGCACCGCCAATACTATTATTAAGGCGCAACTCGCGGCCAAAGGTGGGGAAACGGTCGGTGAAGACTATCTGCCCCTTGGTAGCATCGAGGTCACCCCCATTATTACCAAGATTCGCTCTGCTCTCCCCGATGGCGGTGTTATTTTTAACACCCTGAACGGCGATAGTAACGTTGCCTTCTTCAAACAACTGCAGGGGGCGGGGTTAACTCCCGATAAATACCCCACCATGTCGGTAAGTATTGCTGAAGAAGAAGTTCAAGCCATTGGTGTGGAGTACCTCAAGGGGCACTACGCTGCTTGGAATTACTTCATGACCGTTGATACGCCCCAAAACAAAACCTTTGTGGAGGCCTTCAAAGCAAAATTTGGCCAAAATCGCGTTACCAACGACCCCATGGAGTCTGCCTATATTGGGGTTAACCTGTGGAAGCAAGCAGTGGAGCAGGCGGGAACCGCTGATGATCTCGAAAAAGTGCGCCAAGCTGCCATTGGCCAAGCCTTTGATGCACCCCAAGGCCCGGTGAAGATGTTCCCTAATCACCATATTTCGCAAACGGTGCGCATTGGAGAAGTGGGCGACGATGGCCTCTTTAAGATTGTTTATGCCACCCCACAGCCAGTGGATCCGCTGCCGTGGAACCAGTTCGTGGCTGAAACCAAAGGCTTTACCTGCGACTGGACCCGCACTGATGTAGAGAATCCCGGCCAATTCCGAATGGAAGGGTCATAATCTAGCCATTTGGTAGCCTCAAAAACAGTTTGTGCCACCCCGACCGTTGACGATCAAGGTTAACTGTTGGCGGTGGCTCTTTAACCCTAACCTTGTTTAGCCATGACGTTTTTGCTTGAGAGTATTTTTAATGGCATGAGCATTGGCGCAGTTTTGCTGTTGGCGGCACTGGGCTTAGCCATTGTCTTTGGCATTATGGGGGTGATTAATCTTGCCCACGGCGAACTAATGATGCTGGGGGCCTACACCACCTTTGTGGTGCAAAATGCCTTTCGGGCACTGGGAGATAGCTGGTTCGACTGGTACTTGCTGGTGGCTGTTCCCCTCGCCTTTGCCCTAGCAGCTGGCGTTGGTGTTATGCTCGAGCGCAGTGTCATTCGCTATCTCTACGGTCGTCCCCTCGAAACTCTATTGGCGACGTGGGGGGTGAGTTTGATTTTGCAACAGTTGGTGCGCAGCATTAGCTGGCAGATGACCCTGCAAATTGCTCTGTTCTGCCTCCTGTTTTTTGGGGGTATGTGGCTGCTCAAGGGACGTACCATAGCTCAGCGTTGGCACGCTTGGGTAACCCCTGTCTTGCTAGTGCTGTCTTTGGGAATTGGTATTACAACGGGGCTGGCTGTAGGGAGGGCAGCGGGCTTAGCTGTGACTAAGCCGTGGTTTGGTGCCCAAGGGGTTGATGTCACCGCACCCAGTTGGTTGCGGGCGGGGGTAAACCTCTTGGGGGTGCAATTTCCCTTTGTGCGCTTGTTTATTATTGCCTTGACAGCAGTATGCTTGGTGGCCATTTATCTGTTCCTGCTGCGATCGCAATGGGGGTTGCGCATTCGTGCGGTTACCCAAAACCGCAGTATGAGTGCTTGCCTAGGCATTCCCACTCAAACTGTGGATGCCTTGACCTTTGCCCTCGGATCAGGGCTGGCTGGGATTGCTGGCTGTGCTATTAGTCTGCTGGGGTCGGTGAGCCCAAACACTGGTCAAAACTATATTGTTGATGCCTTTATGGTGGTGGTGGTCGGCGGGGTCGGCAAAATTGTTGGCTCCATTGTAGCTGCCTTGGGGATTGGTTTTGTCAACTATGTGATTGGCTCTGGGCTCTTCACGCGATTCTTGGCACCCGGTACGGGGCTTTACGACTTCTTTGAGTTTTTTGCCAGTACCAGTATGGCGCGGGTGATGGTCTTTATCCTCATTATTACCTTCTTGCAAATTCGCCCTGCTGGCTTATTTCCGCAAAAAGGACGTACCGTCGATGCCTAAGTTACCTAAACTGTCGTTTCCTAAGCATCGTATCAGTGCTCCAGAGTTAGGAGTGGTGGCTGCCCTTGCCTTAGTTTTAATCTTTATTATGCCCCTTGTCCTGCCCGGCTTCCGTTTGGATCTGCTGCATCGCTATTTGGCACTGGCAATTGTGGCGCTTGGCATTGACCTGATTTGGGGATTTACGGGCTTACTGAGCTTAGGGCATGGCATTTTCTTTGCCTTGGGCGGCTATGCGATCGCTATGCATATTAAACTGCAAGTCCCAGCAGGCGCCGCCAGTCCTCTGCCGGATTTCATGACCCTTTATGGGGTCACGGAGCTACCTTGGTTTTGGTATCCGTTCTATTCCTTTGCCTTCGCTGCGGTAGCAGTGGTGCTGATTCCGGCACTCTTGGGGGCAATTCTAGGCTATCTAGTGTTTCGCAACCGCATTCGCGGCGTTTACTTTTCCATCCTTACCCAAGCGGCCATTATCGTCTTCTTTAATTTCTTTAACGGTCAGCAAAAGCTTTTTAACGGCACTAACGGTCTCACAGACTTTCAGACCCTTTTAGGGGTACCCGTACGGGATGCCCAAACGCAGTATTGGTTTTACGTGCTGACGGTGATCTTCCTCGCGCTGGCGTATTTGCTCTGTCGTTGGCTGACCATGGGACGCTTTGGCCGACTCTTGGTGGCGATTCGCGATGATGAAGCTCGGGTGCGCTTTTCCGGCTACAACCCCACTAGCTATAAGGTACTGGTGTTTGCCATTTCTGCTGCCCTAGCGGGGATTGGCGGTGCTTTTTTTACGCTGCGAACCGGGATCATCTCGCCGCGTGCGATGGATATTGCCTTTTCCATTGAGATGGTGATCTGGGTAGCGGTGGGCGGTCGTGCCAGCCTGATCGGCGCAATTTTAGGGGCACTGCTTGTGAACTTTGCCCGTAGTTTGCTAAGTGAGCAGTTTGCAGATATTTGGCTCTTTTTCCAAGGGGCGCTGTTCCTCATTGTTGTGTTGGCCTTACCCACGGGAATTGTGGGCTGGCTGCGGACGGAGAGCCATTTGTTTTTGGCAAGACTGCTGGGGCGACCCCAACCTTTGGCCACCTATCCTGAATTGGAGCTCGACCCAGAGATACAGTACGAGCGTGACGTTCTCAAGCAGGAGGGCAAACACCCATCGTGACACCACCGATTCTAGAAATTGAGGATCTCACCGTTAGCTTTGATGGCTTTAATGCCCTGAATCACCTTTCGTTTCAAATGGAAACGGGAGAGCTAAGGGTGATCATTGGTCCCAATGGTGCTGGGAAGACCACTTTCTTAGATGTCATTACCGGCAAAGTGAAGCCTACCCAAGGCCGAGTACTGTTCAAAGGCCGTAATCTCCGCCGTTATAGCGAAGATCAGATTGCCCGTTTTGGCATTGGCCGTAAGTTTCAAACACCGCGGGTGTATCTCAATTTAACGGTACGAGAAAACTTAGAGTTAGCGGGTGCCCGGCAAAAAGGCGTGCTCTCAACCCTGTTACACCCCTTACCCAAACCGGATCGGGAGCGGATTCAGGCCTTGATTGAAACCATTGGCTTACGGCCGAAAGCCAATTTTCCCGCAGGCTTACTCTCCCACGGCGAAAAGCAATGGTTAGAGATTGGGATGCTGGTGGCGCAATCACCGGATCTATTACTGGTGGACGAGCCAGTGGCGGGTCTTACGGATGAGGAAACCCGTCTCACAGGAGAACTCTTAGTGGCGCTGGCGGAAAACCATTCCATTATTGTGATTGAGCACGATATGGAGTTTGTGCGGCAAATTGCCCGTACGGTTACGGTGCTCCACGAAGGCTCGGTACTGTGCGAAGGCTCCATCGAAGAAGTCCAGAATGACCCCCGCGTGATTGAGGTCTATTTGGGGGCACCCTTAGAAGAACCTACCTCCCAGAAACAGCCATGACCCGTGTTGATCACTACCCTTTACCCACGACTGCGGTGGCCGCCGATTGGATGCTGCGGGTGCGCGGTCTGAATGTCTATTACGGTGAAAGCCATATCCTACGGGATATTGATCTGAGTGTGCCTACCGGTAAGATGGTGTGCCTGATTGGTCGCAATGGCGTTGGCAAAACTACTCTCCTCAAGAGTATCATTGGCTTACTCAACCCCCGCCAAGGTGAACTGGTGTGCCAAGAGCAGTCATTACTGCCGCTGCGCCCGGATCAGCGGGCAAAGCTGGGGATTGGCTATGTTCCCCAAGGCCGTGAGATCATTCCACGGCTGACGGTTAAGGAAAATTTACTGCTGGGGTTAGAGGCACGTCCGCACTCTGCTCGCAAAGGTGATATTCCCGAGGACATTTTTGAGTTGTTTCCCGTCCTGAAGAAGATGCTACACCGTATGGGGGGCGACCTGAGTGGGGGGCAACAACAGCAGTTGGCGATCGCCCGGGCATTGATGGGGCAGCCCAAGCTTTTGCTGCTGGATGAACCCACTGAGGGAATTCAGCCCTCAATTATTTTAGAAATTGAAGCCGCCGTCCGACGGATTATTGCTGCCCGTGGTATTTCTGTCCTTTTGGTGGAGCAGCACCTCCACTTTGTGCGCGAAGCCGATTGGTACTACGCTATGCAAAAGGGGGGGATTGTTGCCTCAGGCCCAACCAGCGACCTCAGTCAAGATGTGATTCAGCGGTTTTTGGCAGTTTAGGCGTCTGCCCGTCTATATCAATCTCTATATCAATCTAGGGTGCTGGGCTGCTCTACAAGGGTGACCCGCCGCGGTTGAGCGAGTTGCCGCAGTAGCGGTTGGAGGGTGGCGAGGGTCTGGTTTAGGGTCTGGAGCACTAATTGCAGGCTGCCCGTCTCTGCAAGTGCGTTGAGGGCATCGCTCAGTTGCTCGATGAGGAGCAGTCGCTGTTGCAGGCGTTGTTCGCTTTGCGAGAGTAACTGGGCTATAGACTGGCCGTGCTGGCGCAGTTCTTGGCCAATGGCTATGTGCTCTTGATTAACGCGCTCAAGAAGTTGAAGTTGGCTTGTTTCTAGCTGCTCTAGCAATCGCTGAAATGACGCATCGGCAGACTGCTGTTGCGTGGTGATGGCCGCCACAAACTGTTGGCGATCGCTCACCATTGCCCGTGCTAAATGGGTGAGGTTTTGCAGCAGTTGCTCGAGCCGCTCGGTAGCGGGTGCCATCAGGGCTTCTGGATTGGGTAACTCGGCTCGGATGACTTCTTGCAGTACCGCTTTGAGGGTGTCTGGTGCCAGCGCCGCTGGACTGGCACCCATGGGTAAGCGCGGTAGCAGATAATCGTTAATGTAGGTGTCAATTTGCAGCAGTAACTTGGCTTCCCAGCGCTCAACCGCCACTAAAGGAATCATGACAAAAACACTCAAGACTAAGGCCACGAGGGTGGTGTCAAAGGCAACCGCCAAGCCAGTGGTGACGCTGCCAATCCCCTCCTTAATTTGGTTGACATCCTGAGCCGTTTCCAAAAAACTGGAAAACCCACTCACCGCTTGGCTAATGCCAACTACGGTGCCGATGAAGCCCAGCAGCGGGATCGCCCACACCAAAACCCGTGGAATAGTGTAGGAGGCATCCGCTGCTGCTGCTGCACTGCCACTGTCTTCTGCGGCAACGTCTGCGGCAATGGCGCGCTGCTCACTGGTCATAAATGCCGCCAATACTCGCCCACAGCGATTGGGGAGCAGCCCCTGGCGTTGGGCTAAGGTCTGCTGTAAGTAAGCAACATCCCGCGCCGTTGTCAGGGGATAGTTAGCCGGGATCCAATTTTGGCGCAGGCTGGGAAACTGCTGCACCAAGGCGATCGCCTTCAGAAGAGTAAAGATCAGCACTGTCCAGGCAAAAAACAGCGCCACAGGTTGGGTCCACCCCCGTGCAAGAAGTAATTGTCCCAAGTAGGTACCCTGAAACGGCAGAAACCCAATATAGACCCCTACAGTGGCCACAAGGGCGATCGCCAACGCCAGCCACAGATTCGCCCGGATATCCTTACGCGCAACCGCCACCGGGGTCAACGGCGGCGTTGAGGTTAGCACAGGGGTTGAAGAAGCAGTCATACTCACCGTCACGGATAATGCAAACGTTTACCATCTTACTGAACCCCAGCCTGCCCCTCTCAGGGCTTGGGTGCAATCGCGGTACTCTGCTGCCAACGCCAAATCCCGGCCAACAGGCTACCAATCAGCGAATGGGTCACCCCTGAAATGGCACAGGGGACGGCGGTCAGGGGGTTAGCGAACGCTTGCCGTGCCAAGGCCACCCCCAACCCCGAATTTTGCATCCCCACCTCAATGGAAATCGTGCGACAGGTTCGCTGGGAATAGCCCACCCATCGTGCGATGTAGTACCCGCCAAAGAAGCCAATACTATGCAGGGAGATCACCGCCGCCAACAGCTGCACCCCATGGGTAAGAATCGCACTGGCACTTGCGGCAAAAACCCCACCGCAAATGATGCAAATTCCCAAAACTGAAATAAAGGGGGAAATAGGCAGTACCTTTTTCACCAGATTAGGTGCCTTTGTATTCAAGGCAAGACCCACCAGAATAGGCAACAGCACCACCTGCACCGTTCCCAAAAACAACTGCATTGCATTCACTTCCACGTACTGCCCCGCCAACAGTTTTGTTAGGAGCGGGGTGAGCACAACGGCCGCTAACGTAGAGCAGAGGGTCATCACCACCGACAGAGCAACGTGGGCACGAGCAATAAAGCTCACCACATTAGAGGCCGTTCCCCCCGGACAGCAAGCAACCAGAATCAGACCCACCGCAAAGGGGGGTGGCAACTGGTAAAGACGCGCCACCAGCCATCCGGCCGTTGGCATGATCAAGTACTGCGCTAAGAATCCCAAGGCAACAGAGCGAGGCATTAAACCGACAGCCTTAAAGTCCGCCCAACTGAGGGTCAGCCCCATCCCCAGCATCACCACCATCAAAATCCAGACGATGTAGTCACTGCTCACCCACAAAAACAGCGGCGGATGCAGCAGCGCAACAATAGCAGTGATCAAGACCCATAGGGGAAAAAGATTGGTCAGCCACTCAAGGCGAGACATGATGGGCACTGCTCCCTAGGGGGTGGGTCGCCGCCGCTGCAAAAACTCTGGAATATCCAGCTTAGGCTTGCCCTCAGGGTCTGTTGGCTCAGACTTTGGAGCGGGCACAGAGGCAACATTCGATTGGGGCTTGCTAGGGAGGGGGGGGGCTTTGGCAACCGTGCGGCTGCGGGGAGTGGCCTCCCCCGTGAAGCCCGTTGCAATGACCGTGACTTGCACTTCGCCCTGTAGCTCGGGATCAATCACCGCCCCAAAGATAATGTTGGCATTCGCATCGGCCACATTGTAGATGACCTCTGCGGCAGCATTGACTTCGTGCAACGTTAAATCCGTTCCGCCAGTAATGTTAAAGACAACCCCTTTGGCGCCTTCAATAGAGCCTTCCAAAAGGGGTGAAGAAATGGCCGTCATCGCTGCTTCTGCCGCTCGGGATTTACCAGAGGCAATGCCAATCCCCATCATGGCAGAGCCAGCATCGGCCATCACAGAGCGAATATCCGCAAAGTCAACATTAATCAGACCCGGCAGGTTAATAATGTCGGAGATGCCCTGTACCCCTTGGCGCAGCACATCGTCTGCCACGCGGAAGGCATCCTGCACAGAGGTTTGCTCAGAAATGACGGAAAGAATTTTATCGTTGGGAATAACAATAAGGGTATCTACCCGACTTTGCAATGCCTCAATGCCTTCGTCTGCTTGAGTTGCCCGTCGTCGGCCTTCAAAAGTAAAGGGGCGAGTCACCACCGCAACAGTGAGGGCACCTTGCTCCTTGGCAACTTCCGCCACAATGGGCGCAGCACCCGTGCCTGTGCCGCCCCCCATCCCACAGGTAATAAAAATTAAATCAGCATCCTTCAGTGCCGCCGCAAGCTCTTCCCGGGATTCTTCGGCAGCTTTTTGGCCAATGGCCGGATTGCCACCTGCTCCAAGGCCCCGGGTTAATTTTTGGCCGATTTGTAAGGCGCGATGGGCTTGAGACTGGGCGATCGCTTGGGCATCAGTATTGACCGACCAAAACTCAACGCCAGCAACATTACTGGCAATCATGCGATTGACTGCATTGCCACCACCACCACCGACGCCAATGACTTTAATGCGGGCTGCTGACGTTTCCACCAAATTCTCATGACTCCTTAACACATCGGTCGGCGCGCTATAACCATTTTCGCCAGATGCAACCTCAGAATTTCCTGCAGCAAAAGACTCGGGATGATCAACGGGAACGCTTTCTGCAGGAAAATAGTGCTCTGACTCCATAAGACAACGTTCTTTACCCATGATAAATATGGGGCAACTATATCATGAACTCTAGTAAAGGCATGATTAACATCTACAAAATTATAAATAGGTCGTCCTCATTTTGGCAGACCTATCAACAGATAACGTGAAGGCAGTGTGTCCACTGACGAGCAAATTGACTGCCTAGGGTTTGGATTCAGATCAAAGCTTCGCTAGAGTGTTTTAGGAACCATTGCACAACCTGTCGGAAGAGGAAAGGACGCATGAAACGGCTGTGGACGCAACGTCTAACGCTCATAGGCCTTGCGCTGTTACTGTGGGGGTTGCTCACGAGTGTCAGTTGGGCTGGGGTAAACGACGATCGCTACGACGGCAACATTTTTGCCCTTTACGGTGGCAACGGCTCCCTCGTGCCGCCCAAAGTTAGCCTCAGCCAATCGCTAAAGAGCGATCGCGCCACGCTGCTGGTGTTTTACGTCAACGACAGCCGTGACTGCAAACAGTTTGCCACCACTATCTCCCAACTACAGGGCTATTATGGCCGTGTCACAGACTTTATTCCTATTGATATTGATGCTCTACCCCTAGGGGCTGAATTTACCGCCACCGATCCGGGGTACTACTACAAAGGATTGGTGCCGCAAACCCTAATTTTTGATCGGCAGGGGCGGCTCCGCCAAGAGGTGGTGGGCAATGTCCCCTTTGAAACCCTTGACGATACCCTGCGGCAGGTCTTTGATCTGTTGCCTCGCTCGGAGTCACCAGAACTACGGTCTCGCTCTGTGAATGACAGCCTCCCCAATTTGTAGAGGAGAGGAGTGTTTAGAAGAGGCAGCTTAAGGCAGAACGCAGTTTGAAGCGCAAGGCGATCGCCGTCAGGTTATCGTGGCCGTTGACTTCGTTGCCCATCTCAATGAGTTTATGGAGGGTTTGGCTGAGGGGCACGCTAAAGTCTAGCATGGGCAGGATATGGCTAATGATATGGGTTTCGAGGCAGCGATTATCCGAGAGACCATCGGAGCACAATAAAACTAAGGTATCTTCATCAATGGTAATATCCATAACCTCAGGGGCAACGGATTGATTATTGCGTGGGCCAAGGGCTTGGGTCAGCTGGTAGGCATCGGGGCGACCGTAGGCAATCTCTGGCTCTACGCCCTGCTGAATGAGGCGCTGACCCACTTCATGATCAACGGTGAGCTGCTCTAAGCCTTGGCGTTTGGTAAAGCGATAGATACGGCTATCGCCCACATACCCTAAGCGCAGATGATAGTTATCCACCAGCGCCATAACCAGTGTGGTTCCCATGCGGCCACTGCCGGTTTTTGCCTTTTGCTCGTTGGTTTCAAAAATGGCTTCATTTGCACGATAAATAGCCTTTCGCACCTCGTCGGCGCTGGGTAGGTCTCCCTGCCATGGCCACGTTTCTTCAAAATAGTCATACACCGTTTTAGCTGCAAGGGAGCTAGCAACTTCCCCTTCGGCGTGCCCCCCCATACCATCACACAGGATAAATACTCCTTGCATATTTAATTGCTGGCCGTTGGGGGTGACCCGCAACTGCTGGCGGTGATTCATTAAATACACGTCTTCATTATGGTGGCGATCGCGTCCGGTATCGGTTTGGGCCGCAACCTCTACTTGAACCAGTTGGCGGGGTAGCAGTGCCGTGGGCGCATCATCAATGGCGGTATGGTCGTTATCATCTGGCAAGGGCAGTTTAGGGAGCGCAGCAATCAAATCATCCGTGCTCTCACCCGCCTCATCCGCTTCATTAAGCACTAACAGGGGTTCGGTGCGCAGCGTTTCTGCTAATGAGTCTAGGAGCATTTGTATCTCCCTGATGGTTTCAATGGGAGCGGTACTCAGGGATACCAACAACGGCATGAAGACCGACTGCCGGCGCACTGAGGTGTTTTCAAACAGTTGCTGCCAGATAGTGACAAGGGTTGGCCGTTGAGCAAGAGGGCGAAAGCTCTCGACAAGGGGAGGCGTGAAGTCAAGCTGGTGTAACCGTAGGCTTTGATCAGGGTTGACGGCCAAGTTTTTAATTGTTAAAAGCGAAAAATGACTATGCCATGGCTCTAGCAGTTGCCAGAGGCTAAGCATGTCTTCAAGATAGGCAAAAATACGCTCGTCGGGGATGCTGTCGTCTTCCCATACATCTTTGAGGGGGCGGGCGGCGTGGTTGTAGTCCAGAATAACACCGTGGCATTGATGCGCCGGGAAATTAGCGGTTGCAACGGTATCTAGCCAAGCATCATGAATGGCTGGCACTGACTCAGGGCAGGCAAGATTGAGCACTAAGTAGGCGATCGCCACCCCACTGAGACCGGGGTAGGCGGCCTGTAGCTGGGCAATAACACGCTCCGGCTGCGCTAGATCGAGTCCATCGGCCCACAGATGGGGCGAGGCGTGTAACTCAGCCAGCAGGGTGCTCTCATGGGGTTGCAAATCCTGCACGAGTTGCGGCAAATCGTAGGCATAACGACTGTTCCACCGCTGGTAGCGATGCTGGGGGTCAAAATAAGCCGCAGCGTTCGGTGGGTTGGTATCCTGCTCAAAGACTGTGCCCTCCACCTCCGGAGTGGCAACTGCCAAAATTGGATGGTCATTGTAAGCCGGATAGAGAACACCCCACCAGAGCTTGAGGTCTTTATCGGTTTCAGTGGTGTGCATTACAGACTGTAGAGCAGGAGGGACAGTGTGGGTACTCCTGAGGGCAGATGATTGAGCAATAGCGCTCAGGAGTAAGCCTATTGTATAGCGATCGCCCTCGAAGCATCACAGTTTAGCCAGTACGCTCTAGGAGAGCTGCCACTGCCCTAGTCCTCAGAGACTCTAATTAACCGACTCCTGTCCCTCAACCTTGGTGAGGAAACACAACTCGGTTAGAGTGCAGGGCTGATCTACCCCCAAATCCCCTCAGCTAAGGGAAAATGAGGTTGCCAAAAAACTTGACGGCACAGGGGTTGGTGTGGTGGGTTGATGCAGGCGGATGAGCTGCGCTAAGGTCTCTTTTAGCTCGGTGCGGGGCACAATCGCATCCACAAAGCCACACTTTTGCACGAATTCTGCCGTTTGGAAGTCATCGGGTAATTTCTCCCGCAGAGTTTGTTCAATGACGCGCCGTCCAGCAAAGGCAATGGTGGCTTTTGGCTCAGCTAGGATAATATCCCCCAGCATGGCAAAGCTAGCGGTGACCCCCCCAGCGGTTGGATGGGTTAACACTGGAATGTAAAGTAAGCCAGCGGCGCGATGGCGCTCGAGAGCAGCGGCGGTTTTGGCCATTTGCACAAGGCTGAGCATGCCTTCCTGCATCCGCGCTCCCCCGGATGCACAGATGAGCACGAGAGGAATGTGCTCCCACGTGGCTCGCTCAATCAGGCGGGTGATTTTTTCCCCCACTACGCTACCCATGCTGCCACCCATAAAGGCAAAATCCATGACCCCAAGAGCCACAGGTAGGCCGTTGAGCTGCCCTAACCCGGTTTGCACCGCATCCTTCAGACCGGTTTTTTCTTGGTATTCCCGCAGGCGATCGCTATAGGGCTTGCGATCTTTGAACTGGAGGGGATCACAACTCACCAACTGCTCATCGAGGGGTCGCCACGTTTGAGCATCAATCAGTTGTTGGATGCGCTCGTGGCTGCTAACCCGGTGATGATGACCACACTCAGGACAAACTAACTGATGGCTATGGAGGTCTTTGCTATAGATCATCACCCCGCAGGCTTCGCACTTTGTCCACAGGCCATCGGCAATTTCTCGTTCTTGGTGCATGGGGGTAAGGGCAGTTTCTTTACGGCGATTTGCAAACCAGTCAAATAACGACATTGTTGAAAATTCCCTCTAAGCTTAACGTCAGATTGTTTAATCGATGCCTCTTCCAGCACGAAACCAAGGTTCGAGAAGGCGTAACCCTAGCACTCTTAGTTGATTTCTGCACTGAAACAGGCCATAAGGCGTGTGTATTAAGTGTCCTCAAGGGGCAACAGCTAAGAATAATTACTTATCATCCCACTTTGTTGCAATTTTGCAATATATCGTACAAACTGAGAAAATTATGCATAGCAGGGGTAAATACCCACGGCACACGGGGGGCACAAGTGCCACAATGGGAAAGAAGCGTACCTGTCAAAGCGTAGCATTGGGTTTAGTCCATGTCGATGGTTGCAGTAGCGGTGGCGATCGCCATCCTCGGAATCTTAATTTTCGTTCATGAGTTGGGGCATTTTCTAGCAGCCCGCAGCCAAGGAATTTACGTCAATCGCTTTTCGATTGGCTTTGGCCCCATCCTCTGGAAGTACCAAGGGGCGCAAACAGAGTACGCCCTGCGACTCATTCCTTTGGGGGGGTATGTGGGGTTTCCTGACGACGATCCCAACAGTGCCGTTCCCGCCAGCGACCCTAACCTTCTCAGTAACCGACCCATTCTGGATCGAGCCATTGTCATCAGCGCGGGGGTGATTGCTAACCTTCTGTTTGCCTATCTGCTATTCCTCGTTCAGATGGGGGTGCTTGGGGTCAGCCATGCCACCTACTACGATGGAGTGTTAGTTCCTGCCCTTGTGCCTGAAAGTAGTTTGGTAGCCACCAAGGCAGGCATTCAGCCCGGCGATCTGATCATTTCGGTGGAGGGAAAACCCTTAACCGCCAGTGCCAGTAGCCTGCCCACTCTGATGAAAGCTATTCAGCAGCACCCGAACCAACCCCTCACCCTTGAGATTCAGCGCCAAGGAACGGTTCAGCAAGTCACTCTAATTCCTGAAGTTAACAGCGACGGTCAAGCCCGTATTGGGGTACAACTTGCTCCCCATGTTGAGGTGCATCGAGAGCGAACATGGAACCCTATCACTTTGGCCACCGCCGCCGCCGCAGAATTCCAAAACGTTATTCTCCTCACCTTCGATGGGTTTCGTGAACTGTTTCAGAACTTTGATCAAGCAGCGCAGCAGGTGTCTGGGCCAGTGGCGATCGTGGCGATGGGGGCTGACATTGCCCGCTCCAATGCCGAGCAGTTGTTTACCTTTACCGCGCTGATCAGCATTAACCTTGCCATTATTAACATCTTGCCCCTACCGGCTCTGGATGGTGGCCAACTGTTATTTTTACTCATCGAAGCCCTGCGCGGTCGGCCGTTGCCCAATCGCATTCAGGAAGGGGTGATGCAAACTGGTCTGGTCTTACTGCTGGGGCTAGGGATGGTACTGATTGTCCGTGATACGGTGAACCTGACTGGACTGGCTTGGGTACAGCAACTCTTTTAGTGATTATTAGTTGATTAGTGATGAATCGTTGTCCTGATGGCTATTACCCGCCGCCTTTGTGCTAAGCAACAACGGGCTTTGGAAATTCTCACCCGCCTCAAGCGTCTTTATCCAGATGCCACCTGTAGTCTCAAGTTCGAGACTCCTGTGCAGTTACTGGTAGCCACTATCCTCTCAGCCCAGTGTACCGATGAGCGGGTGAACCAAGTCACACCGGCCTTATTTGAGCGCTTTCCGGATGCAGTGGCTTTTGCTAATGCCGATGTGGCAGAGCTAGAGCACTATATCAAATCCACCGGCTTCTATCGCAATAAAGCGCGGCATATTCAAGGGGCGTGTCGGCGGATTGTGGAGGTGTATGGCGGACAGGTGCCTAAGGTGATGGAGGATCTACTCTCACTACCGGGAGTGGCTCGCAAAACTGCTAATGTGGTACTGGCTCACGGCTTTGGTATTTTAGGTGGGGTAACGGTGGACACCCATGTCAAACGCCTCAGTCAGCGGTTTGGGCTAACCACAGAAACAGACCCGGTGAAAATTGAGCGCGATCTCATGCGCTTAGTGCCCCAGCCTGATTGGGAGAATTGGTCTATTCGCCTGATCTATCATGGTCGTGCAGTGTGCCAAGCGCGCCAGCCCCATTGTGAGGGCTGTGAGCTAGTGGATCTGTGTGCGACGGGCAAACAACTCTTGGGGGTGCGCTGAGGAGCGTTTCCCCGCAGGCTAAGATGCCTCTAGCAAACTACAGTGTTCAATAGTGTTCAAAAGCAACTTTAGCGGCGATCGCCATGGCGGATGCAATCACTGCGACCAGCCCCTTGATCCTCTGGACTAGCCTTGGTTTGGTACTGGGACGGTGGCTACCGGCAGTCATCCCCCAGTGGTTGGGTCGTGGCCTTTACTGGGTGGGGGTACCGCTACAAATCTTTGCCCTTGTGCACCACACCGACTTTACGGGTCTCATTTGGCTGTCGCCCGTCTTTGCCTTTTTGACGTTGGTGGTGGGCTATGTTGTAGCCCAGGTCTGTTACCCTTGGCAAGAACGCTATTTTCTGCCCCAATGGCTCCAGTACACACCGCCAACTTTAACTACAGCCTTGCCTGTGGCTGAAGCTCGACGCTTTCAGGGCAGCTACCTCATTTCTTGCATCCTTGGTAATACGGGCTTTGTGGGGTTAGGCGTGGCCATTCCCCTACTGGCAGCGGCGGATCTGCGCTGGGCCACCTTTTATGCTATTACCCAAAATGCCATTGGTACCTATGGTCTGGGGTCGTTTCTGGGGCAATACTACGGTAAAACGCACTCCCAATCTTGGTGGCAAGCTCTGGCTGTCCTCCCCACAGTACCCACCCTCTGGGCAGCGATGGCTGGATTTGCCACCCACGGGATGCTGTTTCCCCCAGGGGTTGAGTTCATACTGCAACTGGATATTCGCGGCGTGATTCCCCTAGCCTTTGTCCTGACGGGGATCCGTTTAAGTCGGCTGCCGGGATGGCACAGTTTTGCGATGGCGATCATCCCAGCCTTGGTTAAAACGTTGATCTTGCCCCTGCCGATGTTAGCGATTGTCTATGGTCTGGGGCTGCGGGGCGATCCCCTGCTGGCGATCGCCATCATGACGAGTACCCCCACCGCCTTTGCCGCATTGATCCTTGCAGAAGAGTATGAGCTAAATGCAGAGCTACCACCGGCAGCCATTGCCCTGAGTACCCTAAGCTTTATTGCGGTGCTGCCCCTGTGGATTTTCCTGTGTCGCCATCTGCTGGTATTTGGCTGAGTTCAATGAGGTTGCCATCGGGATCCTGCACAAAAATGGCCGCGCGACCTGAAGCGCTGGCTTGCACAGGAATACCCGCCTCCGTGAGGGTTGCCTTCAGAGCATCTAAATTGGTAACCCCCAAAGCAAGGTGAGGGTTCCGTCCCCAGCGATCGCCATCTTGGAGCCGATTGGTCACATGGGGTGCTTGGATGAGGTGAATTTGCACCGCACCCACTTGGTACCACAACCCCGGAAATGTCAGGGGGCGATCGACTCGGTGTAACCCGAGCAGCCCCTCATAAAAGGCAGCGGCACGATCAAGGTCAGTCACATTGATTGCTGTGTGCAAAAACAGCATCATGACTGGGCGGGTTGGGTCACCCCCAAACGAATTTCAGAACAAAAGGAGGCCATACTAAAGCCGCCAAAGCGCTTCAAAATACTGGTGCGCAGTCGCAGATTGGGGCTGGCAAACCACAACCGCTCTTCCGAGTACATGGTTTCGTACTCTGTAATCAGCGTGAGCGCACCATCACTGCCCATACTAAAGCGACCCGCCACTGGTGCTTTCTCGGCATAGCCCATCTCCCGCAGCAACTTACCTTCGTGGGTTGATCCGTCCCCCATAATCGGTACAAGCACCGTTGATCCCTCGTGCTTTTCAGCATCCCATTCCATCGTGCCATCCCAACTAACCCGCGCCCCACAAATGGCCCATTGCGGATCCATTTCGTACTGCTGGCACAGGGCAATCACCGCCGGATCATCCACGCTCAGTAAATCAATCGTTAGTTGAGACTTGCCCGACTCAGTTTGCTTAAAGGCAAGATGATGACTTGTGCGCTGGGAAAACCAACGACCAGCACTCTGAGCAAAAAAATCGCGGATATCCATGCTAACCCCATGCAACTATAGCTAGATAGACGAGTCGATTTACAGCATTGCCACCCTAGGCCGAAGAATCAACAACATAAGCGTTGACTCCTTGATCTAGGGTACTACAGCCAATTTCCCTCAGTGTTGGCAATGACCAGCTTGGCGCCATGGCGACAAATTCCCTGAACAAATTGTAACAATATGTAAACGAGATTAAGATTTAAGATAGAAGTAAGGTTGTCCCCATTGCCCTATGTTGCACTCCAATTTACCTGAACCCCAACTCCTCAAGGTGTTACTGGAACCGTTGCTTGACGATTTCCAAGACTGGTTTAGCCGTGCTCAATCCCTGTTGCGGACGGAGGTCATGCCGTTTTTAGAGGTTGCTGACCAGCAAGCCCTGTTGAGTCGAGTGGATGCCGCCCTAAATGATGTGGTTGCGACCCAAAGTCTATTTCGAGCAACAGAAGGGCAGGTTGGCGTGGATACGCATGTATTAATGCAATGGCATACGCTGTTGATGGAGTGCTGGCAGGTTGCCCACCACTATCGCCTATCCAAATCCAATGGTTGTCACACTTAAACGTCTTTTATTGTCTTAAACTCTTGGCTCGGAGGTGCTCTTTTCATGTTGCAGTTGCTTTACATTGTTGCCTTTACGGTACTGGCACTATTGGCAATGGCCAACCTTATTCGGAGTTTGTTGACCTTAGGGATTGAATCGCAGCGACAGTCTGCCGCCCCGCGGGGGCGAACCGTTAGCCATCCCGAACTGCTCGATAGCCATGGCCATGTCATTGATGAGCCATTACTGGTGATGCGCTCCCTAAGTGTGGAGGATGCCCGGGCACAACTGGATGCGATCTATCGCGAGTCTCCCAGCTACGGTGATGATCAGCGTGGTGAAAGCCAACGTTAAGCCACTCCCCCAGTATCTGCGATCGCTAACCCGCTGGTTTCAGGTGGATGCCACGGCCTTGGCAGAGGTGTTGGCGACAGCGCGGCAACAGCTTCCTGTGACCGAAGTTCTACTGATTGGCAAGCCCCAATCGGGTAAAAGTTCAATTGTGCGAGGGATGACGGGAGCCTCCCCAAGTATTGTGGGTTCGGGCTTTCGCCCCCATACACGTCAGACGCAACGCTATCACTACCCGACAGCGGATTTACCCCTGATCACCTTTACCGATACGGTGGGGTTAGGGGAAACCCCAGCCCAGACAGAGCAGGTGGTGGCGGAACTGGATCACCTCCTGCGGGAGAGTCAGCGGGCACGGGTGATTATAGGAGTGATGTGGGCGGGCTAAAACCCCTCCGCTTTAGCGAGGGGATACAGCCAACTCAGGGGGCTTTAGCCCTCTCTATGTGTTAAACTAGAGACGTGGAAAGTAGGCGTATCAACTAC
>Ga0272446_1000744_pt1 | contig 49660 bp, 44 predicted proteins | sample YNPCB0061_FD_194587 | JGI IMG/M metagenome (GOLD analysis project Ga0272446, IMG submission 194587) | Hot spring microbial mat communities from Yellowstone National Park, WY, United States - YNP-CB-006-1 | ecosystem: Environmental > Aquatic > Thermal springs > Hot (42-90C) > Sediment | place...
GAATACCCCTCCTTTTCGAGACGTGTCTTTAAGTCATGCGCAATAATCTTTTCGTCTTCAACAATTAAGATACTTCCTGATGCCACCGTTTTTTACATTTCCCCTCTCATTGAATAAATAAATATATACCTGTTTAAAATTTTTGTCACGCCATCAAAAATTATCATTAAAAATTAACTATCAAACTCAAGAAGTGCCCGTTTGACATCTTCTAAACGTGGGCTAACCCAACGAGCGAATTTGATACTCCTTAAAAAGGTTATTTGTCTTTTGGCAAGTTGATAGGTTCTCAGGATGATTTCATCAATGGAATTTCTGGGGTCTTTTCCCTGCATGAGGTCCCTCGAAATTTCGGCGTAGCCAATACTTTTGAGTCCAGGACAATTTTTTTCTGGGTAAGATTTGAGTATTGACTGAACTTCTTCAACCCAACCTTGATCAAACATTTTCAAACAACGTTCTCTGATGCGTTTTTTCAATTCCTCTCTTTCAATGTCCAAAATCAATATTGGTAGATTTGGCGTTTCATTTTGCATCGATGAAAAAGATGATAAGGGATGGCCGGTCTGGAAAAATACTTCCAAGGCTCTTTTAATTCGATAGATGTCATTTGAGTGAATTTTCTGACCTGCTGTAAGGTCGTGTTGAAGGAGTAGTTGATATAAACCTTCTTTTCCAAGCTCAGTTTCAAGTTGGTTCACTTTTTCGCGAATCGTTAAATCAGCCTTAGGGGTTTGGGGGACCCCAAAAAGATAATGACGAAGATAATAAATTGTTCCCCCAGAAACGATCATCCTTTTGTTTTTCTGTTGAATAACTTGTGCCGCTTGTTGAGCCAAGTTTAAAAACATACCAAGATTCATCTGCTCGTCGATTTCGAGAACGTCGACTAAATGATGTGGAACTCTTTCCCTTTCAGCCTTGGTGGGCTTAGAGCTCCCAATATCAAGGCCCTTATAGACCATCACAGAATCAATAGAAATGACTTCAGCCTCATCAGAATAATGATCAAGGATGAACTGGGTTTTTCCACTTCCTGTTGGTCCTGTCAAAACAAAGGATGAAAGATTATTCTTGGAGCCGGTAGAGAACCTTTTCACTTAAAATTTGATCGTTTGCAAGGCTGACCAACTTGAATCCATACTCTTCGAGTTCTGGATCTCCTATTTGCGAGATTTGTTTTGCCCTTTTGATCACTGCGTTTGTCAACTCGTATCGGTTACCTGAAAAATTCATGATTTTCTCTAAGGATATGGACTTCATGTTAATAGATTATAATTTTCAAGCAAGAAAATCAAGAGTTCTTGGCTATGTATTTATCAATAATGATTTGAATAATTTGTTCTGGGGTCAAGTGCGATGTATCGATAACGAAATCAGCAATTGAAAAATCATCGTTGTTAATCCCGTAGAGTCTTAGGTAACGGTCATGATCACGCTGGTCTCTGAGTTTGGTTTTTTCATAAACCTGATCCAAGTCCCCCCCCTCACGCTGATGAATTCGAGAAGCTCTTATTTCTAAAGGAGCATCGAGGAATATTCGTAAATTGGCATCCCTCCAAATCCAAATTGCAAGTCGGGAACCCAACACACAAGGACCCTGGTTAGCGAGTTGAATTTGCTTCTCATCTACCATACGGTCCCATTTTGAATCTGTTTCAGCAAGTCGGCAGAGCTCATCAAAATCAATGCTAAGTTCTTCTGCGATTGAATGAAAAGTATAATTGATGAGAGGTAGACCTAACTTATTTGCCAGTAAACGCGAAACCGTACTATTACCACATCCGCTCTTTCCGCTGATCGCAATACGTGCATTACTCAACATTTCTTAACTGCTCCCGAATGTTTTCAATGGCATCCTTCATTTCTACTACTTTAATTTGAACCTCGGCAAGATTGGTCTTGGAAGAGATGGTATTTATCTCTCGGTTAATTTCCTGACATAAAAAATCGAGTTTCTTGCCCACTGCCGTAGGCTTGTCAATCCATTCTAGAAAACTATTCAAATGACTTTCCAGTCTCATCAGCTCTTCATGAATTCCAAAACGAATTACGTAAATGGCTACCTCAGAATAAAGTCGTGCAGAATCCACCTCAAGTTTTAGTTCTTGAATGCGTTTTTTAAAATTTTGAAGTAAATTAGTTTCAACATTTTGTGCCTGATTTTTAATCACTGCAGAGTTTTCAATTAAACTGTTTACTAATTGGTAAATATCTTTTTTAGTATTTGATCCTTCCAGAATTCGTGACTGAATGAATTGTTGAAAAGCTTGTTCAAAAGGAACACTTAACATGTTCCAAACAAAATCAACATCGAACTGGGACTTTTTTTTGAAACCATCAACAAAATGAAGCAAATGATCCAAATCAATGGCACCACCTATCCCTGTTAACGATCGAATTTGTGCAAGCATTTGAACAGTTTGCGCCACGGCTTCTTGATCTACTTCAAAATTGAAACTAGAGGGATCTTCTAAGCGAATAACTATTTCGACACGACCGCGTGAAACTTGATCCAAAACATAGGATCTGATTTCAGGCTCCTTGCTTTGAATGCTTGTAGGGAGGTTAAGGTTTAAATCAAGATAACGGTTATTGTAACTCTTTATTTCAATGGAGTAGGTCCACCCTTGGGATTCGCCCTCCAAAAAGGCATAACCAGTCATACTAATCACAGAGTTGCCTCCAAAAGTAAATTACCCAGTTTCCAATTATCGCCTGCCCCCATTGTTAAAAACAAGTCTCCTTCTTTTAAAAAAGAACTCAGAAAAGATAAGGCGTTTTCTGGTTCCTCAAAAAAATAAACCTCAGGGTGGAATTTTTTTGTTTCTTCAAATAGGATTTCGGCGCTGATGCCTGTTTGATTTTTTTCACGTGCAGAAGCATAAATTTTATGAAGTAAGACCACGTCCGCAGCGTTAAACGATTTTGCAAAATCTTCCAACAAGGCTTGAGTTCGGGAATAGGTGTGGCTCATAAAACTTACGATTAAGCGTTTTGGTTGGTAAAACGCTCGAATTCCTTGTAAGGTTTTTTGAATCGCGGTGGGATGATGCGCATAATCATCCATGATGATCACCCCATTTTTCCTGCCTAAAAGCTGGGATCGACGATGGGTCGAACGAAAGTTTTTTAAGCCATGAGCCACTTGCTCAATCTCGTGCTTTTCAGGTTGGCGTTGAAAGCTCTCATGGAAAAGATCCATCATCATCGCAAAGGCACCGCAACTATTCACAACGTTGTGACGTCCCGGTATAGTCAACTGAAAGACAGTAGGATAACCCGCTAGGCGAAACTCTATTAGCCCCAGATTTTCTTGAATCTCGACTATTTGAAATTGATTAGCCTTCGAACTAAGGCCGTAAGGAATAAAAGAAATATCAGGACGCTGCCCACGAATCGATTCGACTAGTTCTAAAACGTTGCCGTCATCACAACAGTAAACTAAGGTTCCCCCAAGGGGTAACGAGTTAACATATTCCTGGAATGCCGACATGATGCTAGAAAGATTGGGGTAGTAATCTTGATGGTCAGGTTCAATCGAAGTTAGTAAAATTTTTGTAGGATGGAAATTTAAGAAGTGACGTCGATACTCGCAGGTCTCCGCGACAAAGAATTTTCCCCCATTGTTAAAAATTGCGGAATTGCCAAAATCGGGCACTATGGAACCCGTCAGCAAGCGGAATGGGATGTTGAGTTCTTTAAGCATAATACCCAGAAGAGCCGTGGTGGTGGTTTTTCCATGAACACCCGCAACACCCACACTCGTAAAATGCCTTGAGTACTCCCCCAAAGCTTGGGTGTAGTTAATCATGGGTACTTTTAATTCTTTTGCATGAACTAGTTCGGGATGGGTTTCAGGAGAATACGCAGCGCTATAGACGATGAGGTCAGCATTGGGCGGAACATTTTGTTCACGAAAGCCATTGATGAAGGGGATTTTTCGATTGATTAAAGATAGCTCCGTGAAAAAATGGTCGGGTACATCCGAACCTGAAATTTTAGCACCATCAAGCGTCCAAAGCTCAGCTAGTGCTGACATGCCTGTTCCCTTGATGCCGACAAAGTAAATACTTTTCCCTGACAGCTCATCTGGTCTTATTTCAAACATAGGGTCATTTTATGTTATTCGAGATGCTCTATCCAGGGGGAACGCGGGAAGTTTTGAGTCAGAAGATTTTTGAAAAACAGAACCTCAGCACTTTGTCCTAATTTTTTAGCAAGTTGGTATGCCTCGTAAGCAGAACGCGCTGAAGAGTCCCAGGGGCCTAGCTGAGCAGCTTGACGCCATGTTCGCAGTGCTTCTTGATAATTGTTTTGAGAATTTTCTAAAAGACCTAAACCAAGTAAAACGTTCGCGCGATTTTCAGGGATGGGCGTTTCTCGAAGAATGGCTTGAAAAAGCTGACGCGCTTCAACAATATTTCCCATTTTCAATTGGATCATTCCTGAAAGCCACTGAGCTTCGTGACGTTGATCCTTTGTTGTTGATTCTCTCAAAACTTTTAACACCAAATTTCGTGAGTGTTCAGAATTATTCTCTAAATTGAGAAAGGCTTGCCTTAACAAAAATTCCGATTGCACAACTGGATGGGCATTTTCCAAGCCAGGAACACTGTTCTCTGATGCGAATCTTGCCAGGATTCGTGCCTCATTGAATCGAAAATCTTGGTGACCAAATCGTTTCAACCAATTTCCGATTTCTTGTAAGAGTTCATTTTTCCGACCGAGCTCTGAGAGCAGAGAAATTTTTTTGAGCAAGGCAAGCTGTGCGTCATCTTCATTTTTGAGCTGGTTTACTGCGGTATCCAGTAAGGTCAAACGTTGTGCTTCTGAAAGGGTTTTAAGATTCTCCATGTCCAATAATATTCTTGGAAATTGACTAGCAAGCTGCTGTGCTCGATTGAGCGCTAAATTGAACTGGCTGGGTAAGAGAACAAGGGTTTGCCAATATTGTAAACGTAGCCGTGTTTGTCCGTTCAAATTCCAGATTTCAGAAGTTAAATAGCGGTTAATGTTGGCAAGATCACCCTCTCGATAAAACAGGCTCAATGCCGCATCAAGACTATTGATTTTTAGTTCGGAATTTTCAGGAGATGAACGATAGGCTTCTAGAAAAAATTGAACTGCCGATTGAGGGTTTTTAGTAGAATCGAGAATTCCTAGCTCATAGTGAGCCTCTGACTTGAAAGTAGGGTATGTTTGGATGACTCGTTGAAACACCTGTCGGGCCTCGGTTTCTCGGTTGAGTTTAATCAACGATTTTCCCGATAGAAGAGAAGCTTGCCCCAGATGAGGGCTTTGCGGATGTTCTCGTCTCAATAGTTCAAAAACTTGAAACGCCTGTTCAAAATTTTGTGCGTTAAAAAAAGATATACCTCGAGCTAATAATGCAAGTTCTTTTAATTCTCCTTGTGACATTTGGGAGGCTCGATGAAAAAAGCCCTCAGCACGGGTATACTCGGCTCGAGAGGCGTAGATGGAACCGATCTCATACAATGCTTGTGGCACTAGAGGTGACTGGGTTAAGGTTTGTACGATACGTTGAAGGTCACTGAGGGCAAGGTCGTATTCAGATGGGCTTCTTTGCTTCGCTCGTAAAAGAAGAAACTTATCTAAGTCGGTTCGATCCTCGCTACCGATTAAAAAATCAAGGCTTTTGATTAAAAGTTCTCGGTTATTGGTTTGTTGCGCTAGTAAGAGTAAGCGACGAGAAGCCAAGACGTGCCGCTCTGCATCTTTGGGATCATTGATAATAGATTCTAGGATTTGTCCTTGTTCTCGTAAAGAAACCAGGTAGCTCAACTTCCAACGCGCAACACGGGAAATTCCATTGTCAGGGCCCTGGGTGGCGAGCTGTAAAAACTCTATGGCATTGTTACTTCCTTCCAAACTCAGACCCAAGTTAAAAGCAGCAATCTGGCTCGAAGGCTTATCATTCGACCCCATGATCCTTCGCCAAACTTGCTGTGCCTCTTCTAAATTTCCTACTTGACGATAACTGTCTGCCAGGCTTAAAAGAAGGCTTTGATTTTGATTAAACTGGCTGGGAAAGGTTTCGGCTAATTTGATAGCATTGGCATGTTGGTTAGTTTTCCGATAAAGATCAAAGGCTAGAAGGGCTGCATCTGTCCGAAAAGGATTTGCATTATCAATTAGACGAACTAGATACCTCAAACTTTCGTCATAAAGGTCTAATTCCGCTAGAACACTAGCATACTCAAAACGAATTCGATCACTGGACAAATCGGAACGATTCACGTAGGTTTGAAGGAGATTTCGTGATTTCATTAAAGTTTGCTGGCGGCGGTAGAGACGTGAAAGTCCAATTAAAGCGTCTTCCGCCAAATTTTTATCCTGGGTTCCTCTAAGAACTAAGGTAAAAAAATCTTCAGCCTCTTTGAATTTTTGTTGTTTTTCCAAAACCTGAGCTAGGTAAAACCAGGTTAACAAGGTTAAGGGGCCCTCAGGCTCGGCTTGAAGCTGTTTTTTGTAAGCTAATTCAGCATTTGTGAAATTTCCTAAATTTTGCTGAGCCCGTCCTTCCCAAAAACCCAGCCTTGAAAGGTAGGCAGATCGAGGGTAGAGGCGCTCGAACCGTCGAATATCGGTCAAAGCTCCAGATGAGTCTCCCACTTCAACCTTAGCCACGATAATGAGGTAATGAACCTCAACTAGGTTGCTCGAAATGGCATGGCGCTGGGCAAATGCCTGACCCTGTTGAATGACGTTTGCCCAATTCTTAATTCGCGCTAGTTCCTTGATCCGTAAAAATTCACTCCGTTCGTCTTGTGCAAAAAGAGGAACTGACAATACCAAAAACAAAAGCGCACAAAGCTTAGGAGGTTGGAATTGGTAGGTCATGGTTGTTGTTTACTTTTGTTATAATTTTATCCTTTCTAAAATCAACAAGGATGTTGTCCCCAGTTTTAAAATTACCTTTGAGAATTTCAATTGAAAGCACATCCTCTAACTCTTTTTGAATGAGTCGACGTAGCGGACGCGCCCCAAAATTGGTGTCATACCCATTGTTAACAAAGTACTTCTTGGCTCGACTAGTGATTTGCATGCGCATGTTTCGGGCAAGAAGACGCTCCTGAATTTCAGCAAAAAGTATATCGAAAATTCGGCCAACATCATCCTCACTTAGCGGTTGGAAAACCACAATTTCATCCACACGGTTGAGAAATTCGGGACGGAAAAGTCGTTTTACCTCGTTCAAGGCACTTGATTTGACATCCTGATAGTTGAGTACCCGATTCCCAGTTTGAAAACCAAGAGCTGTTGAACGGGTCATCTCCTTGGCTCCAGCATTACTGGTCATAATCAAGATAGTGTTTCTAAAGTTGACAGTATGTCCCAGATTGTCTTGAAGCTCCCCTTCTTCTAGAATTTGCAAAAGGATGTTAAAAACATCGGGGTGAGCTTTTTCAATTTCATCCAACAAAATAACGCTGTAAGGTCGGCGGCGAACCTTTTCCGTCAAAGCTCCTCCCTCATCGTAGCCCACATAACCCGGAGGCGCTCCCACTAAACGAGACACATTATGTTTTTCCATGAAATCGCTCATGTCAATGCGAATAAGAGCATCTTGATTTCCAAAGAGAAACTGCGACAAGGTTTTGGCCAACAACGTCTTGCCAACACCAGTCGGACCCAGAAAGATAAAAGAGCCTAAGGGACGTCGAGGCGAGTTCAAACCAGTCCGAGACCGACGAATGGCCGAAGCAACCGCGGCAATCGCTTCACGCTGACCGATGACGTAGCTACTGAGTACGTCCTCGATTTTGAGGAGTTTTTCTGCTTCTCCCGCCGCGATATTTTCAAGTGGAATACCCGTCATTTCACTGATTACCGCTTGAATATCTTTTTCGGTAATCTCAGGGGCCTCTTCCAAGGAGCGATCTGCACGGCTCAATTTAATTTCATTGGCTTTTTCACGTAAAATTCGTATTTTATCCCTAATTTCAGCGGCTTTCTCATAATTTTGGCCACTGACCAACTCAGATTTTTGTTTTAACAGATTTTCAATCGTTTGTTCAATTTGAACGACCTCAGGGATTTCTAAGGAGGTCATGATTTTCTTGCGTGATCCCGCCTCATCAATGAGATCAATGGCTTTATCTGGCAGATAGCGGTCGGAAATGTAGCGATGAGAAAGATTTGCGGCAGCTTCCAAGGCCTGGGGGTTGTATCGCACAAAGTGAAACTGGGCATACCGTGGTGCAAGCCCTTTGAGAATTTCAATGGATTGTTCGATTGTTGGCTCTTTAACAAAGACACTTTGAAAACGTCTCTCTAAAGCCGCATCTTTTTCAATGTATTTTTTGTATTCATCAAGGGTCGTGGCTCCAACACATTGAATTTCACCGCGGCTCAGTGAAGGCTTGAGGATGTTCGAGGCATCGATGGCGCCTTCTGCTGCCCCTGCCCCAATCAAGGTATGCAGTTCATCAATGAAGAGGATAATGTTTCCAGCGGTCGTTATTTCTTTTATCATGCGCTTCAGTCGTTCTTCGAATTCTCCTCGGTATCGGGTGCCAGCCACCAAGGCAGCCAAGTCCAACGTCACTACCCTCTTGCTCAACAGTAGCTCAGGCGCCCGGCCTTCGATGATTCGTTGAGCCAAACCTTCAACAATGGCGGTTTTGCCAACTCCAGGTTCTCCAATTAAAACCGGATTATTTTTTGATCTCCTTGCCAGGATTTGAATAACACGACCAATCTCCGATTCTCGTCCTACCACCGGGTCAAGTGCACGTCGAGCCGCCAACTGAGTCAGATCGCGCGAGTACTCATCCAAAAAAGGCGTAGGTTTTTTCACATTACGCGGATTTTGCTGTTTCCACTCGCGTGGCTCAGGCGCTTCTTTATCTTCCTTAATCTGACCGCCACCGCCCGAAAGTTCATGAATGAGTTCCCTCAAAGCTTCCAGTGTCACATTATGTTTTAACAAATAATTTTGGGTCACACTCCCCACCTCGGCAACCGCCGCAAGAAGTAAGTGTTCGGTTCCGATATAATCATGACCCAGGTAACGTGCTTGCAAGGCGCTGTCTTCCAAAATTTTCTTTCCTCTTTTGCTTGGGGGAACATCACCTAGGGTGAACCCAACTTGCTTCTGAGGAATCTGCTTCTCAATTTCTCGGAACATGTCTGAAGGGTCAATATTCAAGGACTTAAGTGCCTTGAAGCCTATTCCCTCACCATCACGAAGAAGGGCAAGAACGATATGCTCTGGGTGCATTTGATCTGAGTGAAACCTCCGTGCCTCTTCTTGAGCTACGACAGCCAGAATACGCTGTGCACGTTGTGTCAAACCTTTAAACATCGTCTTTCCTACCTTCCTTTAATTCCTCTTGAATTAATTTTGCTCTCTCGTGTTCCTCATCAAGGTGAGGTGCATTCGAATCTTTCATGTCAAATAGCAGATGTCCTCTGAGTACCCAGTAATACAATCGGTTAATTCTTGAAAGGGGTACACTATTAAGTATACCAAGATTTATGCCCAACCGCAAATAGGAAAGGCAATCCAAGGACTCTTGCTCTGTAATTAAATAAGCGTGTTCTAATGTTCCATAAGCCCGAAAAATTTTATCAAGAAGCTGTGATTTTGCGTCTTGTAATAAAAGTTTTCTGGCCCTTTTTTCGCGCATGTGAATTTCTTTGATGACCTCTGACATGTCTGTTGTTAAGTCTAAAATAGCCTTACCAGTTGAGCCAACCGTTGAAATCAAGAATAAATTACCCAAACTACGTTTATCAAAGGTTGAAACCCCGCGCAAACTCAACCGTGCTTCTTCCACCAGGTCAAAAACTTCTACCACTTCGCCCATTTCTTCAAGGGCAGGAAGATGGATAAGAACAGAAATTTTCAGGTTAGCCCCCCAGTTTAAGGGGTCAGCTCCCACCCAACCAAAATCTTTATGCCTTGCCCATTGGAAGCAAGGTTTAATCACTCGCCAGGGTTGTTGCGCTCGCAAAAGCGCCGCCGACCAATTCCACCCGCCTGCCAAACCGTAAAATGAAAAATGATCGCCCTGGTTGGTGTAAAAAAAGGCGTTTTCATCTTGCGAGACGCCAACAATTTTGAGTTGATCCAAGGCCTGTTGAGCCGAGATCATTTTACGTTCCAAAAAAAGACGCTTTTGATGGTGGGAAAGTTGGTTCCACTCATTCCAAATAAAATCACTTTGCTGGGAAAGATGAGTAGACAAATCCCTCATCATTTTTTCTACCTGTGTTGGGCTCATTTTGTGGGGAAAAGGAAAATTTTTTATGTTTCGTGACAGACGAACCTTGGTGGTCATCACGACATCATCGACATCTCCCGATTCCCACATCCAAGAAGGAGATCGAAAGTTCAACAGGTCCTTAGTCAAACAGATCTCCTTTTTTGAGCAGGTCTCTTAAACGGGCGGCTTCTTCAAAATTTTCATTCTCAATGTTTTTATCAATTAGTGCTTTCAAATCTTGATTTGCAGGGAAAACAAAATTGTATACCCCCTTTTTAAGTAAGTAAAAAGAAATTTCATCTTGGAAAACTTCGATGCAGGAATCACACCCAATACGCTTCTCAAGGTTCCATTCGTGAAGGGTCAGACCACAATTAGGGCATTTTTTCTTTTCATCCATTTTCCTAACCTCGATAGATAAAGGCGCGCAGGTCACTCGCTGGGAAATCAAAAGGTCTCATTTCTTGCGAAACCTCACGCCATCTTCCCTCCCTAGAAAAGGCTTCACTGAACTGAAAATCCTTAGCGTGTGTACTAAAGTAAATTATACCATTAGGTTGAAGGATTTTATAGCACTGTTGCAAAAACCACTCGTGATCTTTTTGCACATTCCAGACCTGACGCATTTTTTTGCTCTGTGAAAAAGAAGGCGGATCGACGATAATGATATCGAAACGCTCAGAAGGTAGGCTTCGGATCCATTCTAAAACGTCGCGCCTAAGCCATTTTCCCCTCACCTGTTCTAAATTGTTTGCAGCCCAGTTTTTCTGAGCCCAAGATAGGTAAGTTTCTGAAAGATCAATACTCGTAACCGAACAAGCTCCTGCTTTTCCACACACAACCGATAGGCTTCCAGTGTAAGCAAAAAGGTTAAGTACTTTTTTATCATGAGCTATGTTTCGCAGCCACTGACGAGCCAGTCGTTGGTCGATAAAAAGTCCGATATCATGATACATTCCAGGATCAACCCAAAAACGAAGGTCGTATTCGCGAACCCAAAAACCAAACGAATGCTCTTTTTGTTGCTGATACTGTTGCTGTGAGCATTGTTTGAACCTTTTTTTTAAAAAAAGTCGATCTGGAGTAAAGGGTAAAAGCTGAACAATCTCTGTTTCACTAGGGCATTGTTCAGAATAGTAAATCACCACGCATGGGCCTACCTTGAGTAAAAAGGCATCATAAGCCTCCAGAGTTCCCAAGGCATAAACCTCTAATCCCTCGGCCTCACCCCAATGATAATTTCGTAGAATGTTGCTATCCATCAAATTTTTCGAATGATGCTCAAAGGACGGGTTTTCGAGGCACGTGAGGCTGGAAGCCAGGAAGCAATTGTCCCAAAGATGAGACTGAGGAAACTGATCAGCATCAAGTTTTCGATGGAAAGATTGATCGGGATTACTTGGAGGTAGTAGGCAGGATCCAAGAGCTTAATTGTTTCAGGCCGACCTGAAATGACAGACGATAACATGCTTAGAAATTGTTCAATAAAATGGAAAATCTCATTGATGTTGATGGCGACTAGAAGTCCAAGAACAACACCCAAAATCGTCCCCATCGCAGACGCCATGAGGCCTAAAAGCCCAAAATATAGTTGGATGTTTGCGGGCGACATTCCAATGCTTTTAAGAATTGCCACCTCTTTGCGACGCTCTAAATAAGTCATGATTAAGGAAGAAGCTATGTTGACAGCTGAGACCATTAAAATCATGCTCATGATGATCATGAGGATGGCGCGTGTGGATTGATAATTTTGATATTGGTTGCGATTAATTTCATACCAAGATCGAAGCCGCCAAGTGGGTGGGATGATCTTTCGAATTGAATCAGCAACCGCCGTAAAATTAACGCCCTCTTTCACCTTAACGCCGATAAAGGGAAGGTAGTCCTCGGTTGGTAAGGCGATTTGTGCTTGATCGAGCGGAATCAAGGCCCATAAACGGTCTAGTTCTTGATACCCCGATGAAAGGATAGCAGAAACCCTCAGGGTAGTAATTCGTGGAAGAAGCTGACGTCCATCGGTGCGTCGTGTGGTTAAGATCTTTATTTCATCTCCAACCGATACCCAGAGTTTTTGTGCCACCTCTTGACCAAGTTGAACCTCCCGTTCGCCAAGGTCCTGGTTTTTTCCCTGAATGTAAACGACGTAATTTTGCCAACCTTGATCCTCTAAGAAACTTGGATCAATCCCACGTATGCTGATCCCCGTGCGTCTCTGGCCTGAATAGGCCAAACCAAAACCTTGTTTTTCTATCCAGGCTCCTTTCACGCCCTCAAGGTTTCGAATTTCTTGGGTTTGGGTTTCAAATTCATTGATGTCGATAATTCCAAATGGCTGGATTTGAAGATGATAGGTCAAGGTCTCTTTGAATCGATCAACTATGCCATTTATCATCCCATCCGCTACTACCATGACGGTAATCAGTGGGATGAGACCTAAACTCATTCCGATGATACTAGATCGTAACGCCCTACCTTCTTCTTTGTTGATCAAGAGTTTGGAGAAAAAGCGTCGAAGAAGAAATTGAACAACACTTGGAATTATCGCTCCCATAGATTTCGGTTCTCCATGCGGTAGCGTTTTTCAACACGATCAGCAAATTGGGTGTTATGGGTGACCAAGATCAGTGTTTGTTGGTGATCTTTAACGAGACGCAAGAGTAGGTCTTCTACTAAACGGGCATTTTCCTCATCGAGGTTGCCGGTTGGCTCATCAGCAAGAATGAGTTCGGGTTGATTGATGAGGGCCCTAGCTAGGGCTGTTCGTTGACGCTCACCGCCACTGAGCTGGTAGGGATAGTGGAACAATCTCTGGTTCATACCCGTCTCATCCAAAAGGCTTCGCGCCATTCGTTCAGCCTCCTGCCGACTCTTACCCAATATCCATGCAGGAAGCATCACATTTTCCAAAACATTCAACTCAGGTAGTAGGAAATGAAATTGAAAGATCATCCCAATCATTTTCAAACGATAGTTGGTAAGCTCGTCTTCTTTCATTTCTGATACTGGGATACCACACGAGATGATGAGCCCCCCACTTACTGTATCAAGACCTGCGATTAAATGAAGCAGGGTGCTTTTCCCGCTTCCACTCTCACCCACAATGCTTAGGGTACTTCCCCTCGTCACGGTAAGATTCACCCCATCTAAAACCAACAGGCTTTCTCCCTGAGACTGATAACGCTTTGTGACTTCGTGAAGTTCAAGGATGTTACTCATTCGTTTCTCAAAACCTCTCGTGTTTGAATATTCAAAATTTCAACCGACGATCGCCACGCACTTGCCGCTGACGATAAAAAGCCGATCAAAAAAATGATCCACACCTCGTGCCAAAGGATTCGGTAGGGCACCTCACTCATATAAAAAACTCCGCCAAAAATCAAACTACTGCTCGTATCAAAAGTTTGGCCACTGAGCCGCATCATCAAGCCAATAAGAAAACTTAAAAGCTGTTCAATCCACAAAATGATTGAATTGATGTTGACCAAAATTAATAGTCCGAAGAGGGTTCCCCAAAAGGAACCGAGAAATCCAATCACTGCTCCTTCCGATAAAAAAACAACGCGGATGGGATGGTGAGAGGCACCAAGGGCCTTTAGAATACCTAGGTCTTCTCGACGTTCACGAATCGTTCGTTTCAAACTGTGTTGGATGTTCATCCAAACCACCGGAAAAATAAGGGCGATTAAGACCATCATCACCAATTTTTCCATTCGAAGAGCACCGAAGAAGGCGCGGTTGTAGTCCCGCCAACTCACAACCTTGGCCTCCTCTTTTTCTACAATCGAGGTGATCCGCTGAAGAACAGCTTGATCATCAAAATAATTATTCAGTTTTACGGAATAAAGTAACTCGAGTTCCGTTTCAAAAAAATCACGCGCCTGCTCTAAGTTCACGAAGGCCCAACCCAGATCAATTTCATAAAAATCTGTCCGAAAAATGGCGGTGACCTGAAAATACACTTCTTTGGGGCGCAGAAGGCTAAAATTGGGACCACCAAGTGCCATCAAGCTAATTCGATCACCAACACGCACCATGAGATTTCTGGCTAGTTCGCTTCCGATGATAATCTTTTCACCACCTGATAAATCCCAAGCCCCATCTACAATCTTGAGCTGACGCCCTATGGCAGGATCATCAAAAATTACCGAAGCGGGAACACCTCGAACAAAGGCACCCCGCGTGTTCCCATAATTGCTATGAATGAGGGTTTGTGAATCCATGAAAGCTGTAATACTTCGAACACGGGGATCTTGAGAAATCTCCCAAAGCGCTTGAGCGCTTAATTCTCGATTGGGCGGCATTTGGATACGGAGATGCGAAGACGAGACCTCCAAAACGGTTTCAATGAACCCCATCTGAAAACCGTTCATCACCCCAACCACGACATTGAGGGTCAGCACTCCGACAAAGATTCCGATGAGGGAAAGCAAACTCGAGGTCAAGCCGCCTTCGCGACGACGCCAAAGGTAACGCGAAGCAAGAAAATAAATCACCGGGGCTTTCATGGTAAAATCCTTGGATCACGAGTGCGTGTTTGACCATTAACATCAAAAAAGGTCTCCAACACCTTTACTCCGTTCTCCCAGGTTGTTTGAACAACCAACCTTCCCATCAGGTAAAACTCTTCTTTGACAAGTTTTTCCTCTTCGTAATAAAAAACTGCTTCAAGGTTGTTATTGTTGATCACTTCTTCTTTTACCAATTTTCCTTGATTATCGTAGGTGTAAAGGTTCGTTTGAATGGAATCCTTGCTAATTCGTTGTTTTTGAACAACCCTATCGTTTTCATACCAAAAACGCTCTTGGGCAATGAGTCGTTCATTTTGTCTAATTTCCAGCAGTATAGTGTTTCCTTTTTCATCGAATAACCGACGCTCATCAGAGTTAGTTGGAAGGATGCGATCCCGCCGTCGAAGTAGCCAATCATTTTTCCACTCAAATTCCGAAATTTGAAAAAGAGAATTTTGAAGAATTAACTCACGACGACGTACCTGGTTAGCAGCCCCATAAGCCGAAAAAAAACTTTGTTCCCCTTCTTTTCCAATCTCACTGCCCAATCCATCTGATCCCCAGTTCCAGCTATGCCATTCCAGTTGATTGCCATAGCGGCGAATCACCCTTCGAATTCGCCCCTCGGGTGTTCGCATGATTTCATCGGTATAAATTAATCGAGCATTGGCTCCGTAGAACTTGCGTTGCACGAGAACCTGTTGCTGATAGATGTATTCAATCCTTCCCCGAAGACGGTTCTCCAACCAAAACTCCTCCAACACGATGTTGCCTTTTTCATCAAGTTCAAAAGCATCGCGCGTTTGATTGGATCGGATAATTCTGACCTTTCTGATCCTACCCTCTGCATCAAAGTCTCGAATCCTCAGTTCAAACATTTTACCGTTTTGGTACAAGTTGATTTGATCACCACTTGTTTTAACGATGCGTTGCGCCACCCATTCCCAGTCTCCCTTTCTGAACCACTCAATTCGATCAATCAAAGCGCCCAGAGAATTGGAACGGTACCACTCACCCTCAGGTAGTGGGGTACGTTGAGCCTCCAACGGAAAAACCAGAATGCTAATCAAGGTCAAAAGCATCATGATCCAACAATTTCTTCAGCAAAGACGCGGGGGTTAAAAGGAGCTAGGTCGGTCAATTTTTCACCCACTCCAACAAAGGCAACACCAATTCCCAATTTCTGTGCGATGCTTAACACAGGCCCCCCCTTGGCGCTGGAATCCCACTTTGAGAGCAAGATGGCATCCACACCGACAGCTTGGTGAAACACCTCGGCTTGCTCTACGGCATTTTGTCCAGTGACCGTGTCAATAACCAAAACCTTTCGGTAAGACCCACTTGGGATCTTGTTGAGAATGACCTTATTGATCTTTGCCAATTCGTTGACAAGTTGCGTTTTGTTATGTAGACGCCCCGCACTATCAGCTAATACCATGTCTTCATTTTTTGATGATGCCGAAGTGATCGCATCAAATATGACGGCGGCTGGATCAGCTTTGGCTCCTTGATGAACGACGCGCACACCAAGTCTTTGCCCCCAGACTGACAGCTGTTCAATAGCAGCAGCCCGGAAGGTATCACCTGCCGCCAGAACGATTTTTTTTTGTTTTTCCTTGTGATACCAGTTAGCGAGCTTGGCAAGGTTGGTGGTCTTTCCCACCCCATTAACCCCGAGAAAAAGAATCACGTGAGGCGTTGGCCCTGAAAATTCGAGCTCGACCGTTTTAACCATGTTTTGAATTAAGGATACAAGCTCTTCCTTGAGTTGGGATGGATCCTTCCACCGCTGTGCCTTACTTTTCTCACGTAGGGCTGACACAATGGTTTGGGCATTTTGGTAGCCCATATCACCTTCAACCAAGAGGTCTTCCCACTCTTCCCAAACCTCCTCCGAAAAATGATCACCCGTGAAAAAAGATTTTAAGCGTTGCCAAAGACCCACTATCGTCCCCTCTCTGCAGTGTCAATATAGCGGAACAGTTCCCAAATCGTCCAACCAAACAAGACTGCGGTCAATCCCAGTAGGGCGTATCCCCCATTCTGAAAGGTTTGTTGAAAAGTATAACTCAAATTTACCCGATCGAGTTGTTGCTGGGTTCGAAAACCGGGGGGTGTATTCAAGTAATCTTTTAAGTACTCATTCGAAAGGAGCAAATACTCGCTTTCTAGTCCACGAAACATAATGTAAGTAAAAAAGCTGATGGTAAAAGAACCTAAGGCATAGTAGAACCATTGACGGGCTTCTTCGAGTCGACGTTTCTCGCTCAAGGGCTCAAGTGTGATGGATACCTCTTTTTGCTCGGGCCAAAGGGTAAAACTGACTGGATTAAACCCCTCTTTTTCAATTTCTAAATAAGTTGGCTTTTCTAACGAAGGAATCCCAATGGGGGTTTCACCTAGATATAATCCTCCCAGCCAAACTCTTGCTTTTTCTGGTTCCGTGGCAATGTTTACCGCAGAGGTTTCTCTGGTGAGAAGCACTAGGTTAAGTTCGTAAATTTCACCTAATTTTAGATCAATACTCTCTTGAAAGGTCTGAAAGCCAAGCGCACGAACAACAACTTGATAAGAACCTGGCTCAACAATACCCAAATCAACGGCTCCTAGCCCTTTGAACTGATTATTGATCCAAATTTCCGCGGTAGAAGGGGTTGCAATGAGTTTGATCCCTGCCCAAGGACGATTCAAAAGAACATTGACCAGCCAAGTTTGAATGCCCTTGATGCGATCAAGAACCTCTTCGGGACTCATCCACTCTTCGTACCTTGCCACCACGTCAAGTTTCGAATCGTAAACTTGGATATTGATTCCTAAAAAGCCTTGCACATTAAACAACCTTGGGACGATGATGAGATTTAATTTGTGTTGTTCACGCAACACCCTCAAGTTAGAAGTTGATTCCAAGGGCTTCCCCATTTCAGGAATTTGTTTTAAGGGTAATTGGGTGGGGGTATTCTCCACCCGAGGTGGTTGCTGTTGGAATGAGACTCGTTCGGAACGAATTCTCTCCCAATTCTGTTGCGCCTGAAGAACATTCAGTTGATCTGTTCGTGAAATCAAAATCAAACGGTCAAGTTCTTTTCGCGCTGCATTTTCTTTGGCAATGAGTTGATTCACAGCTTGTTCAAGTGCTCGTTGCGCTAAATCCTGCCTTTCGTTTTCGGTCAGACCTCGAATTTCACCATCAAGTTCAATTCTACTCAAAATTGATGTTAGATTTTTACCCAAAAGCACCCAATCTTGATGACTGACCTCAACCGGAAGAATTGCCCATTGAAAGGGGATCCTCTCCTGTCCCAGGACTGGATTCAAGGTTTTCACAAAAAGGATAAGCAAGAGAAAAAATCTCATGTCAGTTTCAAGTTTTTTTCCAGCCACTGATGTCGAAGCTGGGACTCAATGAATTCATCAAGTTCTCCATCCATAACAGCTTGGATGTTTGATGTTTCGTGCTTATTTCGATGATCTTTAACCAGACAGTAAGGTTGAAAGACGTAGCTCCGAATTTGATTTCCCCACGAATTATCGGTTTTTTCGGGAGCCTTTTGTTCCCTCTCGGCGTCTCGAATTTGTTTGTAGTGATCGTATAATTTGGAACGGAGAAGTTTCATCGCTAATTCCCGGTTTTTTATTTGACTTCGCTCCTGTTGACAGGCTACGACAATTCCCGTGGGTAGGTGGGTAAGACGTACAGCTGAATCGGTTTTGTTGACGTGCTGACCACCAGCCCCGCTAGAGCGATAGGTATCAATTCGGAGGTCCTTTTCATTGATTTCAACATTGATATCGTCATCAATTAACGGTGAGACCGTGACAGCGGCAAAACTGGTATGACGACGTGCGTTGGAATCAAAGGGACTGATACGTACAAGACGATGAACACCGTTTTCATTTTTCAATAAACCGTAGGCATTTTCCCCAGTCACTTGCAGGGTGCAGTTTTTTATTCCACCTTCAGCCTCCTGTAGATCCAAGGTTTCAATCTTAAATCCACGACGCTCACACCAGCGAACGTACATCCTCAAAAGCATGCTTGCCCAGTCACAAGCCTCAGTTCCCCCGGCGCCTGCTTGAATACTAAGGAAGGCAGGCGCCGCATCCTCAGGCTCACTGAGCATTTCGATTATGTTGAGCCGTTCAAATTCTTTTTCAACGAATTGAATCTCTTGAGAAATAGAACTCTCTTGCGAATCATCGCCCTCTTGAAGGGCCATCTCATGAAGAAGCTGTAAGTCATTGACCCGCCGAATGAGGTCTTCCCAAGGACTTACTTTTGATTTCAAGCGCTTAATGTCAAGAAGAATTTTTTCAGCTCGCTCGCGATTGTTCCAAAAACTTGGATCTTCCGTATGTCGCTCAAGATCTTGTATTTGAATTTTAAGTTTTTCCGGGTCAAAGACGCCTCCATGTTTCGAGGATTTCTTTGCTGAGTTGTTCGATTTGTGTCGAAAAATTCGTTAACATGGCTGCTCCTTTCTAGTTCAATGACTCAAATTATCTCACTTAAGCCAAACATAACATCAAACCACGGTGGTCAGGCGTTTCCACTTTTTGCCTTCTAATACTGTGATAATTAAGGTATCTTCCATCGGATACTGATAGAGACGGATTCGATCATAAAAGTCAGTGATCTTGTCCATATCAACTTTCATCCGAGCTAAGTTTTTTTCGCTCAAGGTTGTGCTTTCATACAATTGATCTTGAATTTTCTTGAAACCATATTGGATGAGGAGATCATGGACCTTAATTCGACTATCTTCACTGCCTAAATCACAGGCGCAGGCAACAAACACCGCAGTTACATGAGTTCGCTGGGTTTTCGGGCTTGGTTTCCTGATTTTTCACAAACGGCATAGTGACGAATTTTACCGTTTTCAAAAATCGATTTCATAATAATCTTACCACCCCAGCGAGATAAAAGTTCCTTGGCACCCTCACGGCGTGCGTTCTTTGAAATACCAACCTTTTTAGCCATATGAGCCTCCTCTTTAATAATGAAATAATCCTAAAGTGATGTCAACATTTCGAGAAATATCTTAAAAGTGGTTTCGGATCAGCTGCCTGGCCACGGAAACTCGGGATTTGACAAATCTTCAATTCGAAAGGGGATGAGACTTAGTTCTTGGAGCTCTTTATTTTCTAAATTGACAGATGCTAGATGTTCTTCCTTACTTTGTTCTATTTGTGTTATTTTACCTCTAGTGATTCTTTTTTGAGCCGCTTTTTGAAGTAAGGAAGGGAAATCCTCTGAGGGAAGAATTTCCTCTTCAAATGGACTTTCTTGACTACTTAGGATTTTTAGTGAGTGTCCTAACACCTCGTGATTTTTAAGAAAGTCCTCACTGCTTAAACCCTTAAGACGCAACACAACGTAATAAGGTAAAATATTTCGACGCTCTAAGAGTCGATTGACAGGAACTTCTAGGGCACCGTGATAAACCAAATCTCCTGATTTTTCCCATCTGCGTAAAATATTTATAGCTCCTAACCATGTAAGGTTGTTCGGTTGTTGATTCCAATCGATGTATGCCAAACTAAGGTTGTAATCCTTGTTGCCTTGTTTGAGGTATTTTGAAGGAATACGCAGGGCATAAGGAAAATGAGCATGATAGACCACAGGTAAACAAAAAGAGATTCGCTTATCCCAATTAGACTGAATCAGCTTAGAAAATTCTTGAGTTAAAGAGCTAATTTCAATGTTTTTTTGATAAAGAGGACGTAAAGCAATTAGTCCATCTTTCACGAATTCGCCGTAAGGTGGGGAAGCAACCCACGAGTTTACGATTTCAAATAATTTTTGTCTTAGTTGTTCCGCTAATTCAGCCGGCATGGAAATGTTGTTTTGTTGGCTTTCTTTAAGCCAGTTGAGCAAGTCTACGATTTTTTGAATCCCAAATAAGGAAGCAGTAAAGTAAATCGTCTCTGTCTCATCGCTACTGCTAAAAAAATTGCTGGATGTTATCTTTTTGCTGATAAATTCTTTTGCTTGATTGACAAGCTCTTGATAAGGTACGATCATCCCAGCCACCTGAAGACATTAACGGCAGAATTTAACTCCTTTTTCAAAAATCTTTTCCAACTAAATAGCGAATGTACTGTCTCCTACTGAGCACTTCAACGTTTTGCCCCCTATCCCACCGGAAGGCTCCTTGAAAATCTTCGATAGACTCCCAGCAACGTTCTTTGAGAACTAGTTCTATATCCTTTAAGATATTGATAATGGTTTCGTACTTGTTAATGTAAAGAGCAGAAACAACTTGGACGCAAGAGGCACCAGCAAGAAGTGCCTTGATCACTTCTTCTGCAGAATGCACTCCTCCGGTCGCACACACATCTACTCCCCTTCCCGATAAGAGGCTATACCACTTTAGATGAGGTCCGAATTCGTGGGGGGTACTGAATCGCTTCCCCGTTGACCATTTGAGTTCGTGGATATCGATGTCAGGGTGATAAAAACGATTGAACAAGGTTACGCCTTGAACTCCCAAGGCCGTCAATTGCTCAACCAACCACGTCAACGAGCTAAAATTATCACTAAGTTTAACGATGAGAGGAAGACTAACATCCTGACGAACCTGAGATACAATTTCAAGAACTAGTTGTTCTGCCCAACCAGGCGCTTGAGCTTGGTTTGACCAGGGAGCAATGTTCAGCTCCAAGGCGTCAGCACCTGCGTTTTGAAGCAAAATGGCAAATTCTGACCACTGAGGACGATTTTGACAGTTTAAGCTCGCAATAATTGGAATTGTGACCAAAGATTTTGTGGCTTGAATGAGATGGATGTAATCAAGGGGACGAATTTGCGTTCCAAAGCTTTTGAGATAATCCCAATTTTCTGGGTGAAGGGCCTCAACCGATCCATACAACCCACTTTCCGACATGAGTTGCTCCTCAAAAAGACTCTTGAGTACAACTGCTGCGGCACCGGCTTTTTCTAGTTTTTGGATACTCTCCGGAGTTGAGGTTAAGGAACACGACCCAATGATAATAGGATTTTTGAGCTCCAAACCAGCAAATTTAGTCCTTAAAACCTCAAGATTAGACATTTTACCACCTCGTTGATATAGTAATAGTATTTTTAGCTCTTGACAACCTTTTTTAAAGTGATAGTATTCACATATCATGGTATTTAAAGTACAAAATATCGATGCTGAAAGCATTCACGTTGAGTACAATCCCTCACTAAGTTGCCATGGTTGTCAAATTTGTTCCACACAAAAAAGAACCTTAACCTTACCCAAACAGCAAAATTCGCCCAAGCCGGGCGATGAACTCATTCTATCTCTTTCTAGGTCTCAAGTATTTTGGTTGTTAGTTCTGGCCTTTTTGCTCCCCTCGGTTCTTGCCCTTTGTGGGGTGATCCTCAGCTATTTGTTAAACCTTGCAGACCCTGTACCCTCCCTTTTTGGTCTAGCAGGGATTATGGTTGGTTGGTTGTTCTTGGCTGTGTTTTCTCATTTTCATGGAAGAAAATTTTTACCCAAAATTAGTGGAGTGATCCCACATGAATGATACCTTAACTACCATCTTCATCAGTTTAACGGTAACCGGCTTTGTTGGATTGACAGCCAGTGTTCTACTTCATTTTCTTTCTTGCCAGTTTAAGGTAGAAAGCGATCCACGTCTGCAAAAAGTTCTGGAGATTCTTCCTGGAATTAACTGCGGTAATTGTGGCCAACCTGGTTGCTCCAGTTTTGCCGAGGCCTTGGTTAAGTCTTCCCTAGCAGGAAGCCTGGGAAACCTTTATTGCCCCCCAGGTGGTGAAAATGTGATGAACCAAGTTGCTCAGGTACTTGGATTGAGCACCACCAAGCGTGACCCCCTGGTGGCCGTCCTGCGTTGTCATGGCAGTCTCCAAACTGCCCCCGAACGCGTGATCTACCATGGTCCCAAACGATGTTCATTAGCTCACAATCTCAGCGCTGGTTCAAGCCTCTGCCCCTATGGTTGCTTGAGACTAGGCGACTGCGTTGCCAGCTGTGATTACGGTGCCCTTTACCTTGATCAAGAAACAGGCTTGCCCACCGTCATCGCTGAAAAATGTATTGCCTGCGGAGCGTGCGTTCGAGCTTGTCCAAGAAACCTCTTTGCACTTTTGCCTCGCGGACGCAAGGACCGCCGAGTTTGGGTTGCCTGTCAAAACCACGAGGTGTCGTCCGTAGCCCTAAAATTGTGCAAATCAGCGTGTATAGCCTGTGGTAAATGTGCTGAGGTCTGCCCTGTTCAAGCTATCACGGTCGAGAACAACCTTGCCACCATCGATCCCGTGAAGTGTATTGCCTGTGGAAAGTGTGTTCCGGTTTGCCCAACCAAGGCAATTCATAGCACCCTTCCCCAACCCAAAAATCAAGAGGCGCAACAATGACCACTTTGACCTTTCCACGCGGTGGAATCCATCCACCTGAATACAAACTAAGTGCCCATTCACCCATTGAGGATTTTCCTATTCCGGAAACGGTGATGATTCCCCTTGTCCAACACGTTGGCGCTCCGGCTCAGTGCCTTGTCAAAAAAGGAGACCGCGTCAAGGTGGGAACCTTACTTGCTGAAGCAAACGGTTTTGTCAGTGCACGCATCCACTCCAGCGTGAGTGGTGTGGTCAAAAAAATTGAGGATACCGCCCTAGCAAATGCCTACAAGGTTCCAGCTGTGTATATTCAGGTTGAGGGAGATGAATGGGAAGAGAGCATCGTTCGAACCAATGACTTAAAAGCAATTGGGAATATCACCGCCCCAGAAATCATTCAAAAAGTTAAAGATGCGGGAATTGTTGGCATGGGGGGAGCCACTTTTCCAGCCCACATCAAGCTTCAGCTTCCCCCCGGGAAAAAGCCGGATACCTTGATTATCGATGGAGCCGAATGTGAACCCTTTTTGACCGCTGATCATCGTCTTATGCTGGAAAAACCCGATCAAATCCTGCGTGGTGTCCAACTCATGATGCGAACCCTTGACGTTTCACGAGCCATTATCGCCATTGAGGAAAACAAAAGTGATGCCATCGAAATTTTAACCATGCATAGTGAAAATTTACAAAATGAAATTAAAATTGTAGCCCTAAAAACTAAGTACCCGCAGGGGGGCGAAAAGCAACTGATTAAAGCCGTCTTAAATCGTGAGGTCCCCTCTGGAAAACTGCCCATCGATGTTGGCTGCATTGTGAACAACATTGGAACCGCCTATGCGGTTTACGAGGCTGTTCTTCTCAACAAACCATTGTTTGAGCGAATTGTGACTGTAACAGGTATCAATGTTCCCCGCCCCAGCAACTTTCGCGTTAGAATTGGAACCCCTACCTCGCAGTTACTCTTAGCTGTTGGGGTTGATTTAAACAGGGTTAAAAAAATTGTTGCTGGAGGACCGATGATGGGCAAAGCTGGTTCTACCTTAGACTTTCCTATCACCAAGGGGACAAGTGGGTTGGTGGTTTACTACCAAGAATCCTGTCAACCCAGAGACATTTCCCCGTGCATTCGATGCTCGCGATGCGTTTATGCCTGCCCAATGGGCTTGGAGCCTTACCTACTCGAAAAACTCGGTGAAAAAAATCGGTTGGATGAAGCCGAATCCCGAGGCATTCTTGATTGCATGGAGTGCGGCTGTTGCTCCTACATCTGCCCAGCCGACCGTCCCATTCTCGATTACATTCGAACAGCCAAGGCCAAAATACTCAAGATTCGACGGGAGAAAAAACCCTCATGACGATGCTGACCATATCTCAAAGTCCCCACCTAAAAGCACCCTTTACGACTCAAAAAATCATGTTGGCGGTCATCATGGCTCTTCTTCCCGCCATCCTGGTTCAAATATGGTTTTATGGTTTTAATTTCGTTCTAGTCCTAATTCAAGCCGTTCTCGCCAGTGTATTAACCGAGTGGTTAATCCAACAATTTCTGTTAAAAGAAAAATCCTCCATCCACGATGCGAGCGCCGCCCTGACAGGTGTCCTGCTCGCCCTTAACGTTCCAGCAACCATCCACCCCTTTCCTCTTTGGGCTGGAAGTGTGATTGCGGTTGGACTTGGAAAAATGGCCTTTGGTGGTATTGGTCGAAACCCCTTTAATCCCGCCTTGGTAGGTCGTGCCTTCATGCTGGCAAGTTTTCCAATTGCCATGACCCAATGGCCCAAGCCCTTCTTCTACACCCAGCTAAATCCAGACGTCATTACCCAAGCCACACCGCTGAGCCTACTCAAAGAAGGAGCCCCCCTCCTGTCTTGGTCTGATAAATTTTTTCAAAATGGCTTTGCCCCAGGATTGTGGAGCTTTGAGATCCTTGCCCTAGCTTACTTAATCGGAGGAGCCTTCTTAATTTTAATCAGGGTGATCACTCCCGTCATTCCCCTAAGCTATCTATTAGGTCTCACCCTCCTGACCCTTCCCACCTGGTTATTGGGTGGTGGGGGAAGCCAGGATCCTCTTTTTCACCTGATCATGGGAGGGACGATGTTAGGGGCATTTTTCATGGCGACTGATTACAGTACCTCCCCCATGATCCCCAAAACACAATTTTTCTACGGACTGTTAGGGGGGATTCTCTGCGCCATCATCCGACTTTGGGGAGCCTACCCTGATGGGGTAGCCTATTCCATCCTCATCATGAATGCGGCCGTTCCTTTGATGAACAAGTACATTCAACCAAAACGATTTGGGAGTAAACCATGAGTCAGGAATCACCGAAAACGAGTCTGGCAATTTTAATCCTTACTTTAACTCTCATTGCGGCGCTGAGTGGTTTTCTTCTTAGCTCGGTGTACAACTTGACCAATCCTATCATTCAAACAAACCAGCAAATGCAACTTAAAGAAAATTTGGTGAGCTTATTAGGCGAATTTGATAACAATCCTCTTGAAGAAGCCTTCACCCTGGAAAACTTTCCCGACCTTCGCTTTTTTCCAGCAACACGGAACGGAGAACTTTCGGCCTTAGGGGTCAAATCAGTTACGAACAAGGGTTACGGGGGTGACATCTCCTTGCTAGTTGGTTTTGACAGTTCAGCAAGGGTGATGAATATTCGTGTTTTAAAACAAAAAGAAACGCCTGGGTTGGGAACCCGAGTCACCGAGGAAGAATTTCTTCACCAATTCAAGGATTTATCCAAGGATGTATTTCCGGTCTCCTTGAAAAAAGACAATGGAACCATCGATGCCATCACGGCGGCAACCATATCGAGCCGGGCCTTTTTAGACGCCTTGAACAAGGCTCAGGTTGGTGCTCTCCAAGCAATCACCCAAATAACCAAAAAGGAGGCTCCATGAACACAAGCTGGAAAGAATTGTCTAAAGGGTTCATCCTTCAAAATCCCGTTTTTGCTCTCTTGTTGGGAATGTGCCCAACCCTTGCCACAACCACCAATGCGCTTAACGGACTGAGTATGGGGCTTGCGACGATGTCTGTTCTGCTTGGTTCTAACATCTCGATCAGCCTTTTACGCAAGCTCATTCCTGACACAATTCGAATCCCCTCTTTCATAGTGATCATTGCTACCTTCGTTACGGTGATTCAAATGGTGATGGAGGCATGGGCACCACCCTCTATGAATGAGTCATTAGGAATTTTCATCCCCCTTATTGTGGTGAACTGTATTATTTTAGGACGGGCTGAAGCCTTTGCCGCTAAAAACAATCCCCTCATGAGTTTCTGGGATGGGTTAGGTATGGGACTTGGCTTCACCTTCGCCCTAACCCTATTGGGCAGTTTTCGCGAGATTTTGGGCAACGGTTCCCTCTTTGGCTTTCGCCTCTTACCCAAGGATTTTTCGATGCTTGCTTTTATTTTAGCGCCTGGAGCATTTTTAGTTTTAGGCTTGATCATCGCGGTGATTCAATGGTTACAACTGGAAAAAAATTCTGAGGTCAAAAGATGAATTACATTCTTTTAATAATTAGTGCCGTTTTGGTAAACAATGTAGTGCTAACTCAATTCCTAGGTATTTGTCCTTTTTTGGGTGTCAGCAAGCGACTCGAAACCAGTTTTGGCATGGCGGCAGCTGTTTTATTCGTGATGACTTTTGCCACCTTGGTTACTTCGCTCATCCAGTTTGTGTTGGTTAGTTTCAACATTCTCTTTTTACAAACAATTACTTTTATCCTTGTTATTGCTAGCCTAGTTCAAATGGTCGAAATTGTGATGAAGAAAATAGCTCCCCCCTTGTATCAAGCCTTGGGAATTTTCCTTCCTTTAATCACCACCAACTGCGCTGTCCTAGGAATTGCGATTCTTTCTACCCAAAAATTCACCCAAGTCTTAGATTCAGTGGTCTTTGCGGCTTCCACCGCGCTTGGATTTGGACTAGCCCTGGTTCTATTTGCTGGACTAAGGGAACAATTTGAGCTTTACGACCTGCCCAAACCCATGCAAGGGGCACCTATTGCTTTAATAACCGCCGGACTGCTAAGTCTTGCTTTTATGGGTTTTTCTGGTCTAGTTCGCTGAATTTATAATAGAAACCATTTTCTTTTTCCGATATATTGAATATGATGCGATTGATCAGCCTCTATTTCTTTTTTCTCGTTTTTTTGTTGTTTCACATCGACGCACAAATTAACACCACTTTTCTGGATACCCCTTTTGTAAGTCGCGTCAGAGTTGAAGTTGAAGAAGGCAAGGTTAGGCTTTACTGGAAAGATTCGCCCAACCCAGAAATCAAAAAATATAACATTTACCGCTCGATTTTACCCTTCACAAATGAAAACTTTTCAAAGGCAGAATTGATTGGAACTGTTGATGCCGGTGTGGAAGGTTTCACCGACCAACCAGCGCAAGCCGGTGAATATTTTTATTCCATTTTAGCCGTTAAAGAAAATGGGGATGTTGTTCAGCTTTTCGTACCATTTCGTAACCTCACCACTACAGCCCTTCTTTACACGCCACCCGTGCCAACAGGCCAAGTAAATAATGTTTCAGCGCGTGTTGTGGGTGAACGAGTCATCATTGATTTCCAAGCAACAGACGCCACCGCAAACGTCATCATTTTTCGGACAACCATTTTTCCAGAAAGCCGTGAAGACCTAGCCAATGGTATTATGATTGCTACCCTACCTGGTACCACGACCAACTATCAAGACTTACCTCCCCAGGGAATCCCTTTTTACTACACCGTCGTAAATGCCAATAATTATGCCCAAGGAGGGCCTAACCTGTTTTCCACTTCAAACCGAACAGGAGAACCTGTTGGAATTCAGTTGACGCAGGTTCAAACACGGCCTCAAGTTATCGGTCCCCAACCCTTTTCTAGCTTGGCACAGCCTGAATTTGAAATCATTGTTCCAAGCATTAACCAACTTTTGGCGCAACGTCAGCGACCAACAACCCCCACCCCTGAAACTCCATCGGCAACTCAAGGAAGTGAGTCCTCTATCTCTCTTTTGGATCTTGGATATCGCGAACGTGTTTTACGTGTTTTACCCCTTCCAAAACTCGCCCTTCAAGAAGACATTTTAACTGGCAATCCCAGAAACCGCTCTACATCTGACTTACCTCCAACAAGAGCTGTAAGCAATCAGACCCAAAAAATTTTAGAATCCCTCGCGAAAAACATCGAGGTTTTCTCTATTCCAGAACCAGTGATTCTTTCCGAAGAGAAAACTTCGGCAAGCGGTTGGGGTGAACGCCTTTCCAACGTTGTTCAAACTAACTGGAATAATCAAAACTGGACTAACGCAATTGAACAAATTACCGAATTGATTAGCTTGCAATCCGATCCAAAACTAAAACGACGCGCCTATTTTTACCGAGCTCAGGCTTATTTGTTTTCGAATCAAATTGAGCGAGCTTCTCTCGATTTTATCATGGCAAATGAAGATTATCGTCTTCAAGTAAAACCCTTTTTAGATTATCTTCTCATTCACCGTAATCGTTAGTTAAATACACGTTGATTGAGGGGAGCAAAATAACCTGATTCATTTCTACCGCTCTTTCGAAATACGTTCACTTCTGCACTCACAGGGATGTAACGAAGTCCATTTTCAGGTGGGGTAATGGTGTTGTACTGAATCACGTAATTAGGCGTTAGGCGCTGCCTTAGTTTCTCTAAAAATTGATTGATATTAAAGTTTAATCCTTCAAAGACCATACCCCCGGTTTGCTGCGTCAGGTAAATTAAGTCCTCAGAGAGCTGTCCTTGTCCGATTTTGATGACGTGAAAGCTTATCAAGTTGTTTCTGTAGAACTGGGCAAGTTCAATGAGATCGTACTGTTTGAAGGCATCAATTCGCAGATTTCCTGTTGTGAGAAGCACGACGGAACGTTTCCCTACCCCGGAAATGAGCGATGTTCCACCCAGCCGAAGTGCAACATCCAACTTTCCTCGCTCTGTTTGCTTTAAGGGGTTCAATGCTAGCTGAGCTGCCTGACCGGGATTGGTCCAACGATTTTCGATTTGAACAGGTATTTCGGATGCTTCGTAAAGCCAAACTCCCCCCGATTGTTGAAAGGCTGATACGAGACTTCGCAGAACATCTGAAGTTTGTTGGGCATGGTTTGTGGTAAACATGAAAGGCATCCGATCCAAAACAATGGACACGTCAAGTTTCTGCTGAGCCCAACCAGCCGTATCCACAACAAACTCGCGTATCGGAAGATCACTTTCTTTCAAAAAGAAATTTTTCGATTCTAAACCTACCACCGGTCTACCTAGCCGATCTTCAACTACAACCTCCATAAAAACTTTTGGATACTGTTGAGTGCTAATTCGTTGTACCCGAACGGCAAGAGCGGAATAAAGACTGCTGCCTGGTGCATAAAGCCGAAATGTGTTGTCTAAGATGTCAGATACAACAATGTGACCGTTTTGATCAACGATTGCATAATTTAATCGAGCACCCTGTTCCCAACCTTGGTCAAGCGGTTCTATTCTATTCCTGTCAACATCGAACAAAAGAACGCGTCGACCAGCAGCAACCCAGACCACCCCCTGTTCATCAGTCCAAATTCCCTCAGCCTCCCGGAGGCGTGAATCGTTGATTTGATTGAGTTTATTGCCGTTTAAATCATAAATAAATAGTGAGGCAAGCTCTTTATCTGCAACAATCAAGGTGTTTCGTTGTGAACCAGCTAAGGTAATCCCGCTTGGTCTTTTTAGCTCGCCCGCACCAATATGAAACAGAAACTCTGATTTCTGACCCACTCGAAACTTACTGACCCGACGATTACCCCATTCGGTTACATAAAGCCCGCCAACAGAATCGATAGTGATGAATTGGGGACCCAAAAGTTGACCAGGACCACGGCCTCGTTGCCCAATGAGATATTGCCTAATGCCCAAATCATTAACAACCGCTATTCGGTCCGCTCGAAACTCCGTGACATAATAAAACTGTTCAAATTGATCGATATCCATGGGCCCCAAAAAACCTTCGACACTTGAGGGGAATCTTCGAATAATGTCCCCATTGAGACTAATTTGAAGAACATCGTTGGAGGCGAATACCGTGGCTAAAAAGCCGCCATTCGGCAAGGGCCTTATTCCTGAAGGACCTTGAAAACGAAGCCTATTTCCTAATTCGCCAGGTATCTCACTCAACGGTAACATCCGATCCCGTGGCAGCACCAGGGGATTCACCCCACGCCTAAATCTTATAGTTTCAAGCCAGGCTTGTAAGGCTGTATTTTGAGGATTAAGACGGATAACATTATCCCACTCATTGATGGCTGAGTTCTCGTAACCACTGAAAAACAAAGTATTTCCTAACCAATACCGTGTTAAAATTCGATCAGGTTGAAAACTCAACGACTTTTCAAAAGCTAAAATTGCCCTATTGTAAAACCCATTATGAAAAGCTACGACCCCAGTTCTGAATTCTTCTTCAGCGCTGACACGGTTAAAGTCAAGTGTTTGGGACCAACCTGATAACAAACCAAAAAAGAGAATACCACTAGTGAACAACAATCTAATTAACTTCATGGTTATACCCCTTTTTTTGCGAGTTTTTCTTCAACGAGTTTAAGATGACTTTTTATTTCATGATGCGAATTGATTTGATATGCTTTTTTCAGAAAAAGATGCGCTAACTTTAAATTTCCCATCTTGTAATAAACCCAGCCTAACGTATCAAGATACATAAAATTTTCTGGATCACGTGACAAGGCGTTTCGAACCAATTTTAGAGCCTTATCAAGGTAAATATCTAGTTCTGCAAGATTATGGGCTAAGGAATTTTGGAGATTGGGATTATTGGGATCCTTTTGCAGGGCCATATTTAAAAAACTCAAGGCTTCTTTTTTTAGTCCTTTTTTACCTAGGAGATTTCCATACGCGCCATAAATCTGTGCCGATTCTAAACCCTCATTGATGAGCGATTCAAACCAAGATAATGACTCATCAATTCGATTGAGCTGTTCCAAGATCCAACCTTTGAGAATTTTTACTTGAACAAGGCGAACAAGGTCTCCCTCCGCGACAATGACCAATTCAATGCATTCAAGTGCCTTCTCGAGTTGATTGGTTCGGACATAACAAAGAGCAAGGTAATAATTGGCCTCTAAAAACTCCTCGGTTGGAGTTTCCTCAAAAAGTTTTATAGCAGCTACAAAGTTCTTTTTTTGATATTCATCAAGAGCTTTCTTAAATAGATCAGTCATTTTCATAAACACTGGGCTGGCTTTTCACCCGTGTGATGGCTGCCAACCCTTTTTGAACAAAAAAAACATCACTATTGTGTTGCGATTTTTCATCGGTGCCAATCTCTCCAACAACAAAACAATACCGTTCCCCATTTGGGGCAATGAAACTTTCGATTCGGTCTAGATAACGACGCACACAGAGCGAAGCTTCTTGCAGTTCATCACTCAAAAGAACCGATGGCACATTAATGTTCCAAAAAAAACCAGGTTTCCAATTTTGAACCAAATTCTGAAGGTGTTTTTCGAGAAGATTGGCTGCTGGCAAGAAGTCACTATCAAATCCGTATCGATCTAAACTTATCGCAATACCTGGAATCCCCATAAGAGAGGCTTGTCGAGCAGCGGCAACCGTTCCGGAGTAAATCACATCTGTCCCTAGATTTGGACCGGCGTTGATACCTGAAATCACCACATCGGGTCTTGGAACAAAGCCACCTTTTAGAGCTACAATTGTGCAATCCGCGGGGGTACCGTTAATGGCAAACTTTTGATCGGCGACCTGAGCCACCTTGATCGCCTCAAAAAAGGTGATGCACTGACTTACTCCACTCCTTTCTCGATCAGGAGCAACGACCCAAACCTCGTGTCCTTCAGATAACACCTTTTCTAAGGCATGAAGCCCGGGACTAAAAATACCATCATCATTGGCAAGTAAAATCTTCATTGTGAACCTTCTTAATGAAATTCAACCTTCGGAGACGGATAGGTTGGCAAAAGCACTGGATGAAAACTAAAAATTCTTTCGTATTCTTCTAATATACTCTTGATGGGATGTTCAATATCCTGCTCGGCCAAAACCAAGATACTTGATCCAGCACCATTACTTATCATCCTAGCGCCATAGATGCCTTGCAAGTCTGAAACTCTTTTCACCAGCCAGTCAATCTCAGGACAACTAATTTCAAACAAGTCCCTAAGCCCTTCATGTGCGCGTATCATTAACCTTCCTAGGGTCTTCCAATCATGTACTTGAATTAAATGCGCAGCCTCTTTTGACCGAGTGATCTCGTCAGTTATGAAAAGTGCTTTGCGGCGAAGATCCTCCGGCATCTTCCCTAAAAGAGATTTGATATCCGACTTATCAAAATCGCGTAGGGTCTGTCCAGGCCTAATACCTTTAAGGTATTGTGAAAGTTTTTTAATTTCGATTAAAACCTCATTGAGGAAACCATCAAAAACGGTGTGAGGTAAGCTCGTCTGTAACAAAAAGAATTGCGGATTCTCCACAAAATCAACAGTCTCAAGTTTTTGATTTTTTAAGTCATGAATAAGAATCTCATGATGTTTTGAGGAAATCATCGCTGTGAACGAAGAAGGATGGCAATTGTTCTTCACGAATTCACTTTCGATTTGATTAGCCAAACGAGCTGCATCTTGAAAATCGAGCCGAAATCCCTTAAGTTCTGAGACCGCAAGAACCGAGGCTATGGTCAGGGCTTGGCTAGAAGAAAAACCAGCATTGATAGGAATGTCACTCACAATGGATAGATTAATACCTAGTTGGCCTACCCCATCCCATTGGTGTGCTAGGGCTCCCTTAGGATAATTAGCCCAACGATCTTCCTTTCGATATTTCAAAGTTTGTAAGGTACAGCGTTTTTTTTCATTGAACTCACGCGACACAAAGCGGACTTGGTTGTCAGACCTGGGACTTAAAGAGACCACCAGGCGTTGAGCTAAACTAAATTGGACCAAAAACCCAGGTGCGCTCTCTGTGAAATCACCAAAGACGTTGACGTAACCAGGTGCAGACACCATCACAAAGGGGTACTCACCATAATTCTGGTGATGAAACTCCCTTGCATCTGCAACAATACGAGTCAATACTGCCCCCTTTTTCATGCTATCTTAAGGTAAAAGCTTCTCTCTAGCAAGGAAAATGCCTATAATACTACCATGAATTTTCACCTCAAAACTTCAAATAAACAAAAAAAATCAATTTTATTATTGATGGTATTCATTTCTGCCTTTCTTTCCTTTCTTTCTCAAGCTAACGAAATCTTTTTATTTGGAAATCCCTTTTTGGGTTTGGTTAGTCTCATCCCCCTATTTTGGGCACTCAAATTTAGTTCCAGTCCCCGTTGGGCAGGACTGATGCTCAGTCTTTTTTTGGGTATTACCAGTATCCTTCAGTATTTTTGGCTAGCAAGTTTTCAGGATTACTCGATCTGGACCATTGGTGGCGTGACTTTGGGTTTTATTCTTTTTGGCATGTTTTTTGGTCCATTACTTTTTTTAGCCCTTGAACAACCTTCAAGTTCCTCGGTGTTTTTAGCTTCGATGATCTGGTGCGTTTATGAGTTCTTCCGTTCTAATGGCTTTTTGGGCTTCCCCTGGGGAAACCTGCCCTATCCCCTCTTTCGCTGGGATGCACTGGTTCAAGGAAGCGAATGGGGCGGGGTTCTTTGGTTAAGTTTCCTCCTTGCGAGTTGGAAAAACTTGGTCGTTTTTTGGCTCAGTAAGCCAAAGCACGATGAAGAGCTCGGAAGAACTGCCCTTGCCCTGTTTCTAGTGTTCATGGTTCATTTTGCTTATTCAGCTTGGACAACAGAGGTAATCTATCCCCAATTTACCAAATTGAACATTTTGATGATCCAGCAAAACGCCGACCCCTGGATTCGAGATCAAGAGCTGCGGGGTCTTCAAACAAGCACGAACTTAAGCAAAGAGGGGCTAACCGAACATCCCCAAACAAATTTAGTCGTTTGGAGTGAGAACAGCATCCGTCGCCCGCTGCAATTCCGAAAGTTTTTTGAGGAAAATCCCAAGGACCTCTCGCTATTTCAATTAGTCCGTTCTAGTCAGGCCGAATGGCTTTTTGGTAATCCTTACATTGCCGATTCCACCGGAACAAAAATTTTCAACGCGGCATTGTTGTTAGATAATCAGAGCGAGATTCGGCAAGTTTATGGAAAGACCCACCTGGTTCCTCTTGCCGAATTTATACCTTTTTTTGAACTCCAACCCGTTCGCGATTTTTTTCGAAGCACCGTAGGACTTCAAGCAACCTGGGTCCCTGGGGATAAAATTTTTCCCTTAATCATTCGTGATGCGAATAAGAATGAATTAAAAATTGGAGTACAGATCTGTTTTGAAGACGCCTTTCCCTACATCAGTCGGTCTCTTGCCTATCAAGGAGCAAAACTTTTTATTGTGCTTACCAATGATTCTTGGTCCAAAACCGACAGTGCACAGAATCAACACTTCATTGTTTCGTATTTCCGAAGCTTAGAAACACGCCGTCCTATGGCCCGAAGCACCAACAGCGGATTTACGGGGGTGATTGATCATCGAGGCCGAATTGTAGCAGGCCCACTTCCCTTTTTTGAACCAGGGAAACTCTACCACGAAATCAGTATTCCAACAGTTCACCCCTATACCCCCCTCGCCATTTTATGGGGAGATTGGGTTGGTTGGCTTTTTTGGTGGCTGACCTTGGTTTTTATCCTTGTAAAAGGTGGGGCGATCAAACCTGAGAGGTATTCATACTTCGCAAAAAAGCTTCGTTCGTTTTCGTTTTTCGCATTCGGTCGATGATCATCTCGGCAACCTCGAGGTCGTCCATGGGATTAAGTACCTTACGCAGAATCCAAAGCTTGTTCATCTCATCTTCGGAAAGTAGAAGCTCTTCACGACGGGTTCCACTCTTTTTAATATTGACGGCTGGGAATACTCGCCGATCAGACAACCTCCGATCCAGATGTATTTCCATATTTCCAGTTCCCTTGAATTCTTCAAAAATTACCTCATCCATACGTGAGCCTGTTTCGATGAGGGCAGTTGCCACGATGGTGAGACTACCGCCACCTTCAATGTTTCGAGCGGCACCAAAAAAGCGCTTCGGTTTATGAAGGGCGTTTGAATCCACCCCTCCCGACAAAATTTTTCCCGAGGTGGGCACGGTCTGGTTGTAAGCGCGAGCAAGACGAGTGATAGAGTCTAAAAGAATAACAACGTCCTTTTTGTGCTCTACCAATCGGCGTGCTTTTTCCAAGACCATTTCCGCCACCTGGACATGACGCGTGGCTTGCTCATCAAAGGTAGAAGCGATCACTTCGCCCTTGACCGATCGCTGCATGTCCGTGACTTCCTCAGGCCGCTCGTCAATCAAGAGGACAATGAGGTTAACTTCGGGATGATTTTCAGTAATAGCATTGGCAATTTTTTGAAGCAAAATTGTTTTACCAGTTCGCGGCGGGGATACGATGAGACCCCTCTGCCCTTTTCCAATAGGACAAAACAAATTGATGATTCGAGTGGATACATCCCCGCTTTCAGTTTCCATGTTGATTCGCTTATTGGGATAGAGCGGGGTGAGGTTATCAAAGCTAATCCGATTTTGAGCAACAATTGGATCATCGTAGTTTACAGTTTCAACGCGAAGCAAGGCAAAGAATCGTTCTCCTTCTTTTGGAGGACGAATCTGACCATGGACAGTATCTCCTGTTTTTAGATTAAAAAGCCTAATTTGAGAGGGGCTAATATAAATGTCATCATTTCCTGCCAGGTAGGAATTTTGAGGAAAGCGAAGAAAACCATAATTTTCAGGTAAAATTTCAAGTGCCCCATAAGCATAGATAACACCGCGCCGATCAGAGTGAGCCTTTAATATGTTGTAAATGACATCTTGCTTTTTCATCGGTGCAAGATCTTCGGGGGAAAGTCCTAGTTCAATGGCCATGCTCTTGAGTTCGGTCATGCTCATTGAATTAAGGTCGTTGATCAAAATTTTGTTTGTTTCATCAAACTGCGAAGGATCGTAGCGGTTGCTTTGATTGCGATCATTGATTTGGCGATTATCTTTTTGCGGTCCTGAACGATGGTCTTTCCGGAAATTGCGGTCAGACTTTCGGTGGTGAGAAACAAACCCCATCTCGAGGGACTCTTGTTTTTGTTCCTCTTCGGCTTCTTGAAGGGTTTCTTTAACTAGCTCAACCTTAACCTTTCGTTTTGCCTTGTTGGATTGTTGACCTTCGTCTGATGATGTTTGATCGGAAGGTGTTAAATCTAAAATGGGCTCAGCCGGTGTGCCCTCTTCCTCATTATCAAAACTCATAATTTCTCCGGGATTTTTTGATTTGATTAGGTACGGTTTGATTCTTGATATTAGCTTAAACCTAAGAAAGAAATTCTGTCAAGACAAAATTCCCAAAGCCTTAATATCTCCAGCGCTACTTGGAATTGTATCTCATGGCGCTCACCGTTGAAAACTTGTCTTTGGACAAGACTTATGGGACCAGAAATAGCTAAATAGGCAGCCCCAACTGGTTCTTTTGGGTTACCTCCCAAGGGACCAGCGAAGCCTGTGATACCCAGGCCCCAATTTGAATCAAACAAAACTCTTGCTTTTTGAGCCATCCAAAAGGCAACGTCCGGATTAACCCCATCTTGAAGGACATCTTCGGGAATTTCTAAAAGACGAGTTTTTGTTTCTAGTGTGTAAGCAACCAAGGAACCAGCAACCACCTGACTTGCTCCACTGTGCTGAATGAGCATATAGCCAACCAGGCCCCCTGTTAAGGACTCAACCAGCCCCACCCGATGGTTAAGCCGGGCACATTTTTGAATTAGGTGCTGCCAATTACCAAGTTTCAAGGCTTTGTTTTAGTTGTAGCGGTGAAGCTGATAAGATGTTGATACCCGATGGGTCTTTCAACATTTCTACCTTGCCTTCAAACACCACCTTTTCGGCCATGCGCAACTTGCCTGTTTTCACATTTCCAATAACACAACTTCCTTCAAGCATTTCAACCTGTTCGGTGGCTAGAATGTTTCCGCGTACGGTTCCCCCGATGATGATGGTTCCGATTTTAATATCAGCATTCACTTCTGCCCCTTTCTCAACATAGAGAAAGCCTTCAGACTCGATCCTGCCTTCGTATTTCCCGTTGATTTTTAGACTTGACGAAAATTTTAAGTTACCATTGAAGGATGTACCTTTTCCAAAGGTTGTATTCACCTCTGAAGCCTTTTGCCGAGTTTTCCAATCGCTCAAATTGACCTACCTTTCTATTTTGTTTTCATCACATAGACCCCATCCCAGTTTGGGGGTGGTGGGTCTTCAAGATAATGTTGACAACGCTCTACATAGGTTTGACTTGGCCCATCTTCAGGATCAATTTCGAGGGCCTTTTGAAACATTTCAAGTGCTTTTGAAAATTGTTGAAGTTTGTAAAAATCGCGCCCCTTCGCAAAGAGTTCTAAAACTTTTTTCTTATCTTCTGAAATCATGAGGACCTCAAGTGTTTTGGTTCCAACTTTGGAAATGACGTTGGAATTTTTCTTCAAGTTCTTCTAAATCATTATCATCATTTGCGCTTGGCTCTGATTCACGTTGCTGTTTAACTTCTTCTTCAAGACTTTGCAAGGCTGAAAGAACCTTTTCTGATTCTTCAATCACTTTAGACTTAAAATGCGCCATTTGTTCAGGGTTGTTTGCGTCTAAATTTTTAGCGGTTTGAAGAATATTAAGCATGGGTTCTTTGAGATGTTGGGCAAAGAAATTGTAACTTTTAATCATGCCCTCAATGACATTTAAGCGTTTTTCACGATTCAGGACTTTGCGTGCTAATTCTTTATTCCTCAAAACGGCTCGGATTCTTGCGAGTACCTCAGAAAAGTTAAAGGGCTTAGTGATATAGTCCTCAATTCCTAATTCAAATCCTTCAATTTTATCTTTGATGGCATCCATCGCGCTAAACATGATGATTGGAATGTCTGAATATCGCTCGTAGGCTTTGCTGCGCTTTAGTAAACGAGTAAACTCCCAGCCAGTCATTTTGGGCATGATATTATCAAGAATGATTAAATCAGGCTTGTCCTCTTGAATGAGGTCGAGGGCTTCTTCCCCATCTTCAGCCATTTCAACTTGAAAGCCTAGGCGCGATAACATCACATCAAAAAAGTCTAAATTGATGGGTTCATCATCAACGATTAAAATTTTTCTTTTCATGGAGTAAAATCCTCTATCTATTCTATACTGAACCAGGCACGGCCTTTTGTCAATCTTAGAAAAATTAACAAAAACACTGAAAAAACACTGATGGTAAGAAAAAGATACGCTAACCAATCCCCCCAGCGAGTGTAAAGGGTAGTTCTTGAGACATCAACGAGAGGGATTTCAACCACTAAAAAATCCTCTGTAAGGGGAAGAAGGTCAGCTAGCATTTCTCCGTTAGGATCAACAGCAGCCGTCCAACCCCCATTGGTGGCACGCACTAAGCTGCGACGATTTTCAACAGCTCGGAACACCGCCATCGAATAGTGTTGGCGCATGCTCGAACGGCTGTTAGACCAAGAATCATTGGTCAAGTTCACCAATACCTGAGCTTGTCGGAGAACAAATTCACGATTAAGGTACCCAAAGGTATCTTCAAAGCAAATAGGCGTGCCTACCTTCACCCCATCAACATCGAGCAAGGTCCAATTTGTTCCAGCTACCCAAAAATGAATGTCGTTTGCGACCAAAAAATCATAGAACCATGGAAGAATGTTGCGATACGGAAAATGTTCAGTGAATGGTACCAGATGAACTTTTTTGTAAATCCCTTTCAACTCTCCTTGCTCATAAATCAGGGCGGCATTGGCATCGTGACGTTGCCGCCCTTCCTCCGTTGTGACAAGTTCGCCGTGTCCATTTCCCAAGATAAGAGGAACGCTCAAGGTCTTACTAAATTCTAAAAATTCATTTACCAGTTCCCAGGTCTCTGGGCTTGGTCGATATCGTTTATGGTATTCAATCGAAGGAACAAAGGCTGTTTCGCTCCAAATCACCACATCAGGGTTCTGTTTAAGGGCATCGAGTGTGAGTATTTTCAGTCGCTCAAAACCCAACTTGTACTGGAGAAGCCCCCCCTTCCAAGGGTCGATGTTGTGCTGGATGAGGGCAACCCGCCAACCCTCCAAGTTTTTTAATTCCATCGGGGTAAGTAATCCATAAATCAGATTAGCCATAATCAGAAGACTCAAAACAATTCCATGAAGAATCAAATTTCTGGAAGATGGAGTGATTAACAATTGGTTGATCAAAAACGCGGGCATCACTACCAAAAAGGTGGTAAGCCAGACGCCCCCAATATCAGCACTTTGGATCCATGTCAACCATTCGTACTGGGTGTAGCCCAATATTCCGTAGCTATAACCCAGGTATCCTTGGGTTCTCAAATACTCGTAGCTCACCCAAACGATACCAGCCAACCAAAAGGAAAAATTCGAACGCCAACGCAGCACAAGGGCCAATACGGGAAAAAGTACGAGGTGATAACTAAGATAAATCAAAGGTACAATAACCCAGGCAACAGGATTAAATACCGCTAGCCAATAATTAAAAAGCGTATAGGAGAGCCAACCATAAAAGGCCCCATACAAAACACTTAAACCAAGGGGAACACGACTCAAGACCCAGGCGACAGGTAGCAAAACAAAAAAACCAAGTGGTCCAATTCCCTGAACCACCAAAGGATTGGGATGGGAAAGTGCAAATAACACAGCCCCTAAAACGAGGAAACCCAAATCAATGAGAATCTGTTGCAACGAATAGGAATTCTTTGATGAATTATTTATGTTATGACTGACCATGCTTGGGCACGCAATTCTTTTCCGGGTCGAAAAACAACCACGCCATGGTTGGAGACAGCGACGGGCTCACCAGTTCGCGGATTACGTGCACGCACACGCCCCTTGCGGGTTTTTATTGAAAAAGTACCAAAACCCCTCAGCTCTACCACCCTTCCCTTAATGAGAGCCGTTTTGATTTCTTTGAAAATTTCCGCGTAGAGCTTAAAAGCTGTCTCACTGTCTAGATCGCCCACGTCCATCATCTTTCTGAGAAGGTCGGCCTTGGTGAGTTTTGGTTTTTTTCCTGGCACAAGTTAACCCTATTTGCTGCTTGCTTTGATTTTGTTTAAAAGAGAGGCCAAACGGCTCTTCTTTCGGGCAGCATTATTTTTATGAAGGATTCCCTTTGTTGCTGTGGTGTCGATCAATTTTTGTGCCTGAACATATTTTTCTTGGGCAGTGACGACCTCTCCTGCCTTGACTGCTTCTAAGAAAGACCGAACTGCAGACTTAACCTTGCTCTTGGTCATTTTGTTCCGTAAACGCTGCTTGAGACTGGTTCGAATACGCTTTTTGGCCGATTTAATGTTTGCCACAATCACTCCTTAAGTTTATGATGGGACGTAATTTATCGCTTTTTGGTAAACCTGTCAATTAGTGTTACTTAACCCCTTTGCCTCTGTTTCAGTAATCACAAAAATGATCAAGTATCTCCATCTCCGCTTACGAAATTGAACTTATAAACTTTAAAACCGCTTCCTTGGGTAAGTTGCCTACCCAAGGAAACCTTTTACCAGTTTTCAGCCTTGTAGCCTCCTGGGGAGATGGTTCGGTTTGGATCAATTTGCCAGATTGTATCACCAACAAGAATATTTGACCCTAAAACCCCTTTGAAGAAGGTTTGAGTTCGAATTGCCCAGGATATCCAACGCCATTCATTTGAAAAATTTTGTGCTAAACGAGCATAATCATCCTGATCTATTTCCCACCGTAGTGGAAAACCTGGAATGGTAGTTGGTCCACCATTATTGCTTGAACCCCGAATCCAAACATGGTTTGAGCCGGCATTGTAATTAATTTGAATGACGGTTTTGAAGGCAAGCTCTTCACTCACCACTGAATTTGTTAACGAAGGTCGGAATGCACGTGCTCGAATTCGATAAATGAAACCTCTATTTGACTCTGAGGTCCCAATATTGGAAAGTTCTGCTGAATAGAGTGTCGATGTATCCGTGGGATCACCAGGATTTGATGGAATCGCAGGATTCCCAATAGAAACAGGACCACTCGAACTGTCTAAATAGCGGATCTGAGCCCCTTCTGTAGGCGTGTAAATTTTAAGAGATGTTTGAGTTGGTTGTGTGACCCCATGCCCGTTTTGCATATTGACACGGATGATTGGAGGTGCCACTGGTCCAGTCACAAAATTATATGCCGAGTTGCCAGAAATTCCAGCATAGAAGTTACCACTGGCATCACGGAAGGCTGTTGAAGGAATGTTGACATACCAATCAGTGCCAATCGGTAAGTCATCAACCGGATCAATGGTTATGGACGAAGTTCCGTGACCCGAAACGCGACTAGATTGAACATCAATGCTTATGGTGTTGTATCCTACGTTTTCAAATTGATTGATGAGGGTTGCGTTATTAGGATCTAAATTGTAATTAAGAACATAGACCCCCCCTAAGTTAGGCGTGCCGTTGGTTGATCCGTTGGTGGTCAGCGTGTAGCTGTTGTCAAAATTGGTTAGGTCTGTCCCGCTAAACTTAGAACGCCAAAAATTTCGTTCGTCCACGCTCATCACCACTGGAATCCGTTGATGAAGGCGTTTTATCGTGATATTGCCACTTTCTTTGAACACAGGTTCACTAAAAGTCAGCACAATGTTTGTTGATGCGTTTACGTCCATTGCGTTGTGGCCAGGTGAACGCGCTGTTAAGTTCGGTGCCACAGCATCAATCACGATGTTTTTGTTTGTTCCCAAACTGTTGGCTCCAGAAGGATTCGGGAGAGTCAAATTGGCGTTGTTGTTAAGACTGTCTTTAATTGTCGCAGTCCCTAAATTCAAACTGTTAGTAGCTAAATAATTCAAATCGCTTGCGGAATCTCCGCTCTGAACCACGTAACGGAATACCAAATTATTCGTTGAACTTCCACTCAAGTAGTTTGCTTGTCGCGAGGGCGTGGTGTTGAGAGTCAACGTCGGTGTACCACCTGAAACGATAACCACCTTTGAAAACTCAACGCTAATGTCGATGTTAGAACCTGCGATGTAAGAACCATTTGGGACATTGCTTGAAACATTCGTGATGATAGGCGAGCCACTGTCAATGTAAACATTCACCACTGAGCTATTTGGACCCTGGTTTCCGGCAAGGTCGGTTTGGCGAGCAAGGATGGCATAATTTCCGTCAGTCAACGTAACCGCGCTCGAGTAATTCGACCAGCTTATTCCGCCGTTGATGCTGTACTCAATGCTTGCCCCCGATTCGCCATTGATGGTAAAGTTTTGATTGGAATTGTAAGAGCCCGAAGATACTCCAACAATGGCCGGAGCGCTGGGGGGTGTGGTGTCAATGACGATGTTTTTACTCTCTAAACCACTTGATGTGGGATTCGGTAAGGTAAGAATTGCAGTGTTATTAGCAAGGTCAGTAATGGTGCCAGTCAACGAACTAGTGTTCGGATAGTTAAGTTTTAACGTATTTTGTGAAGCTGCAACCACATACAGAAAGGTAAGGCTAGAAGTACCGTTACCACTGATGTAAACAGCCTTGGAACCCCCGCCAGCATTAAGGCTAAGTTCAGGGCTGCCTGTGATAAGGACATTTTCTGAAAATCCTATTTGAACTAAGACACTCTGTCCAACCCGATAATGACCATCGGGCGTTGAGCTTGTGACCGATGTGACTGTCGGAGAGACCGTGTCAATGACGATGTACTTGTTATTGAAAAAGTTCTGGGTGGGCAATTGCAACAACGCATCAAAACCATAAGCATCTTTAATTGTGCCACCGTTCAAAGTCAGGGCGTTGATAGAGTCATAATCCAAGCGGTTGGTGTTTTGTCCTGAGGAAATGGTATATTGAAAAGTGAGTGAAGGCGTTCCCGAGCCAGCCGTGTAATTGGCTTGCACATTGGTACCACTATTTAGTTTGAGTTGTGGCGTACCCGTCACTGTCACGGGCGCTGTGAAGGTTACGATGATGGTGACCTGCTGACTTGCTTTGTAGGATCCATCCAAGGTGGTGCTGGTAACTGAAGATACCAAGGGTTGCGTGAGGGCTAGGGTGAGCTGTACTTCGGAACTCATGGGACTAAAATTACCGGCCACATCCTGTTGTCGTGCGCGAATTTTGTAGGTACCACTAGTGTTCAAACTCACCACCGAGCTATAAGTGTTCCAGTTGACTCCACCATCAAGGCTGTACTGGGCCGTCGCACCGGACTCAATGGAAGTTAAGGTAAAGCTTTGAATCGAATTATAGTTACCAGTTGTGACACCAGATATACCAGGCGCCACTGGGGGTTGAGCATCAACGATTAAGTTTTTTGCCCAACCTAAACTACATGCTGAACCGGGATATGCAAGCGTTAAATTCGCTGGATTTTGAGCTGCATCGAGAATGCTCCCTCCGTTCAACTCCAACGCTGAATTCGACAAATAATCTAAATCAGGTGAAACATCGTTGGCTTGGATGACATACGAAAAATTAAGCACAGTGGTCGATGTCCCCGAAAGGTAATTTGCGTACCGCATGGGGGTGGTGTTGAGCTGGATCCGAGGCATCCCACTCACTAAAACAACTTCGCTAAAGGTGACTTGGATGGTAATCAGCTCACCAGCGCGGTAAAATCCGTTTGCGTTAGTAGATGATACCGAAACCACCGTAGGCGCTGTGGTGTCAACCTTGATGTCCTTATTTGCCCCTAAACTTCCTGCTAAACCTGCAGTGGGCAAATTGAGCACCGCTTCCACGTTGCTGGAATCCTTGAGGGTTCCCCCATTTAGGTCGATGATACTTACAGCAGTATAATCCAAATCAAGGGTTTGGTCCCCACTGGTGACTGTGTACTGAAAAATTAAAACGTTGGAACCTGAACCAGAAGTATAGTTAGCATACCGCGATGATCCCACATTGAGGGCAATCCTGGGTGTTCCAGTCACGTTTACGGCCTTGTTGAAACTCAAGCGAATTGCAATGGAGTCACCAGCCTTATACCATCCGTTAGACGTCAAGGAAGTGACATCGGTCACAAAGAGGTCACCATTATCAATAAGTAAATGTCGAGTGCTGTAATTAGTATTTCCCGAACCATCGGTTATTGTTACCAAAAAGTTTTGCGAACCACTCGAGAGGTTCCCCAGATTGAAGGCTTGAAGGATGTTTAAGGACCAGTTTTTACCACTTACGGTAGCATTTTGGGTAAGGTTACCTTCAATCCAGCGCACTGAGATGGTAGGTATTTTGTAATCCTGATTATCACTCCAAGTTCCTTCCAACCAGAGACTGGTGGCATCCTTGGTTCGAAAACTTAAACCATTGGCGCTGGGTTGAGTAATGACAATTTCGGGAGGAGTGATATCAGGAGCCTCACCCAACCCACTACTAGTAGGATTTTCACAGGAAAGACTTAAAAATATAAACGAAATTGAAATGGCTAAAATGTTTTTCACGAGCTCCTCCTACCTGGTATAGGTTCCAGTTTCAAAAGTGGATGATCCGAGATGTCGGTAACCACCAGGCTGAATTTCCAAGGTTTCAAAAACTTGCCAACGCCACTGCTGTGGCCCATTGGTGGCCCAATCTCCGGGTTTATCACCTAGGAGGGCCTTGTACCGAGCTGGCACCGTGATTGCCCAAGTGACCCAGCGCCAATTATTGCTGTCGTTTTGAGCTAATTTGATTTTTCCCCATTCACTTTGGTCCCAGCTTAAGGGGAAAGCTGGCGCCACGGCGGGACCAGCCGGACTATCTCCTCCTCGGTACCAAATAGAGTTGAACACTGACGGGAAGCCACTCATGTATGTTGAGAAAACGGTCTTAAACGCCACTTCCTCAGCCACTGCCGATTGGGTCAACCCCGTATAAAAACCCCGAGCCTTGATTCGGTAAATGAAACCCCCATCAAGATCATTTGTTCCAATCGTTAACTCATTAACATACAGAGTGGATGTCCCTGTTGGAGCGCCGGGATCGCTGGGTAAAGTGGGATTGATTGAGGTGGTTTTCCCTGAGTCAGTTGCATTGTAGCGGACCACATATCCCTCAGTTTCACATGAAATTTTGAGGGTGGTTTGACGCGGTTGAGTGGTATCACTGCCACTTTGTTTTTTGATACGAATCACTGGAGTTGCCACCGGCCCCGTCACAAAACGATAAGTTGTGGAATTGGGTATACCGGCATAGTTGTGTCCAACAACGTCCACAAAGGCGGTGCTATCAATTAAAACATACCAGTTAATCCCCGCAGGTAGACCACCTGCTGGTGTAACAGTGATAGTACTTGTTCCCGCTCCACTGACCTGAGCTGATTGAACATCAACCTCAATTTTGTTGTAACCTAGGCTCTGGAAGATCGAAAGCAAGCTGGCGTTGTCGGGGTTTAAGTCATAATTCAACACCCAAAGACCCTGGGGATTAGGTACCCCATTAGTTGCTCCGTTGGTTGTGTAGGAATAGGAATTGATAAAAGTTGTTAAATTGGCACCGCTCAACTGCCCATAATATTCGTTATATTGCGTTGGAGTCATCACCAAGGGAAAACGTTGATATAAACGATGTAGGATGATTTTTCCGCTCCCTTTAAAAACAGGTTCGCTGAAATTTAAGACCACCGTACCACTCATCACATCCATCTGATTGTTAGAAGGATTGGTGCTCACCAAAGTGGGAGCCACACCATCAATCTTAAGGTTTTTGTTATAGCCCAAGCTCCCAGGACTTCCCGGGGTGGGGAGGCTCAAGTTGGCGTTATTGTTGAATGAATCCCGAATCGTGCCCGAATTCAAGTTAAGCGACGAAGTGTTCAGATAATCGAGTAAGGAACTGGCGTCGTTGACTTGGACTGTGTAAGAAAAAGTCAAGGTCGAAGTCCCACTTCCACTGGAGTAACTGGCATTTCGGGCAGGAGTTGTATTTAAGGCCAAGAGCGGGGTTCCCGTGACCGTCACATTTTCAGAGAATTGAACCGTGATACTCACGATGTCAGTTTCTTTGTAAATACCATTGGGTAAGAAACTTGAAACATTCACGATGGTTGGTGCAGTGAGATCAAGAGTGAGGTTAACCGTGCTACTTTGAGATCCCAAATTACCGGCAATATCAGTTTGACGAGCTCGAACCGCGTAAACACCATCGGCGTTCAAGGAAACGGGCGAGCTGTAGGTTTGCCAAGTGACACCTCCGTTAATGGTGTATTCAAAAAAGGCACCGCTTTCACCTGAAAGGGAAAAGGTTTGTACAGTGTTGAAGTTCCCGCTCGATATCCCCGTCACCGTCGGAGCGGCTGGAGCTAGAGTATCCACCACAAGGTTCACCGAGCCCGGAAGGCTGTTCGCCCCTGTTGTGGGTAAGGTTAAATTCGCTGCATTGGTGGCGACATCGGTGATGGTTCCCCCACTCAAAGCACTTGAGGAGTGCACATTTAGAGGGTCAGCGTTATCACCACTTTGAACAAGATAAACAAAGACGAGCTGATTGGTACTTGATCCATACGAATAAGTTGCATTGCGCACCCCGATACTGGTATTCATCCGCAAGACAGGTGAGCCGGACACAACGACTGGCTCTGAAAAGGTTACCGTAATGTTGATGTTTTTATTAGCGTTGTAATGACCTGTCGGACTAGTAGAACTTACCGAGCTTATGGTTGGCAAAATAGTATCAATAATGATGTTTTTGTTGTGGCTCAAACTTCCTGTTGTGTTAGGGGTGGGCAAAGTCAGATTGGCATCTAGACCTAGACTATCTTTGATAGTTCCACCATTTAAGGAAAGGGCTGTGGTGGCGGTATATTCTAGATCATTTGTATTATGTCCGGAAGCAACGGTGTATCGGAAGGTTAAGATATTTGTCCCGCTCCCCGATAGATAGGTTGCCGTGCCCCCCGTATTAAGACTTAAAAAAGGCGAACCAGTCACCACAGCCACCTTGGTAAAATAAACTGTTATGTCGATAAGCTGACCCGCCTTGTAGTGGCCATTCGGGGAAATACTATCCACCTTGGATACCACAAAGTTCTGTCCATCGATCACCACGGTCACAGCGCTACTCAAGACTGAGGTATTTCCAGCTTGATCAACTTGCCGACTGCGAATGATGTAGGTCCCATTGGTGTTTAAGTTAACGGCAACCGAGTAATTGTTCCACGTATCACCTCCATCAAGGCTATACTGTGCCTGAGCACCCGATTCGATTCCCGTTAGTGTAAAACTTTGGGCAGTGTTATAATTGCCGCTCACCACACCGGTGATGGATGGCGGGGCGGGAGGAACAGCATCAACGACGATGTTTTTGTTGTGCCCTAGGCTATTGGGAGATCCAGGGGAGACAAGGGTGAGGACGGCATCATTGGAAGCAAGGTCGCGTATACTGCCACCATTTAAATCCAAAGCTGCAGTGTTTTGGTAATCGAGATCATTAGTGAATTCATTTGCGACCACGGTGTAAAGAAAATTCAACGTGTTAGTTCCACTGCCATGGGTGTAAGTCGCAAAGCGTCCACCAAAATTCAAATTGAGACGAGGAACACCGCTCACTGCAACCGCTTCTGAAAATTGCACCTGAATGCTTATCGCCGATCCAACCCCATAAAAGTTGTTTGCATTGGACGAAGTGACATTAGTCACGGTAGGAGCAGCGGTGTCAATAAAAAAGTTTTTGTTAGCCCCCAAAGAGCCGCCTAGTCCCGGTGATCCCAAACTCAAATTAGCGTCGGCATTGGTGTTATCCTTGATGGTGCCTCCGTTGAGCTCTAAGGAAGAGGTGTTCGCATAATCTAATTCCGCTGCCTCAGGTGCATTCTCACCCGCTTGGATGGTGTAGTTGAAGATTAAAATGTTAGTCCCACTACCTGAATGATAAAGGGCATAGGTGGAGGGCCCGCTGTTTAATTTGAGACGTGGGGTACCCGTTACAAAGGCTTGCTTTGAGAAAACAACTCGGATTGCAAGTGTTTGACCTGCCTTGTACCATCCGTTGTCGTTCAAGCTGGTAACCTCAACCACCGATAGACCTTGGTTATCGGCAATTAGAAAGCGACTTGCATGATTTTTATTCCCTGCAGCATCTATCACAATGATACGGAAGTTTTGTGCTCCTGCTGCTGAATTGAAGGCGGTCCCAAAAGCTTGGTTTAGGTTGACCGACCACTGGCTCTGGGTAAAATTGCCCAGCTGAACCTCTAGGTCTTGTTCCATCCAGCGAACGACGATTGAGGCTCCCTTTTTTGCCTCATTATCAGTCCACGTTCCGCTTAGTATGACGGGTTGTAAATTATCGTTAGTTTTGAAAGCAAGTCCGTCATCGGTTGGATAACTGATTTGAATGCTAGGCGGTAGATAATCAACCCCCTCACCCAAGCCCGGCGATAACAGATTTTCATCACACGAAAGCAGAAAAATTAGAGTTAAGAAAATCAGTGATAACGTTTCCATTATCAAATGGATTTTCGGAATTTTTCTTACCATAAGCTATTTTACCCCCCATGGAAACGTTTCTGTCAATAGAATTTTAACATTTTTTGAAAATTGCTAGAGATTAATTAGTAAACAGATGAATATCAGTTTGAAAAATTATTTCCTACCCCGTTTTTAAGCGTTGAATTTCGTCACGGATCAATGCAGCTCTTTCAAATTCGAGATTTTTTGCCAATTCCAACATCTCCTTTTCGAGAACCTTGATAAGAGCCTTCCGTTGTTCGGGGACAAGGAGATTGTAATGAGCCTTCAACTCATCAATGGTTTGGTTTTTCATGGCCTGTGCTGTGGGTTGTTCTCGTTGCAGGATGTCGTTGATCGCTTTTTTAATCGTCGTGGGGGTGATTCCATGAATTTTGTTGTATTCTTCTTGAATGCTACGACGGCGCTGTGTTTCTTCAATGGCCACCTTCATTGCTTCACTCAAACGGTCAGCATACATCAGAACCCTACCCTCAGCATGGCGAGCGGCACGTCCAATGGTTTGAACGAGGCTGGTGGCGCTCCGTAAAAAGCCAATTTTATCGGCATCTAAAATTGCCACTAAACTCACTTCAGGTATATCGAGTCCTTCTCGCAAGAGGTTGATGCCCACCAGCACATCAAACACCCCTTTTCTAAGGTCTCGAATCAGTTCGACCCTTTCCACGGTCTCGATTTCAGAATGGAGATACCGAGTTCGAACACCCAGTTCCATGAGATAATCCGTGAGTTTCTCGGCCATTTTTTTGGTCAGCGTTGTGATCATCACCCGTTGACTTTTGGCTATCACTTTTTGAATTTCCTGGTATAAATCTTCAATTTGCCCCTCTGTTGGACGAACCTCAACGATGGGGTCTAGGAGCCCGGTTGGGCGAACAATGAGCTCAACCACCTGAGCTGATTTTTGGATTTCTTCCACACCCTGGGTGGCGCTAACATAGATTACCTTGTTAATTAGACCTTCAAATTCCTCGTAAAACAGGGGACGGTTATCGAGCGCACTAGGAAGGCGAAATCCAAAGTCCACCAAGACCTGCTTGCGAGAACGGT
>Ga0272446_1000745_pt1 | contig 49567 bp, 29 predicted proteins | sample YNPCB0061_FD_194587 | JGI IMG/M metagenome (GOLD analysis project Ga0272446, IMG submission 194587) | Hot spring microbial mat communities from Yellowstone National Park, WY, United States - YNP-CB-006-1 | ecosystem: Environmental > Aquatic > Thermal springs > Hot (42-90C) > Sediment | place...
GAGCGGGGCGGGGTGCGCAGAAAAGGTTTGGCTCCTCAGGCAGGACTCGAACCTGCAACCCTTCGGTTAACAGCCGAATGCTCTACCATTGAGCTACTGAGGAGCAACGATCCTTCCTCATTACAGCAAATGAGATTCCTCGTGTCAATTCCACCCCCCTGCTGGCCCTCTGCTTCTGGGCTCATGCGGTATCCTGTTGCGAGAACCCTCACTCGTTATGAAGCTTTCGGTGCTGCTATCCTTCGTCCTCCTTGCCGCGGCCGGGGCTGGCGCTCAAACTCGCACCCCGGGGAACTGGAAACACCTTTCCAGCAAGAATGGCGATTTCCCTCCGCCCAACGAAGGCAAACAACAGACCGCTGCCGCTGTCTTCGATATCGACCGCGACGGCGTCAACGACTTTGTCATCGCCGAACGAACCGCGGCCCCTGCCGTGGTCTGGTACCGCCGCGGCAAAAACGGCTGGACCCGCTATGTGGTCGAGGCGAGCCAACTGCGCCCCGAAGCCGGCGCCACCTTCGCCGACATCGACGGGGACGGCGACCTGGATTTCGTCGCCGGCGGCGATGGCAGTTCCAACCAAATCTGGTGGTGGGAAAACCCTTACCCGAACTTCGACCCCTCCACCCCCTGGAAGCGCCGCCTCATCAAGAACTCCGGCAAAAAGAAACACCATGACCTGATGTTCATTGACGCGGATGGGGACGGGCGCCAGGAACTGGTGTTCTGGAACCAGTCCGACCAGAGACTGTTCCTTGCCCGTATCCCGGCCGATCCCCGAAGGACCGAACCGTGGCCGTTTGTTGAAATTTACCGCTACAGCGCCGACAGCGAACCCTTGCAGCTCGGCCAGCCCGCCGGCTTCCGTAGAATCAACGAGCACGAAGGATTGGCGAAAATCGACATCGACGGCGACGGCAAGCTCGACATCGTCGGCGGGGGCCGCTGGTTTAAACATCTGACCGGCGACGAGTTTCTGGTGAACATCATCGACGCCAATTACTCGTTTTCCCGCGCCGCCGCCGGCGATCTGGTCAAAGGCGGCCGCCCGGAGGTCGTGCTGGTGGTCGGCGACGGCATCGGCCCTCTGCGCATGTACGAATGGCTGAAGGGAACCTGGCGCCCCAAAACGCTCCTGGAGCACGTCGACAACGGCCATAGCCTCGAAGTGCTCGATTTCAACGGCGACGGCAACCTGGACATCTTCTGCGCCGAAATGCGTCTGAACGGAGGCAATCCCAAAGCGAGGGCCTATGTTTTGCTCGGCGACGGCAAAGGCAACTTTCAAACGACGGTGATCGCCGAAGGCTTCGGGATGCACGAAGCTAAAATGGCCGACTTGGACGGCAACGGAACCCCGGATCTCCTGGCCAAACCTTATAACTGGGACACGCCGCGGCTCGACATTTGGCTGAACCTGCCCAGCGGGCGCTAGCTACGCCGCCGGCGTAAACATCTCGGCGTTCTTGTCCAATTCCCACGCCAGATGGTTCACATAAAAGACGATTGCTCCGGGACGGTGCTTGTCTTTCAGCGCATCATACACTCGCTGCTGCCAGCCCGCGCTGAGGTAGGAAGAGGCGTTGATGTCTTTGGCGAAAAACCCGTCTTCGTTCGGGATGCCGAGTACGTCCAGCGCTTCCTTCACCAATCCCAGATTCGACACCAGAATGGCTTGCGCCAGATCCTGAGCCAGTTCCTCTTCACCCGCGCCGAGGCGCGTCCACAACCTCGGCGCCGCTTTGCGCAGCGATTCCGCATTCAACTTGCCCAAATGGGACCGCACCTTCACGCGCTCGAATAGTTGATAGGTGCGCAGCTTGCCCATCGACACGGTCTTGAGAAGTTCGGAAAAAGTGGCCTCGCCAAGCGCCAGAAATATCTGCGAAAGCACCATCAGAGCCAGCGTAACATAGGGGCTGCGTTAGAATGGGATGGTCGGTCAACTAACAATGAGCAACGTAATTGTTCTTGGCGCCCAGTGGGGAGACGAAGGCAAGGGCAAAGTGGTGGACCTATTTTCCGATGCCTTCGACATCGTCGTCCGCTATCAGGGCGGCCATAATGCGGGCCACACGGTCTTCATCGGCGAGCGGAAATTCATCCTCAAACTGGTGCCCAGCGGAATTCTGCGCCCCGGCAAACGCGCCGTCATCGGCAACGGTGTGGTGGTGGACCCGGCGGCGTTGCTGGACGAAGTGGACGCGCTCGAACGAGCCGGAATCGACGTGGTGCACAACCTCGCCATCAGCAACCGTGCGCATGTCATCTTCCCCTTTCACCGTCTGGTGGAAAAAGTTTCCGAAAGCCGCTCGAACCGCGTCGCCATTGGCACCACTTCCCGCGGGATCGGCCCATGCTATGAGGACAAAATCGCCCGGCGCGGCATCCGTATGGCCGACCTGGTGGAGCCGGAATGCTTCAATGAGTTGTACCGCTATCTGGCCGAGGACAAGGACACTGTCGCCCGCGCCTTTCAGCTCCACGATACGATCGACTACGAGGAAATCCACGATCAGTACCTGCGTTACGCCGAGCGCATTCGCCCCATGGTCTGCGACACGGCCAAGCTTCTGGGCGACGCCATCAAAGACGGACGCCGCATCCTGTTTGAAGGCGCGCAGGGCTCCATGCTGGATGTGGACCATGGAACGTATCCGTTTGTGACTTCCTCGAGCGCCACCGCCGGAGGCGCCTGCACGGGCTCAGGCGTTCCGCCCAATCGAATCGACGCCGTGGTGGGCGTCTCCAAAGCTTACATCACCCGCGTAGGCGGGGGGCCCTTCCCCACGGAACTTTTGGGCGAGGAGGGCGAACGCATCCGCCGCGCCGGAAACGAATACGGCGCCGTCACCGGCAGACCCCGCCGCTGCGGATGGTTCGACGCGCCGCTGCTGCGCTACACGGCTTTGATCAACGGCTTCGATTCGTTGGTCATTACCAAGCTCGACGTACTGGATAATCTGGATGAGATCCCGGTCTGCACGGCCTATAAGGTGCGGGGCAGGGAACTGGACACCATGCCCGCCTCCCGCCGCGACATGGAGGCGATCGAGCCCGTGTACACCGTTCTGCCGGGCTGGAAGGGTTCCACCCGCGGGGCAACCTCCTATGAGGCGCTCCCGGACAGGGCCAAAGCCTACCTCGATTTTCTTTCCGCGCAAACCGGCGTTGAGATCGGCTGCATCTCTACGGGTCCCGAGCGCGACGAAACCATCCTCCTGCCAGGCTCGAAACTCTCTGGCTTGCTGAAGTAGCTCAGCCGCCCGGAAATCTTACTTCGCGCCGCGGGCGCTCCTTGCTCGCTTCACGGCGATTGCTTGGAAGGGTTCCAAATGGTATCGCTGTGCAAGGGCGGAAGGATGCCGGCGCGGCCGCCACCGGAAACGCGGGAACCCGCAAATCGACTCGGCCGGGTCTCATTAAATACAGCAGTTCCGCCGATGGATTACTTGCTCCCATGACATCCAGCGGCCTTAAAAGCCCCGACAAGCTGCACAGCGCCGCCGGGCGCTCGGAAGCGGAAGCCGCGCTTCGTGATTCTTTCGAGTCGGGATGGTGCGCCGCCGCTGTCATCCTGGTTGCCGACCGCGCTCTGGCGGTGAGCGAGCAATACGGCTATCTCTCCGGGGAAGACCTGCTGGAGCAGTTCTTCCATTTCTGGAATTCCGCCCTCCAGCCCGGCGAGAGACTGTTCCGCTGGAGCTATTCCAGCTTTGTGGCGGCTCCCATTCAAGGGGATCCCGCCGGGATTCGCCGGCGCTTCGATAAGTTCGCCTCCGAGTGCATCGCCTGCCCGCTGCGCGGCTCTGCCGGTCGCATCCCGCTGCTCACCGGGACGCGCTGGCGCGCCTATTTCCTCGACGCTACCACCCCTCCGGAATGGATCTGCCGCGCCATGGACTTGTTCGTAGCCAATTTTGCCGGTTGATCCGCAACGCCGCCGGTTGATTCCACAAGACAAATCTGAGAGTTGAAAGTCCCAAACGCCGCAGGTAAAATCTGGCCTATGAAAGCGCGCAACTTCATTCTCGCTACCGCGCTCGGCGTTATGGGCGCCGCATGCGCGTACGCCCAAACGGCGGCCATTCAAGGCGTCGTCAAGGACCAGACCGAAGCGGCAATCGTAGACGCCAAGGTGTTGGTGGTCAATCTGGAGACCGGCTTGCGCCGCGAGACAGCGACGAACGAAGCCGGCATTTACACCGTCCCCTCCCTGCCTGTGGGTTGGTACAGGGTCACTGCGTCAGCGCCAGGTCTCGCTGCCTCTGAGATTCCAAAACTTAAACTCGATGTGAACCAGACGGCGCGTGCCGACTTCCTTTTGAAGCCGGGCGCCGTCATGGAAAGCATCAATGTCACTGCGGCCGCGGCGCTGCTCGATTCGGAGACCTCCACCGTCGGCCAAGTCATCGAAAACAAGCGGATTATCGAGATGCCGCTCAACGGGCGCAATTACCTCGAACTGGCGCGGCTGGCCGCCGGCACCACGGCGGCTCGCGGCTCGCGCCCCGAAAGCGAAGGCGTCTTTTCCGCCGGCGGACAGCACGGCTATCAGGTGCAGGTGAACATTGACGGCGTGGATAATTCGCTCACCTACTCCGGCGGTCCCATTGGTTTCGAAGCCCAAGCCGTCAAGCCCAGCGTCGATGCCGTGGGCGAGTTCCGCGTCGTGACCAACAATCTCTCGGCGGAGTTCGGCAACCGCATGGGCGGGCAGGTGTTCGTAAACATTAAATCCGGAACCAATCAACTCCACGGCTCCTTGTTTGAGTTTCTGCGCAACTCGAATCTAGACGGCACGAACTTTTTCGCCAACCGCGCCGGATCGCCCAAGCCGCCGTACCGGCAGAACCAGTTCGGAGGCACGGTGGGAGGGCCTATCCGCAAAGATAAAACGTTCTATTTTGGATCCTTCGAAGGCACGCGCACCAGGGTAGGGCAAAGCTTTACGGCGACTGTGCCGGTGGCGGAGGTTCGCAACGGCGACTTCAACCGCATCCGGCCGGTTTACGATCCGGCGACCACCGTTGGCACGCCGGCGAGTTTCACCCGCCAGCCCTTCCCGGGTAACGTGATTCCCAGAAACCGTTGGGATCCTTTGTTCCCCAAGTTACTGGCGTTGTATCCGCTGCCCACCGATCCCACCAAGATCGCCAACAACCATTTCTATGCGGGCTCCGAATCCAACAACGTGAATACTTACGACATCAAGGGCGACCATAACATCAGCAGCGTCAGCCGCGTTTCCGTGCGTTACAGCCGCCGCGACCGCGACCGCTACCAGCCCGGTCCGCTGCCCATGCCCGCCGACGGCGGTTTGGCGACCACCACCATCATCGACAGTAATTCCATTGCCGGGATTCACACTTACACTCTCAGCGCCAGCCTGACCAATGAGTTCCGGGTGGGCATCACCGATATGAATACCCGGTTCGATATTCCCTACGACAAGCCGCTATTTGATGAGTATGGGATCAAAGGCATCCCCAAAACGAACCTCAAATCCTCCAACGACCACGGTCTGACGCGCTTTTCGCCCGCCGGATACACCGAGATCGGCTCGCGGAGCTTCTGGCCCAACACGAACAACTTGCGCAACTACCAGTTCGCCAACACCATGTTTAAGAACTGGGGCAAACTCAACCTCCGCTTCGGAGGTGAATTCCGGCGCGAGGACGTCTTCCGCAACGCCGCGCGGTTTGCCCGCGGGCAGTTCAGCTTTGCTCGCGAGTTCACAGCCAATCCGGCCAATCGCGGCGCCACCGGGGACGGCATGGCCGAATTCATGCTCGGATGGGCGTCCGGCGGAACCGTGGGAAACGAAAACGGCGAGTATCTGGTGGCCAGCATGTTTGCGGCCTTCATTCAAAACGACTGGAAAGTGACGCCCAACCTGACCCTCAACCTCGGGTTGCGCTATGACATCTTTTTCGCCCCGCGCTTTCCCGATGGCCGGGTTTCAACCTTCGAGCTCGATTTCAGCCGGCTTGGACCGGATGTGCGCTTGAAGCAGATCCGTTTCGGGCCGAATGAGTGCCACTGTGACAATGACCTGAATAACTTCGCCCCGCGCGTCGGGTTCGCCTGGCGCGCCACGCCACGGACCGTCGTTCGTTCGGGAGCGGGCGTCATTTACGCGCGTGCGGATTCCCTGCAAACTCAGTGGGCGCGCGGGCAAAACCAAGCGCCGGATTTTGTCGAAGTCGGCTTCGGAACGCTGGATCGAATTACGCCGCGTCTGATCTTGAAAGACGGGTTCCCACCCGTTCAGTTGCCCGCCACCGAAGTGCCGGGACCGAATGCGGTCGGCATCGACGCGCCGCAGCGCTTTCTGCCCACGCAATACTCTTCGCAATGGTTTTTCGATCTCCAGAGGGAATTGCCTTTCGACACGCTCTTCACCCTCGGCTACAACGGCAACGGAACGCGGAAGTTGTTAGGGAATTTGAATTACAACATCCCGTATGACATTCAGCCCTCGCCCACTCCGGTAAGCAACCTCCGGCTCTGGCCTTTCTACAACTCTGTCAACCGCCAGGTTCCATTCGGCAACCTGAGCTATCACGGGTTGGTGGCCAAAGCCGAGAAGCGGTTCTCGAAAGGACTCACCTTTTTGGCCAGTTACACTTGGTCGCACGCCATCGACAATATAGACGAAGTGGGCAATGGCGCGGGAACCGGGGCGCTGAAGGTGTGGGACCGGTCGCTCGAGCGCGGCAACTCGCTCACCGACGTCCGCCACGTGTTCGTCTTCAGCGGCACGTACGAGCTTCCCTTCGGACGCGGCAAGACGTTCTTGAACACTGTGCCACGGGGGTTGGATTTGCTGCTCGGCGGGTGGCAGTTTGCCGGCGTCTTCACACGCTCCAGCGGACAGCCGTTCACCGTCGTGACCTCGGGAGGAATTACGAACGCAGGGGGTGCGGACCGTCCCATCCGCCTCGCCAATGGAAACCTCCCCAAAAACCAGCGCTCGATCGACCGCTGGTTTGACCTGAGCGCGTTCCAAGTGCAGCCGCGCTTCACCTACGGCAACTCGGGGCGGAACATTCTATACGGCCCCGGCTTCACGAATCTGGATTTTTCTTTGAGCAAATCCTTCTTGTTGACGGAACGCTTCCGCCTCCAGTTCCGGGCTGAGGCGTTCAACGCTTCCAATACCCCGGCGTTTGGGATTCCCAACGCCAACATCACGGCAGCCGGAGCCGGCGCCATCAACTCGGCTGGAGACCCGCGGCGCGTGCAGTTCGCCCTGAAGCTCCTGTTCTGAGAGCCGCACGGTTTTCCGGCGCGGGTTTTCGCGCCCCGGCGCTGTGCGACAATGCGGGTTGAACATCACCACGAAAGGAACGATGTCAATGAGCGCGATGACCAGGCGGGAATTTCTGGCGGCGGCTTCGAGCGCCCCTGCTATGCTCGGAGCAGTCGCCCGCCCCAACATTCTCTTTGTGATGGTCGATGAGATGCGCTGGGACGCTATGGGCTGCGAAAAGCACCCCGTGGTCCGTACCCCGACGCTGGACAAGCTGGCTGCTGAGGGAGTGCGCTTCTCACGCGCCTATACCGTATCACCAGTCTGCTCGCCTGCCCGAGCCTCCGCCTTCACCGGCCGCTACGCGCATGTGCACGGCGTGACCATCAACGCCGTTCCCGCCAACAACGGCGAAATCTTCCTACCCTCCATCCTGAAGCATTACGGCTACCACACTGCCATCGCCGGAAAGTTGCATTATGTTCCCGTGCGCTTCGGGTTCGGCTTCGACCAGTTCTGGAGCTTCAGCTCCGAAGGGCCCACGCCGGAACTCGGCTACAGCGCGTATCTTCGCAATAAGCACGGCTCACCGGCCAAGTTTCCCCGGAAACCTGGCACCTGCCCCTGGCCCGACGACCCGCTGGGCAGCGACGTAGGCGAATTCCTCTACCCCAGGGAGGACTTCGAAACCGTATGGATCACGGACCGTTCCATTGATTACTTGCGCAGCCGTAAGGACAAGCCCCAGCCGTGGTTCCTGTTCACCAGCTACCTCAAACCTCACTCGCCGTCGGTGGAGCCCGAGCCGTATTTCAGCATGTACGACAAGGCCAACTTCCCCATCCCGAAGCTGCCGCCGAACGCCAAGGAAATGCGCGCCGCCCAGCGTGGCCGCTCGAAACGGCACTGGGTGGACGACGAAAACATGGTCCGGGTCATGAGCGCCAAGTATTTCGGCGCCATTACCCACGTCGACGACCAGCTCGCGCGCTTGTTCGCCGAATTGCGCCGGCTCGGCATGGCGGACAACACCCTCATCTTGTTCACCGCCGATCACGGCAACATGCTGGGCGAAAAGGGACGCTGGTTCAAGGGCATCCAGTACGAAGGATCTTCCCATGTGCCTCTGATTTGGAAAGGTCCCAAGGGCGCAAAAGAAAACGGAGGGCGGGTGGTGAACCGGGTGGTCGAGAACACTGATCTGGTCCCCTCGATCTTGGAAGCCGCCGGCATTCCCATCCCCCAGGGCATTCAAGGACGCAGTTTTCTCGCCCTGGCGCGCGGGCACGACCCCAATTGGAAGAACCGCGCCTACTCCCAGCTCCGCGGCGGCATGGTGGTGGACGGAGACTGGAAACTCATCGATAACAGCCTCGATGGATCCGGTGCAAAGGAACTCTACAACCTGGCCAACGACCCCAAAGAAGAACTGAACCTGGCCTCAGATCCCAAGCAAAAAGAAAGGGTCGAGGAAATGACCCGCCTGCTTGCGCGCTGGCGGGCGGACCGCCCCGCTCCGGTCAAAATCCCCGGCATGGCGACGCCTGACTACGCCTTCATTTCCAACGAAGAACGCGAAAAGCTCGTGCGCTCAGCGCCGGACAATCAGCCGGATGCCGCCCAATCTCCCGTACGCCGCCGCGAGCGGCGGAAAGAATAGCCCGCGCAAAAACTGCACGGCCGCCACGCCCAGGCTTGCAACTCGTGCACGGGTTGTGCACCTATCCTGCTGATTTCACAAAGCGTCTGCCGTGGTTCCAGGCTTGCCTCCTTGGTTGGCGGAGGTGAGCTACCAGATGGTGGTCCAAATTCAGAATGGAACGGCGGCGAACAACAAGAAAACGACTTGGTACAAAGATGTCCGTTTGATCCGCCACGGCGTGATGCTGTTCTTTTTCTTGTTCCTGTTACATGTGGCCTACGATCATCAAGTGAAAGGCGGCGGCCCGCGGGGAACGCCCTCAGTAGAGGCGTACTGCCCCTTCGGAGGCGTCGAGAATCTGTATTACTTCCTCACCACCGGCGGCTATATCCGCCGCATCGAGCCTTCCGCCATGGTCCTGTTCGCTGCCCTGGTTCTGTTGACCTTGCTTTTCAGCCGGGGCTTTTGCGGCTGGGTGTGCCCGTTTGGCAGCCTTCAGGAATGGATCGGTATCTTGGGGCGCAAGATTTTCGGGAAGTCCTACAACCCGACGGGAGTCTGGGAAAAGCGGCTACGGTACCTAAAGTACGTCATCTTGGCAGTGATCATCGGCTTTACCTGGCATTTGGGCACGCTGGTTTTCCGCCCGTATGATCCGTTTTTGGCGTTCTTCCACTTGGGGAAAAGCGTAGACGAAATGCCTTGGGCGTACGCGGCGCTGGGTGTGGTTTTGCTGGGTTCGCTCAAATACGAACGTTTTTTCTGCAAATACGCCTGCCCGCTGGGCGCTGTCATCGGGATCCTGGGGAAGCTGGGCATCACCAAGATTCAACGCGAAACCGACGGTTGTAAGGGCTGCAACCTCTGTCAGAAAAAATGCTTTGCGCACGTGGATTTTCTTTCAACCACCGTGATCAAGGATGCCGAATGCAATCACTGTCTCGACTGCACGGTGCATTGCCCGAAACCGAACGTTCTGTCGCTTAAGGGCGCGCGGTGGCGCTTCTCCCACCCGGTTTATGCCGCGCTGCTGATCGCCGGCTTGTTCGCCGTCATCGGCACCAGCAAGCTATCGGGCTACTGGCGAACCAAGCCCGAAATGGTCAAGCTAACCAACAACGCCGGTAAACTCGACCCTGAGCAGATCCGCGGTTGGATGACCCTCAACGACATCTCGTCAGGTTACGGCATCCCGCTCGAGAAGCTCTATTCGGAAGCCAAACTCCCGGCCCATGTTTCGCCCGATCTTCGCATCAACGAGATCTCTGGGACGTATAACCTTAAATTCGAGCCGGACAGGCTGAGGGACGTCGTTCGCACATTCTTGGGCGAAGCGCCTAAGGGGAAAGCGGCAGGCCCGCCGGCGGAGAAAGGTCAGAAAAAAGGCGACCACGCCGAAGCCGAAGTGAAAGGCTTCATGACCCTGAATGAAGTCGCCATAAAAACCGGAGTTCCTAAGGAGTGGCTGCTGAAGCGCCTCGGCGCGCCCGCCAACGTCGATCCCCGCAAGCCATTGCGCGAGTGGATGCACGAAGCCGGCAAAAGCATCCAAGACGTGCGTGACGCCGTCGCCGACTATCGCGCCGGGCGCCGCTGAATTAGGACGTCGAGGGGCGTCCACCGTAGGACCGGTTCGCGTTGCTTGGGAGATTCGGCGCCGCGTTGGACGTCCCGGGTTACCTTGTGCAATAAACAGATCTTGTAACCTGAATCAGAATCGTGCATCATGTCCAAATAATGGCGGGCGTCCTCATCAAAGCGTGTTTCGCCTTTATCGTTCTCGAGCCAGTTTATCGGATGTGGCTCAGAAAGGATTGACAAGATGCGACTGACCCTTTTCCTCATGATGTTTGCCGCCGGCGGTACCCAAGCGGCGGAAGTCCCCGCCGCCCGGCTTAAGATGTTCGCTCCGCTGCCGGCGGTGGTAGATTCCAAATCCAACCCAGTGACCGAAGCCAAGGTCAACCTCGGCCGGATGCTGTATTTCGATAAGCGTCTTTCTAAAAGCGGCCAGTTTTCTTGTAACAGTTGCCACGATTTGGCCAAATATGGCGTCGATGGCGAGCCCACCTCGCTCGGCCACAACAACCAGCGGGGCGACCGCAACTCGCCGACGGTCTATAACGCCGCAGGCCATTTCTCTCAGTTTTGGGACGGTCGAGCCGCCGATGTCGAGGAGCAGGCCAAAGGTCCGGTGCTGAATCCCGTGGAGATGGCCATGCCCACCGCCAAAGAGGTGGTGGCCTTCTTGAAATCCAGACCCGGGTATGTGCAGGCTTTCAAGGCGGCTTTCCCTGGTGAAAGCGATCCCGTGACTTTCGACAACATGGCTAGGGCGATCGGCGCTTTCGAGCGGCGGCTGGTGACCCCGTCCCGTTGGGACAAGTTCCTGCAAGGCGACTTAAAGGCGCTCACCGACGCCGAGAAGGCGGGGCTCAACAAGTTTCTGGAAGCCGGATGCGCCACCTGCCATATGGGACCCTACCTGGGTGGGAACATGTTTCAGAAGTTGGGTGTCGTGAAGCCCTATCCCGAACAGAGAGACATGGGGCGTTACCAGGTGACCAAGAACGAGGCGGACCGGATGATGTTCAAAGTGCCGTCGCTGCGCAACATCGACAAGACCGGACCTTATTTCCATGATGGCAAGGTGCCCAAGCTGGAGATGGCCGTGGCCCACATGGCGGATTATCAGTTGGGACGAGTCTTGAGCGCCGCCGAAATTCAGTCCATCATCACTTTCCTGCGGACGCTCACCGGCCCCCTCCCGGCTGAATACATCAAGGAGCCCAAGCTGCCCTAAATGCAAGAATGGCGGCTTAGCACAAGTTCAGGCCGCGGATGCCGGCGAATAGCGAAACCGCGAGCACCAAAAGCAGGGTGAGCAATAAGGCGACCGCCAACCGGTTTTCCAGCCGGCTGCGCCGGAGGCCCTTGTGCAGGAAAAATCTCCAGACCATCGCCCGCTCCTTTCTGCCATTGGGACGACCCCGCCTTGTGCTCCGTTTCAAGATCCGGCGCCCGGGCGAGCGCTTTACCGCACCAGCACGGGGAAGGGCAGGGAATTTGCTGACCCGTGTTGGATGGTGAGGGACCAGTTTCCTGGGGGCACGGCCGTCACCAGGAAGTTCACCTGATGCAGCGACGCGGCGCCGGGAACCGGGGTCACCAAGAAGACCTGCTGCTCTACGCCTCCGATCAAAACCCGCAGTTTACCGGGAGCGATCGAGGCGCCCGGCTCCGCCAGTCCGCTCACCACCGCCGTCACCGCGTCACCCTGGCGCAAGCCCCTTGTCCCGTCCACCGGAACGCCGGCCAGCGACAGCGAGATGATCGTGGGCGGCATGGGATCGATCTGGATGACAATCGACATCGATTCCCCGCCTGCCGTCAGCCGCACCACCGCCGGACCGGGCGTGAGGTAGGGAACGTTGAACTGGATCTGACCGGGAACCGCCGAAAGAACCGGCACCGGCACTCCTCCGACTTCCAAAATGAGACCAGCCGCGATGTGCGCAGCCGTGAGGTTCGGCACGCTCAGGCCAACCACACTGCTCGGATACACCGTGGTTAATCCGGGATTACTCAGATTCTGGACCTGAGCCGACAAATATGGCCGGCGAGCAGGCGCGTTTTGGATTTGAATCGTTCCAGAAACCGGGATTAGACGCAAGCCGTTGGTTACCTGAAGGGACCACGCCTGCGGCTGAGCGCCCGCCGCCGCCGCGACGTTGGCGAGGACGCGGTTAGGCGCTACCACCCACAGCCGCTGTACGATAAGATCGCTCGAGCCAAAGCTCAGCACCGTGATTCCGTCGGCAAACACCCCGGCCGTCGAGGTGATTTCAACCATCGTCTCGGTCCCCGCAACTACGGCGTTGGGCGACACAGACAGTGTTGGAACATCCACAGAGGCGGTCGTTGCATCGTAGGTGAACGTGGCCGGCGCCGGCGCTTGAACGAACATCGAAGTCTGCCCATCCGGGTTCAACGCCGTGACCACAGCACGGTGCCCAACGGCTGCGGGAGGCGGCAGCACGGTAACGCCCTGAGCGGTGACATCCAAAACACGCGCCTGAACGCCGTCAAATAGAATCTGGGTCTGCTCCGACAGTCCAGTTCCGGCGACAAACGCCGTCCGGCGGCCAGATGAGTCCAGTCCCACTGTCACGGACAGAATGCTCGGGGCAGGGCGCAGCACCGCATGGAAAGCCGCCGGCAGCACATAGATGTCCCCGTTCAAAGAAAACACCAAGTGCCTGGGACCCTCGGGGGCGCCGGCCGTTTGAAGGAAATCGATCAGAATGTAGTCTTGGGTGAATGGCCGGGGGCTGTTCGGGGCGACCGCCGCAGTCCCGCCAAGCACACTCACGCCGAGTCCCGGAGCGGGCGCGCCGTTTGCTACAAGCCCAACGCCTGCCGCTGCAATGAGTTGGCGTCCGCCGTTGAAATTGACATAAGCCGGCTTTACGCTGTAGCCACCCGGGTAACCGTAGGTTTGAACGGCGTAAATCGAGGGGCGGGCGTTGCGCTGGACGTTAAAGTTTACCCCTTCAACGTTCTGCCCAGCTGCAACCGGGAGTTGGGCGGCTAGTTGCCAGTCCTTAACGCCCGGGTAAAAGACCGTTTCGAAACTGGATGGGAAAGGGAACGGCTGACCGGCAGGATCCAGCGGGGCCACAATGTTTGCCGGACTCAGCTCGCCTTGCAGGGCTGGAGGCAGCGGATGGGCGTACACATAATAAGACCCGGGCGGCAAACCGTCGATCCTATAAGAACCGTCCGGACGGGTCAAATTGCTGACCACCGTCCCATCCACCGATATGGCGACCACTGAAGCCAGTCCCACTCCGGCGCCAGCCATGACCACGCGGCCTGAAATCGACCCCGTGCGACCAAAATATCCATTGGCCGGATAGAGCAGGGAAATACCGGCTATGTCGTCGGCAGCAAGCGGTTTTGCCTTTGAAGTGCTGCGGGTCACCTCGGTCGACATCGTGGCCGAAGTCAGCGAGTGCTGCAACCCCAGGGCATGGCCGAACTCGTGGACGGCGGTCATAAAGAAAGCGTCGCTGAAACTCGGCCGCTGAGTCAGATCGATGTTGAACTTAACGATGGCGCGCTCGATCGGGTAGAACGCCCCGGAACCCGACCCGGTAAGCTCCCCTCTGCGAGTGGGACCTCCCAAGGCCACGATTCCCGGAGCCATCTCGTCGAACACCACGTCGATGCCCGGGCCAGCCGGGGGTGGCGCAGTGGCCGGCGCCATGCCGCCGTAAGCGATCCGTAAATCCGACGTTTCGACGTCGTTCCAAACCTTCGCCGCCGCCCGGATCTGGCTCACCAAGGAGGGCAGGGAATCCGCCGCGTTGAATTTGGCAGGCCCCTCTTCAGCGATAAAAAAGTGCACGGTTTTATTCGGCAGGGAAGCGAGATTCCACTTTTCCGGAATGGGAATGAACGGTCCGACGCGCGAGGGGTAATGCAAAAAGTGATAGTAACCGGACGCACTCCCCGCCAGACAGACCGCGGCCGCCCATGTCAAAGCGAGTCTCCAGGGCGTGCGCATCCTTCTACCTCGTGCTCCCCGCCAGCGCACGGCTGATGCGCGAACTCATTTCTTTCAGCCGCATCACCGCGCCCTCATCCGACACTTGGCGCATGGTCTGAGGGTCCAGGAGGGGATCGGTGATGGCAGCCCTCGACACCATCCATTCGCCGTTAGAGGCCAGCCGTACGTCGAAAAGGCCCTGGCAAAGACCCATAATCTGCGTAATCCCGTTCTTGCCGGTCCACAAGAAGAACAAATAGCTATTGCCGGGCGTTAGCTTAGGCGCTCCCGAAAAGGACTGCTCCTGGTTGCCCACCCTACCGCCGGGAGTAGCCACCTCCACCACCGCCGCGGGGGCGCCTTTCCAGCGCTCCTCCACCTGCACGGTGGCGAACGTGTAGATCATAGGTCCCCGGAAGGCTGTCCGAGTGGAAATCACTTTCCCGCGCACAATGGCGGTTGCTTTGTCCGCCATCTCCTCGGTACTCATCCGGATGAGCGTAGCAGCGGAGGCGCAGAGCCATGCCGCGAGCAGGATCGCCAGCGCACGCAGCAGAAACTTTGCCATCACGCTGTTGGGCTTGCATCCGAAGCTCCATTTCACCGTTGTGAAAACAAACGACTTATTTGCCGTTTGGGGCGCCCTCTGGAGCGTTACGACACAACCTGAGGGACAGCAGGGAACAGGGCTCGGGGTCAGCTTCGCAACTTGCGGACTATCAACATGGGGGAGTCCAAATGATGACGTACCGCATTAATTGTTGTACCGAAGATTAAGTCCTTTAGTCCCTTATGTCCATGCGCCCCCATTACGACGAGGTCCGGTTCCATCGTCTTGCCCAGCTTGATGATCGCCTTGCGCGGGCTGATGTCGTGCATGAGAGCTACTTCCACCTCAATGCCTTGGCGCCGCAGGGCTTCTGCAATGGAGTCCAGATACGCTTCTCCAGCGCTGACTTCCGAGGTGGATGCCAGATTCCCGTACATCTGGCTGGTGACTCCTTCCTCGACATGCAGCAAATAAACTTTGGCGCCATCCTGACGCGCGATGGCGGCTGCGTGGGAAACGGCTTCTCGATCCATTTCCGAGTGATCGAGCGGAACTAAAATCTTCCGATAGCGGCGGACCTCCACCTCCTGATAGCTGGCCACGCCCAGCGCCGGAACCGGAACTCGTGGCGCCTTGAGCCGCTCAGGAAGGATAGGATGAACGGCAATCCAAAGCAGCAGCAGCCCGAGCGATCCGCCGAAAAGTGAAAGAAACACTGCAACTGGCAGCCGGTAAGCGCCAGCCATTTCGACCCATTCGGAAAATGTTTGCACCACCAACCAAGCGTTCAGCAGAACGATGACGCTGGTTACGGTCCACGCCAAAGCTTTGAGCCACGCGGGGTTGACGAATTCACCCATGCGCTTGCGGTCGCTGGTGAAGTTTACCAGGGGAACAACCGCGAACGGAAGCTGCATGCTAAGGATTACTTGGCTGAAAATCAATAGCTTATAGGTTCCTTCTTCACCTGAAACATAAACCGTGATTGCGGCTGGAATTACAGCTACCAGCCGGGTGATCAGCCGCCGCAACCATGGCCTCATGCGGAAGTTGAGGAAACCCTCCATAACGATCTGACCCGCCATGGTTCCGGTGAGTGTGGAAGATTGACCCGCAGCCAACAAAGCGATGGCGAAGGCGGCGCTGGCGACCGTTGTACCGAGCAGTGGCGCCAGCAGCAGGTGCGCTTGTTCGATTTGGGTGACCACGATGCCACGCTTGTAGAACAGGGTGGCGGCCAGGATCAGAATGGAGGCGTTGACCAGCAAGGCGCCGTTCAGGGCGACCACCGAATCGACGAGGTTGTAGCGCAGCGCCGAACGCCTCTCGGTGGGGCTTTCGCCAATGCGGCGCGTTTGGACGAGCGCTCCGTGCAGATAAAGGTTGTGGGGCATTACGGTCGCCCCCAGGATGGCGATGGCTATGTACAAGCTCTCGCGGTCCAGTCTTGGAACAAGCCCGGTAATGATTTCGCCGGCGTCGGGTTTCGCCAGCCAAATCTCAACGAAAAAGCACCCCGTGATGATGGTGATGAGGCTTAGGACAAATCCCTCGATGATGCGGATGCCGAAGCGCGTGAACCAGAGGATGATCAAAGTGTCGGCGGCGGTGATCAAGACCCCGGCCAGCAGGGGAATCTTGAACAACAACTGCATACCGATCGCGGCGCCCAAAACTTCGGCCATATCACAGGCGGCGATGGCGATTTCGCACAGAAACCAGAGCGCATAGCAGACTGGGGCGGGATAAGACTCGCGGCAGGCTTGGGCTAAGTCGCGCCGGGCAACGATCCCGAGGCGTGCGCTCAGGGTTTGCAGCAGGATCGCCATGAGGTTGGACATGACCAACACCCACAGCAACTTGTAACCAAAACGCGCTCCGCCCTCTAGATCTGTAGCCCAGTTGCCCGGATCCATGTAGCCTACGCTGACCAAGTAGGCAGGCCCGGCGAAGGCGAACATACGCCGCCAGATGGAGGGTTGCGAGGTGACAACGGTGGCATGCACCTCCGATAGCGAGGGAACGCGCGACCCCGGATTGGAAGAAAACCGGCTCAAGGCCCTCATCATATCACCGCTTCAGCTCCAGTGGTGGATTCCAGCCGCACTGGTGCTTTGCGGCCGCTTGCTGGGCCCGACGGACGGAATTAACTGATTAGTTTTCAACGAAATACCAACTGGATAGCAGATTGCACTGAGAGGAGTTGGCGAAAGGAGCACGGCCATGAAACGGGCGCTCATTGCGGTGGCTTTTCTGAGTTGCGCGCTGCTCTTGTGGGCGGATGGGGAGGGTCCGGCACGAGGCGTGGCGCGGTTGAGCGTTTTAAACGGCGATGTCTCAATCCGGCGTGGGGACTCGGGTGACCTGATCGCCGGCGCGGTCAACGGTCCGCTGGTCGTTTCGGACCGGCTTATGACGGGACCCGCATCCCGCGCCGAAGCGCAGTTTGATTACGCCAACATGATCCGGCTGTGGTCGCTTACCGAAGTGCGGTTCGCCGAGTTGGAATACGGCCGGTACACGGTTCAAGTGGCTCGCGGAACCGTTACCTTTCGAGTGCTGAGAGACTCCCGGGCAGAAGTTGAAGTAAATACTCCAAATTTATCGGTAAGACCAATCAAAAAGGGAACTTATCGGATCACTGTGAATGAAGATGGGACGACCGAAGTGACCGTCCGAAGTGGGGAGGCGGACGTGTTTACGCCGCGGGGTTCGGAGCGCTTGAACAGCGGCCGGACGTTGGTGGCCAGAGGCACGGCAGCGGACCCGGAATACCAAATTGTATCCGCCATCCGGCGCGATGAATGGGACGAGTGGAACGAGCGCCGCGACCGCGATCTGGAACGCTCGCGGAGCTATCAGTATGTCAGCCGGGACATTTATGGAGCGGAGGATCTCGATCCTTATGGCCGGTGGGTCTATGTGGATCCCTACGGATGGGTTTGGGCGCCGGTGGTGGCTCCGGGATGGGCGCCCTACCGCTATGGGCGTTGGGTCTGGGTGGACTGGTATGGATGGACGTGGGTGAGCTACGATCCTTGGGGCTGGGCGCCATATCACTATGGCCGCTGGTTCTGGCGCTCCGGTTTCGGCTGGTGCTGGTGGCCGGGCGGAATCCGGGTCCGGCATTACTGGAGTCCGGGATTGGTGGCTTTCATCGGCTGGGGATCCCCGCATGTGCATATCGGAATTGGATTTGGCCGGCTGGGTTGGGTGCCGCTGGCGCCGTATGAGCCCTATCACCCGTGGTATGGGCGCCGCTACTACGGTCCGGGCAGGGTTCATGTGGACAATAGCGTCACCATTGTTAATAACGTGAACATCACCAATATCTACCGGAACGCGCGTGTCGAAAACGCGATCACGGGCGTGGCGGCTGAGGACTTTATACGGGGCAATGGGGCCAGATATAGCCGGATCTCAGATACCGAAATCCGGAACGTGCATTTGGTCAAGGGCCAGCTTCCAGTCACGCCGGGCAGGGAAAGCCTGCGCTGGAGCGACCGGGAGGTGCGGGCGGCTGCCTGGACCCAAACTTCTGAAGATCGCAGGTTTTTTAGCCGCCGGCCAGTGGCGGCCGACACGCCACGGGTGTCTTTTGAGGAGCAAAGACGAGGGATCGAGGAGTTGGTGCGGCGCAGCGCACCTGAGACGGGAAGGACGGCGGCGGGCAATGATCGCGTTGTCCGGGAATCGCCTCGTTCGGAAGCGCCCGCGGAAACCCGCGGCTGGAGGCGGGCGAGTGAGCCGCCACGACAGGCGGAAACCCCGGCTCGTTCGGATTCAAGCGGCTGGAGGCGCTTCGGTGACGCGCCGCGCACGGCGGACGCGCCAGTTGGTACCGATTCGAGCGGCTGGAGGCGGGCGAGCGAGCCCCTGCGGAGGGCGGAGGCTCCGGCCCGCACGGATTCAAGCGGTTGGAGGCGTTTTGGAGAGCCGCAAACTAGCCGTCCGGCATCGCCGAGAGCGCCCGTTGAGGAGCGGTCCGCGACGCCGGCGCCGCGCATGGATGGCGCCCAGGTTCGTAGCGGAGCGGAGGGAGGCTGGCGGCGGTTCGACGGCGACCGGCGCGGTGTGGACCGGCCTGTTGCCACGCCGCCATCGAGGACCGAAAGCCCCAGGGGGGAGACCATGCGCAGCGCGCCACCGACTCCTCGGACGGAAACGCCTCGGTTCGCGCCGCGTTCAGAGTCACCGAGGTACACGCCGCGCGTAGAGCAGGCTCCGCGGGTGGAGGCGACGCCGCGTTCGATGGCTCCTCCGCCGAGCCGCCGGGTTGAGGTGGGTGGCCCTATCGTCCGGGAGCGATCTTCCGGTCATGGTTCGGAGGCGCGCAGTTCTGGAGGCTACGGTCGGGGCGACAGCCGTGGGGCGAGTCCAGGGGGCAGGCGATAGAGAACAAGATTTCTTCCCTCAGGCTTGGCTGAGCGTCGGCAGTCAGCTCAGCCAAGCCTTCTTTTTGATGGCGTCATTAGTTTACATAATATGTGTTATCAGAAATTATGTCATCGTTTCCGACTTCACTTGATTCGTCTAGTATAAATGGAGGAAGATCGAATCATGGCCGACGGAATCCTGACCCGAGCCGACCTCGAGGCTGTGCTGCAAAGCATGGAACAGCGGCTCACTGCAAAGATCGAAGCTACAGAGGCGAAGCTGGAACAGCGGCTGGTCGAGAGCATCCAAGCTACAGAGGCGAAGCTGGAACAGCGGCTGGTCGAGAGCATCCAAGCTACAGAGGCGAAGCTGGAACAGCGGCTGGTCGAGAGCATCCAAGCTACAGAGGCGAAGCTGGAAGCACTGGAACAGCGGCTAGCCGAGAGGATCACGGACACCGAAACGAAGCTCTTGACAGCATTTCATGGGTGGGCGCGCCCGACTGAGGTCAGGATCCGCGGCATTTCGACGCTCGTGCAGGGGTTCGATGAGCGTTTGGCCTTGCTTGAGGAGCGCGTTTCCGAACTCGAACGCCGCCGCATTGCGTAAGCCGCAAATAAATAAATAAATAGTTGTTGCAAATCCGTCACGAAAATGATAGGTGTAACTCTTGGTAACGGGCGTAGTGAGGACTGTCCGGACGAGAGACTGACACATGAAAAGGGCCACCAAGCGGGTCGTGAAGTCCACCAAGAGAGCCGCACCGAAGTCTGCGGGCGTCAAGACCAAGTCCGTTTCGGCGAGGAAAACGGAAATCAAAGAAAAGGCAAAGCGTGCGGCGAGGGAGGCCGACGTGCGAGTGACACGGGGGCCATCTAAGCCGACGCCGAGCCCTGCGCCTCAGAAGCTGATTTCGGATTCCGAAGCCATGCAGTCGTATGAGTCGGCGGTCAGGCTTTTCCGGGCTGGCGACTTCCAAAAGGCGAAAGAGGTGTTCGACCAGATTGCAGCCGGGGCATGGCTGGAAGTGGCTCATTCGGCGCGAAGCTATTCCAAGATGTGCGAGGCTCGGCTGATGCGGCGGCAGGCGGAGCCCAAAACCGCCGAGGAGTTTTACACTTACGGTGTCGCATTAACAAACCAGCGGAAACTAGCTGAAGCTAAAGTAGCTTTTGAGTCTGCGGCACGGCTCGATCCCCAAGCTGACCACATTCACTACGCCATGGCGTTATGCCTCGGCTTGGCGGGGGATTTAGAGGGTGCGGCGAGGAGCCTTCGGACTGCGATCAGTTTGAATTCACGCAACCGGGCGCTGGCTCGCTCAGACCCGGACTTTGCGGAAATCATCAGGAAGCGCCCGGTGGCCGACGTTTTGGCCACCGCGTAGAAGGCGCTTGTCTGTCCCCTGCCCTGCGCTCAGGTTTGGGCCGTATCCCTTACCTTTTATCTGCCCTTGACTTCGGCGAGGGAATTATTACCATAACAGGTATGCACGTCAACTTCAGGGGACATTGCCTGTTCAGCGCGTTCGTCGTGCTGATTCTGATTCTCGTGGCCCTGGCTCCGGCCCGGCTGGAAGCGCAAGCGGTTACCGGCAGCTTGCTGGGGCTGGTGACCGATTCCTCGGGCGGCGCTGTGCTTGGCGCCAAAGTGACCATTACCGAAGTCAATACCGGTCTCAGCCGGTCCATGCAAACCAATGAAAGCGGCAACTATATATTTCCGGCTCTCGAGCCGGGAACCTACCGGGTGACCGTCGAGCACACAGGTTTCCGCACGGCAATTAAGGAAGGCGTCGTGCTCCTGGTCAACACAACGGTCCGTGCAGACCTCACTTTGCAACCAGGTCTCGTTAGCGAAGCCATTACCGTCGCTGCTGAAGTGCCCATTCTGCAAACCGACCGCGCCGACATCGGCCGCAAGATCGAGGCCGTGCAGATGGTGAATCTGCCGCTTGGTTACGGCCGCAACTTCCAAGCGCTGCTCAATTTGGTGCCCGGCGCCACGCGCACCTTCCAGCCGCATTCGGAGTTCTTCAATTCCCAAGGCTCGCTGACTTCGCAAGTCAACGGCGTCAGCCGCTTGGGGAACAACGTGCAGTTGGAAGGCGTCGACAACAACCACCGCACCGGGCTTCTTACCGTGCTAATTCCTCCTATCGAAGCGCTGGAGACGGTGGACGTCAGCACCAGCAACTATGAAGCGGAACTAGGTCGCGCGGGTGGCGCCGTGATGAATATTCGCCTGAAATCCGGCACGAACGAGCTGCACGGCGCCCTGTACTGGTTTCACAGCGACAGCGCCCTCGGCGCCCGGGAAACTTTCCAACCTAAGAAACCCGTAACTACGGTGAACAATTACGGCTTCAACGTCGGCGGTCCGATTCGCCGCAACCGCACGTTCTTCTTTGGCGATTTTTTGCAGATCAAGGACCGCCGGGGGGATGGTTACATCATCTCTGTGCCGATTGCTCCGTTCCGCAACGGAGATTTCAGCAGCTACGCCTCCCGGGCGGTGGTGTATGATCCTGCCACAGGCAACCGCGACACGGGCGCCGGCCGCCAGCCCTTCCCCAACAACATCATCCCCGACGCTCGCATCAGTCCCATTTCCAAAAAGATTCTGGCCATGGCGCCACTGCCGAACTTAGGTAGCGACATTGTGAACAATTACTCCGGGTCTACCACCCGCAAGAAGGACAGCAACCTATTCGACGTCAAGATCGACCACCAGCAAACCGACAACGACCGTTTTTCGGTGCGTTATAGCTTCCAGCGTCCGGTGGTCACCGATCCGGGGCGCTTCGGCATCGCCGGCGGCGGAGGTAAGGGCTTCGCCGCTACCGGCGTCAACCGCACGCAGAGCGCGGCCATTAACTACACCCACTTGTTCTCGTCCACCTTCATTGTGGAGGCCCGCGCGGGGGTGAGCCGCTACAGCAACATCGCTGAGAACCTCGACGCAGGCACCAATGCCGCGGAGGCCATTGGCATCAAAGGGGTGAACCTGGACCGCTGGACCAGCGGTATTACTTCCATGAACGTCAGCGGTTATGCCAATCCCTTGGTGGGTTATAGCGCCAGCCTCCCCTGGAACCGCGCCGAAACCAATTTCAACTGGGTCAGCAACTGGACCAAGCTCCTCCACAACCACACGATTAAATTCGGCGCCGATATTCGCCGCTTGCGCGACGAGTTGCTCCAGACGCAGGATGCCGGCGGCCCCAGGGGCGAATACCAGTTCGGAAACAACCAGACTTCCATCCCCGGCGCGACGGTGCTCTCGCAAGTTAACGGTCTGGCGAGCTTCCTGGTGGATGTGCCGTCTCGATTCCGCCGCGACCTGGCGGTTCTGTTCCCCTCCTATCGCGCCACCATGGTTTTCACTTATGTGCAGGACAAGTGGCAGGTCACTCCCAAGCTGACTGTAGATCTCGGCTTGCGCCACGATTTCTATCCGCCGGCCACGCCGCGGCTGCGAGGGGGCTTCTCCAACTACGACTTCAACAACAACACGCTGGTGGTAGCGGGGATCGGCAACAATCCCATGAACCTCGGACGGAAGACGTATTACCGGAATTTCGCGCCCCGCTTCGGCTTGGCCTACCGCATGGACAACCGCACGGTGGTGCGCGGCGGCTTCGGCATCAGTTGGATTCCCTTCCCGGATAACAAGTACGCTTGGGATACTTATCCCGTCAAGCAGAGCAACGACTACCAGGCGCTCGGCTCCTATGGCCAAGCGCAGAGCGCCCCAGGCGTATACGGCGCGATGGCCGTGGGCTTCCCGCCCCCTCAGACCGCAGTGATTCCCCCCAACGGGATCATTGTGGCGGATACGCCTTACTTACTCGCGCAGAACATCAACAGCGCCATTCCGCTGGACTACCACGAAGGGTACATCGAATCCTGGAACGTGGCGCTCCAGCGGCAGTTGCCCAAGAATTTCACCATCGAGGCGGCCTATGTGGGCAACCATACCGTGCGCGCGCCGGTGGCCTATAACGTCAACGCCGCCATAACCTTTAATTCCGGCGCGGCAGGGCGTCCGCTGTATCAGAAATTCAGGAAAAACGCGGATGTAAACCTGCGCTACGCCGGCTATAGCAACAATTACAACAGCCTTCAGATGAAACTGGACCGCCGTTTCAGCGGAGGTTTCCTGATGACCACCGCCTACACCTACGGGAAAGCCTTGGGCTATACGTCCGAGGATGGCGGCCTGTGGAACTACATCCAGACGCGCCGCAACTACGCCCGGCTGGATTTTGACCGCGCCCACACGTTCACGCAGAGCTATCTGTACGAGCTGCCTTTCGGCAAGGGCAAGCGCTGGGCCAGGAGCGGCGCCGGCCGCTGGGTCCTGGGCGACTGGCAGCTCAGCGCAGTTCTGAGCCTCATGACGGGACGTCCGGTGACCTTTGGCACGACGGTCAGCGCCAACACGCCGGGCTCCAGCATCACCCCCGATCAAACCGGACCGATTACGATTCTGCACGGCGTCGCCGGGCCCGGAGGCTCCGCACTGTGGTTTGACACCGCGCCCTTCAAGCAGCCGCTGGATGCGGATGGCAAAACGCCGCACTTTGGCAACCTGGGCCGCAACAACTTCGACGGACCCGGCTTGGGCGACCTGGACGTTTCGCTATTCCGCAAGTTCCAGATCGGCGAAAAGATCAAAGGCGAGCTGCGTTTCGAGAGCCTCAATTTCACCAACACCCCGGCTTTCGCCAATCCCAACACCACGCTGGGCAGCGTGGACTTCGGCAAGGTCACTGGCACGCTGGCCGGGTTGATCTCCAACCAAGGCGTGGGCGGCACGGGACCGCGCTCGATCCAGTTAGGATTGAAGCTCAGCTTCTAACGGTAGCGGGGCAATCAGCGCGAGGCCTGGGGTGAATTTCCCAGGGGCTCTCCCGCTAGCCCCAACTTCGCCACGACGCCGTGGGTTTTGAGTTTTTTTGGCGTTGTCGGCGGTAGAAGTGCTTTGCCTGCAACAGGGGGTCCTCCGCAGCCCGATGTAGTGCAGACCTACCCCCTTGAAGGCTCGGCGCGGCCGTGACAATATGAACCCAGAATATTTCTGCGGCCCCACTGGCGGAGCAAGGATGGGAAGCCTCACACCTACTGGTCGTTGGTGGAGACGGTCCGCACCCCCGACGGGCCGCGTCAGCGAAAGCTGTGCTACTTGGGTGAACGGCCTCCGCCTTACCGAGGGCCTCAGTTTCGATCAGGAATGTAGTGCAGACTCGGCGGCAGCCTGAACTGATTTCAAAGGGCTTAAGTCAAGTCCAGCCGCCTCTGTGACGAACTTGGGGCTAGACTGCCCCATGTTGGTCTTGTGCAAGGATCAGGCGTGCGCCTGTGTGGCCGTGGAAGCTGAGACCGGCTAGACATAGGGGATGCCGCGGGCGCGCATGAGGCCCTTCATGTAGCCGAAGGCGAAGATTTTGCCGAGCATGGCGTAGCCGGGGCGGTCGTTGGATTCCCCTTCCAGGGTGGGGGCGTGGTCGGGGCGCATGGGGCCGTCGAAGCCGTTGTCGTGATAGATCTGCAACATGCGGGCCATGTCGGTGGGGCCGTTGTCATGGAAGGTTTCGCGGAACTTTTCGCGCGTGCCCTCGATGTCGCGGAAGTGCACGAAAAAGATCTTCCCGGCGCGGCACCATTCGCGGGCCAGAGCATAAATGTCCTCGCCCATGGCTTTGAAGTTGGCCTGGCAGAAGGTGACGCCATTGACGGGGCTGGGAACGAGGTTCATCACCCGGCGGTAGTTGGCGGCGCTGGTCAGGATGCGGCCGATGCCGCGGAGCGGCGATATAGGGGGATCGTCCGGGTGGAGCGCCATTTTCACGCCGGCCTTCTCGGCCACGGGGATCACCGCCTTGAGGAAGTACTCCAGGTTGGACCAGATCTTTTCCTCGCTGACCTCGCCCCACTTGGTAAGACCCTGCCCGGTGGCGGCACGCTGATCGAATTCGCTGGTCAGCGCCCCGCCGCGTTCCGGGACATCCACGCGCGTGCGGTACCAACCCAAGCCGGCCATGAAGTTGTAGCAGACCATGGTGATGCCGACGTTAGCCAGAGCGCGGATGGCGGCAATGTAGTTTTCGATCTCCTCGTCGCGCCCCGGCAAGCCGAGCTTGATTTTTTCAGCGGGCACGGGATGGCTTTCCACGCCGGCGACGGTAAAGCCTTGTGCGGCGAAATCGGCTTTGACCTTGGCCAAGGCTTCCTCGTAGAGGTCGCGCGAGGTGCGGCTGAGGATGCCGGAAACTCCGGCGATAGCGTGGGTGACGCCGATTTGCCGGGCCAGGCGCAGCTTGGACGTATCCGCGGGGCTGAAGATCTCGGCCAGACGGATGCCGCGGAATGGCGCGGGCGCCGGAGGAAGTGCGCCCGCGGCGCCCAAAGCGCCCATGCATGCTCTTCTGGTCAGCATGGTCCTGTCAATGAAAAAAGACGGGTTCTAGGCCCGCAGTTTCTTGTAATTTTCCAGGCAGCGCTTTACCGTCTCGATGGGTGGGTAGGCGCTGCCTTCTTGTTCGATGAGATAGTATTCGACGCCGCCCTTGCTTTCGGCCGCCTTGAAAATCTCCTTCCAGTTAGCTGAACCTTCGCCGAACAGCACTTTGTAGCCTTTGGTCGGATCTTTGGAGTAATCCTTGAGATGGATGCAGTTGATCCGTCCGGGATTCTTCTTGATCCAGGCCACCGGGTCGGAGCCGGCTTGGATGCAGGTGCCCACGTCCAATTGAAGCATGACATCCTTGACGGTGTTTTTAGCCAGTACTTCGATGGGCCTGGCGCCCTGGATGGGAGTGAACTCGACCTGGTGGTTATGGAAGCCGGCGCGCAGCTTGGCGGACTTCATTTTGGCGGCGGCTTCGTTCAGCCGGTCGGCCACCTTCTTCCAGCCGTCCAGTCCCTCGACCTTGCCTGCACTGGCCATGACCACGTGCTTGCAACCGAGGATGGAGTTCAGCTCGATGGCTTTAGGTAAGTTGGATGGTTCAAACGATTTGAAGCTGTTGTGGGTAGACGAACACGTGATGCCGAGGTCGTCCAGTAGCTTGCGGACTTCCTTGGCGTAAGCGGGCGTCCAGTCGAAGTAAGGGGAGAAGAACTCGACGCACTGGTAGCCCATCTTGGCCACGGCGGTGACCGTGCCTTTTAGGTCCTGTTTCAATTCATTACGGACGGAGTACAGTTCCAAGCCGATGGGAATTTTCTTCTTGGCGGCGTATGCGGCCAAAGGCGATCCGGCGACGCCGGCGAGGAAAGATCGACGCGAAAACGGGTTCATAAGGCTCATCTTGACCCGACGATATCACAACGAGGGCGGCGCGTGCGAGACGCAATTGCGCTACTTTGCGCGCGCCGCGTCCGGGGGGCGTCAAGGCGTGAATGATTTCGGCCGCTTCCCGAGGTTGGACCGTCGGGAAGCACCTTGGTCGTCCCGGATTTTCAGAAGTTCAGGCGAAGGGCGAACTGGACTTTGCGGGCGTCGGTGGCGGCGGTGAAAGCTCCGAAGTTGGTGTTCACCTGGCGTCCGTCGCGGTCGAAGCGGGCCCCCGTGTCAAAAGAAGAAAACTGAGTGTGGTTGAAGGCGTTGTAGAGTTCGCTGCGGAATTGGAAGCGGAAGCGCTCCTTAAAGCGGAAGTTTTTAGCCAGCATCAGGTCCCAGTTGTTCACGCCTGGCTGGCGGATCAGGTTTCGGGCCGCGTTGCCGATGGTGCCGACGGCGGGCATCTGGAACACTTCGGTGCGGAAATTGCGCTGGAAGGTCCGCTCGGACTTGGGCAGCACGGGATTGCCGGTGACCACGATGCGGGCGCTGTCGCTGGGAGTGCCGGTGATGTCGACCGCATACGTTGTCGACCATCCCACACCGGTGGGCGGACCACTGACAAAACTGGCGATGCCTGAGATCTGCCAGCCGCCGGTCAGATGGTTCCAGGCGCCGGCGCCGAGCGGAATCCGCGGCAGGTCCCAGACCCAGTTCAGCTTGAGGTTGTGGGTACGGTCAACATTGGATAAGGAGTAGAACCAGCGTGCGGGCAACTGGCTGGAAATCGTACCGGGGTTTTGGTTGGTTCCCTGCCCGTAATCCATGCTCTTGGACCACGTCCAGGCGGCGCCGAGTTGCACGCCGCGCGACAAGCGGCGGTTGGCGGTCACCTGCATGGAGTGGTAATTCGATGTGGCGTCGTATTCGACGCGTGGGATGCTTGCAAACCCGATGAAGGGCCTGAGGAACGAGGACGGCAACGGGCTTCCGGGACTGGAGGGATCTTGATTTTCGGGACGGAAGTTTGCGCCAAAGGGAATCCAATTTAAGTCGCGCTGGCGCCAAAGGTGGCGTCCCAGGGAGCCGACGTAGCCCACATCGAGCACCACGCCGAATCCGACATCTTGCTGAACGGAAAAGCTGAAGTTCATCGTGGTGGGCAGGTTGCCGCTCAAGTCGCGGGTGGTGACGGAAGGAGGAAACAGGCTGCCGCTTGAGCTGAGCAAGGTGCTCATGGTTCCGTAGTAGATGATCGGGCTGCGCACCAGCGGCGCCTGGCCGATGAACAGGCTGGTTTGGCGTTCCTGATCGTAGGCGTAAAACAGGCCGAAGCCGCCGCGAATCGCCGTTCGACCCTTACCGAAAGGGTCCAGCGCAAAGCCGATGCGCGGCGCCGGACGCACACCGGGATCGCCGGCAAGAGCGCGCGGAATGGAAGGATCGTTAGCCGGGACGACGAGCCCGTTGTCTGGGTCGCCGACGCCAGGAGCAATGGCGCCGATCATGGCGGCGGGGAAAGTCTGGCCGGTGAGGGGATGCTGCGCCACGCGCGCGCCGCCCACGCGGACCGGCATCAATAGCATCACGCGCCGGGCGGAATTGTAGCGTTCCGGCAGGAAGCCGGAAATGTTATTGCCGGCGTCATACTGAGGGCCGGTAAGGTAAAAGCGCACGCCGTAGTCCAGCGTGAGGCGCCGCGTCACTTTCCAGGTGTCCTGGAGGAACCACTCCAGCGAATAACTACGCATGCGGTACCAGATGCGGCGTGTATCTTCGGTGTAGGAGGAGAAGACTCCCAGGGCGGCATTGGCATAGGCGTAGCCGGTATCCAGCGGATTGCTCGGGTTGCGGGAAAAATCGAACCGCCCGTTGAAATAAGACGGGTTAAAGCTGTTGCGCCAGGCGCGCTCGAAGTAGACTCCGGCTTTGACCAAGTGAGAGGGTGGCGTGTAGGAGACGCTGCTCACCACCGTGGCGAAGCCCTGGTTGGCTGCCTGCGGCAGCCGCCGCTCGACTGCCAGGTTGGCGGCGTTGGGAATCCCGCCGAAGACGGCCTCCGGGATGATGTTGAGCGGGTTGGCGGAAGGTACGAATTGGGACAGCCGGTAGCCGATCTGATCGCGCTGGCTGCGGCGCAACTCGCTTTCGGGCACCACATCTCGCTCGGGAAAGCGGGTGAAGCCGGCGGTGGTTTCGTTGACCAGCCGCGGGCCGAAAATCCGCTGATAGCGGAGGGTGAGGGCGCTTCCGTTGCGTTTCGTCGTGCGGCTCATTTGCGGCCAGTTCGAGCTATTGAAGCCCCCCATGCCCATGGCTCCGGTGCGCTCTTCGGTGGAGAACGTGTATGTGCCGAACAGCAGATTGTTCGAGTTGATGTTGTAGTCGAGCTTGAGCGTCTGGGTGCTGATTGGGTTGTCGCGGGAGGCCAGAAAGACATAGTTGTAATTGCCGCGCGAGATGTTCCAGTCGGTGAAGTTGGGAGTGGGAAACACCTTGAGCAGAGCGATTCCGTTAGAGTCCAGGCGCGCAGCGGGGATGCGATTGCCGGGGAAAGGCTGCCGGTTGGTGGGATCGGTGATGACGATGAGAGCGCGGTTGACGTCGAACGACTGCGAGAAATCACCATTACGCTCCAACTCCGTGGGAACCGTTCGTTGGGCGGCGGCGTCGGAGGTGCGAAGCGGCCAGCGTTCCTGGCTCCAGAAAAAGAAGAGTTTGTCGCGGTTGCGATTGAATCTTTCGGGGATGAAGATGGGGCCGCCGAGGGTGTAGTTCCAGGTGTTGTAGCGATAGACGGGCTTGCCGCGTCCCAAGCGGTTGTTGAAGAAATTATTGGCGTTCCATTGCTCGTGGCGCTTGTAGTAAGCGGCTGAGCCGTGAAATTCTCGTGTTCCGGACTTGGAAATCAACTGCACATTGGCCCCGGACAGGCGGCCGAATTCGGCCTGATAATTCGTCAACAAGACTTTGACTTGGGCGACCGCATCCTGGCTGACCGTGGGAGTCTGGACGTCCTGCTGGCTGATGGGGACTCCGTCCAGGTTAACTTGGTTGAATTGCGTGTTGTTGCCCTGCACGGAGAAGTTAAACGTGCGGGAGAGCAGTTCGCTATCGGACAACAGAACCACACCGGGAAGCAACTGCACCAGAGAGGTGATGTTTCTGCCCCGGATGGGAATGGAGTCGACCTGAGCGAAAGTGACCAGCCCGGCGCGTTCGGCGCTGGCGGTTTGCACGGCTGCCGCCTCGGCGGTAACAGTGAGCTTTTCGCTGACCTCGCCCACCGCCAGGGCGATACGGCCCAGCGCGAGACGTTCGGCAGCGGCTAAGGCGATGCCGGAGCGTTCCAAGGTCTTAAAGCCGGTCTGGCGAGCGGACAGGGCGTACGTGCCCGGTTCGAGAGCGGTGAACAGGAAATCGCCGCGGACGTCCGTAAGGGTTTCTCTTTGCGCGCCAGTGGCCGCGTGAGTGAGAGTGACGGTGGCCCCTTGAATCGGCAAGTCGCTCGGATCGGTGATGGTTCCGGTAATCGAGCCGGTGATGGTTTGCCCGTGGAGGCAGGAGGCGAACAGCAGGGCGGGAATGACAGTCAGAGCGCGTCGCATGTCATACTCCTTTTCGCAAACGTTTACGAAAGGAAGACTATCATTACAAATCGGCGGTGTCAAGGTGGCGTGCGACCTTGGTTCGGGTCAGGGGGATCCGGGGCAATTCGTTGCCGCGGCGTTGACGCGGACAGTCGAAGCTGATATTGTCCATCCAAAGGGGGTTAACGATGAGTCAACGATTGTGGCGCTCGCGGGCGAGCGCGTTTTTGGTGCTGGCATGGCTTCTGGTTCCGCGGCCCGGTTCGGCGCAGACGATTACCGGGTCGATTACTGGTTCGGTTCTGGATTCCTCGGGCTTGGCGGTGGCAGGCGCCGAGGTGAGCGTGACGCACAATGCTACGGGAGCGGTGCGAAAGGCGACGACCAACGAGCGCGGAGGCTTTTTTGTAGGGAGCTTGCAGCCCGGCGCATATGACGTGGTTATCACCGCCTCGGGCTTCAAGAGCGTCGAGCGAAAGGATGTGCGGTTGACGGCGTCTGAGACGTTGTCGCTGGGCGAGATTGTGCTGGAAGTCGGAGCGGTCACCGAGCGAATTACGGTGACCGCCAGGGGCGCGCTGGTGCAGACGGCGAGCGCGGAGCGGTCCGGCGTGGTTACGGGCGAACAAGTGGAGAATCTACTGATCAAAGGGCGGAATGTCACATCGCTGCTCAGCTTGTTGCCCGGGGTGGTGGACCTGGCGGACGCCGACTCGCCCGACCGGAACTTCAATATTTACGTTCAGGGCAACCGGCGCAACACGAACGCTTTCATGTTGGACGGCATGTCGCTGAACGCGATCGGCAACAACTTCAACGTGCTGGTGGGCGTGAGCCAGGACGCGGTGGCGGAGGTAAAGATTCTCTTAAGCAACTATCAAGCCGAATACGGTCGCATGTCGGGCGCCAATGTGCAAATCGTGACCAAGTCCGGCACACGCGAGTTTCATGGCTTGGCGAGTTACTTTAAGCGGCATGAGCAGTTTAACGCCAGCGATTTCTTCAACAACCGGCTGGGTGCGCCCAAAGCGCGCTACCGGTTCAACACCTGGAACTACAATGTAGGCGGTCCGGTGATGATACCGGGCAAGTTCAACACCAAGCGCGAGAAGCTGTTTTTCTTTTTCTCGCAGGAATACTGGCCGTTGAAGGTCAGCCGTCCGATCGGGCAGTTGACCGTGCCCACGGAATTAGAGCGAAACGGCGACTTTTCGCAATCGTTGGATCTCAACAACCGTCTGATCACGATCCGTGACCCATCCACCGGCCAGGCGTTTCCGGGGAACCGGATACCGGCCAGCCGGATTGATCCCAACGGGCAAGCTTTGTTGAAGTTCTTCCCGGCGCCGAATTTCCTGGACCGGAATATCTCCGGCGGCCGCTACAACTACATCTTTCAGACGGACAACAACACGCCGCAAAGGACCGAAACGCTGAAGATCGATTACCACCCGAGCTCAGACAATCTGTTGTTCGTCAACTACACGGCTTATTCCGATGTACAGGAGGGGGCGATCGGAATTCCGTCCTCGGGGGGTACGAACTGGCCGCAAATGCGGAAGACGTTCAACAACCAGGGCAAGAGCGTCATCGGGCGTTACCAGCGGATCTTTTCGCCCACGCTCATTAATGAACTCACCGTGGGGTTCATCCACCGGCCGGCGGATGATGTGGTGAACCCAGAGGAAGTGCGGCGCAACCAGCGCGACACCATTGGCTACCGGCTCGGCCAGTTCAACCCGTCGGCCAACCCTCTGAAGATGATTCCCAACGCCACGTACGGGGGAGTGAGCAACCCTGCCAACCTCACGATTGAAGGGCGATTTCCGCTGCGCACCACCCACGACTCGTTCAGCGTGACGAACAATGTCACCAAGACGCTGAGTTCGCATACCGTCAAAGCCGGTCTTTACGCGGACCGGATCTGGCGAAATGCGTCCAATGCGGTGATCTTCAACGGCAGTTTCGATTTCGGGCGCAACGTGAATAATCCTTTCGACAGCGGCTATGCGTACTCGAATGGCGCGCTTGGGGTATTTAACACGTACAGCGAAGCTTCCAACCGGCCGTTTTTGCACTTCCGCCTGAGCAACATTGAGTGGTTCGCGCAGGACAACTGGAAGGTGACGCGGCGTCTGACTCTGGATTACGGGCTGCGCTTCGCGCTGATTCTGCCGCTTTTCGAGAGGGACAATCTGGTTTCCGGCTTCGTTCCCGGGCGGTATGATCCGGCGCGCGCGGTGCAACTGATCGCACCGGCTCGCGTGGGCAATAGCCGTGTGGGCATTCACCCGGTGACCGGTCAGGTGTATCCGGCGGCGAACATCGGCGCGATTGCGCCGGGCACGGGCGATCCGGCTAACGGGCTGGTGGTAACGGCGCAGGACAAGAGCTATCCGCGGTCGCTAATCGACAATCGCGGGGTGCATTACGGACCACGGTTCGGCTTTGCCTATGATGTGTTCGGCAACGCCCGGACGGCGGTGCGCGGCGGTTTTGGAATGTTTTACAACCGCCAGAACCTGGACGCCGTGTTGAACCCGTTTACCACCCAATCGCCGCTAGTGGACACGCCGGTCATCACGTTCGGCACGATGGCAACGCTGCTGAGCTCTTCGGGGTTGCTGACTCCTCAGAATATCCTGGGAATCGACCGTGCGGGTCACGTGCCGACGGTCATGAATTTCAGCCTTTCCATCCAGCAGCGGATCGGCTTCGGGACGGTGATGGACGTCGGGTACTCGGGCTCGTTGGGACGGCATCTGATGTGGCAGCGCAACCTGAACGCGATTCCGTTTGGGGCCAATTTTGATCCGAAGAACGCGGATCCGACCGTGGCGAACACTCCGTTGTCGGCGCCGTTTCTGCGGCCCCTGCGCGGATATAACAACATCAACTTCCGCGAGTGGGCTTCGTCTTCGAACTACCATTCCTTGCAAGTGAGCGCGACGCGCCGATTCACCCGCGGCTTACAATTTGGGGCGTCGTGGACGTGGTCGAAGGCGATGGATTTCAACGACGGCGACACGGACAGCGTCAGCACGCTGGTGCCGGTCCGGATATGGAATTACGGATTGGCGTCCTTTGACCGCACGCATGTCTTGAAGGTGAACTGGCTGTGGGATGTGCCGAATTCGGGGGCGTCGAACCCCTGGGCGCGGCGGGTGTTGGATGGCTGGCAGGTATCGGGGATCGCCAGTTTTGTGAGCGGCGCTCCGCTGGGGGTGGGGTTCAGCACGACGACTTCGATCGACATCACGGGCTCGCCGACCGACGGCGCCCGCATTGTAGTGACGGGCAATCCTGTTTTGCCCAAGAGCGAGCGCACCTTCAGCCGGAACTTCCGCACGGAGGTGTTCCAGTTGCCGGCGCGGGGCACCTACGGCAACTCCGCCAAGACCTTGATCCGCGGTCCGGGCATTAACAACTGGGACATTGCCGTGTTCAAGAACATAGCCATTCGCGAGCCGTTCCGACTCCAGTTCCGGAGCGAGTTTTACAATGCGTTCAATCACACCCAGTTTTCTGCGCTCGACACAACGGCGCGTTTCGATCCTGCGGGGAATCAGGTGAACGCGCGGTTCGGAGAGTTCACCGCCTCGCGAAGCCCGCGCCAGATTCAGTTTGCGCTGAGGTTCAGCTTCTGACGTTTCGAGCCGGGCATTACGGAGCGGCCGCCGACGGGTTCGGATTCACCACGGGGAAGGTGACGATGTTGCTGACGAAGACGTCCTGGGCGATGGTGACCTGTGTTTTGGGGTTGGTTGGGATGTCGGAGTTAAGCTCGAGGTGCACTTCGTAGATTCCGACCGCGCCTTGCTTGAGGCCGGAGTAGAGGACATTGGCAGTCTTGCCGCCGGCTAGAGAGGAGACGAATTCCACTGGCTCGTTGTAGTAGGGACCGAAGTAGGGCGCGCCGGTGATCACGTAATTTTGTTGAATCTCGGTGGGCTTCACCAAGCCGAGACCGGTGGCGTAGACGACAATCGTTTCACCGGGCAGCGCCGGGTTGTCTTCGGTGACCCGTGCGCCGGCGATGTTAGCGCAGCACAGAGCACTGTTCGTGGGCGTAATGATCACCTGGCCGCCCTCGTTGGCGGAACCGCTGATGGCTATGCCGTTGCCTGCCGGACCCGGGACGCGGGCGCGCAAGCGGATGCGGGTAAACATTCCGGCCCCGTAGGCCTCCACCTTGGGATCATTGTTGATGAGCGCGATGAGCCCGTCACGGATGGTTTCGAGCGTATCGCCCTCCTTCACCGTGTACTGATACGTTCGCTCTTCAATCTTGACGGTGGCTACATCCCCGGCTTGTGCGGCGCCGTCCACGGAAATCGTTCCGGTGGCGTAACTAGAGTAATGGTAGACGAGGCCGGGTCTCGGGTCGGGGCCCTCTTCGGCGAAGATGCCAGGGTTCTGGGCGACGATGGGCACTGCGGCGGCGTTGCTGACCGTGACACGGCCATCTCGGCGCACGGCCCGCACGATGGCGTTGATGTTGGTGGAGTCGTACACCTCGAACGGCACCTGGGCGACGATGCGATCCGGGGCGACCGAGAGGATAGGGCTGCGCATGCCGTCGAAGTAGACGTGGACCCCCGCAAGTTCGCGAGGCAACTCACGAGTTGCGTCGGCGGCGGCGGTTTCATCCGTGAAGTTGTCGCCCAAAATCACCACCAGGGTTCCGGGCCCGATGCGGGCGGCGTCCTGTCCTCCGGCTAGTTTTGCGCCGGACGTGCTGCCGACGATTTTTGCATTTTCCGAAGTCTTCACGCCGTATTCGACTTCGTTGCCGGCAGGACCGCCCTGGCGCGCGGTAAGGATGACCGCGCTGGCGACCGAGTTCAGGGAAGCAATGACTTCGGGATCGCCTTGGCCGGCGTTAATCAGGTCGACCAGCTTCTGGAGCACCTTGGTGAAGGTGTCGTCCTTGGCGATTTTGTAGGTGTAAAGCCGGTGCTTGGGGTTCTCTTCGTCGTCCGGACCGATGCGGATGCTGACCTCGTCGCCTTCGCTGATCTGGCCGGAGAAGGTGACCGAGCCTACGGCGAAAACTTCACGGCTGGCGGAGTTGCGCACGCCGGTGTAGGGCAGGTCCACGTCGCCCACCGAATAGATGACGACGCGCCGGTTGTAAGGATCGCTGACGTACAGGTTGGTTCCGTCCCAGGCAAGCGAAGATGGGGTCCGCAGTTGGTCGGTGGCCGAACGCCACTCAGGCGCGGCGCTATCGGAAACATTGTTCACTTGGTCGCTGATCTGGCCGAGAACCACGTCGGCGGCTTTTCCGCTGGTGAGCGGTATCGTGTTGAAAACCAGGACGCGATCATTGCCGCCATCGGCGATGAACAGACGGCGCCCGTCGGAGAGCGCAAAACGGGGGCCCTCGAGCGTCGCGGCGCAAAGTTTGGGATAGAGCTTGTTGCCGTCCTCGTCGACGCCCGTCGACTCGCACAACGCCTTGACGTTATTGGCTTCGTGGCTGGTGAGATCCGGCTGGCCCAGCGCGAAGTCGGCGGGTTGCTGGTTGCGCGTTGGGATAGAGTTCCACACTAGCACCCGGTTGTGGCCCAGATCGCAGACAAACAGGCGGACGCCGTCGGAGGTGACGCACACCGGGTTTTCGAGATTATCCGCCCGGGGGCGCAGCACGAGATCGGTGGTGGGAGAAAAGCCCGTGTTCATGTCCGGCTGGCCAAGGACCATGTCCGCAGGCTGGCCGTTGCGGGTGGGAATCGAATTCCAAACGAGAACGCGGTTATTCTGCGTGTCGGCCACGTAGAGTTTGCCTCCCTGAAGCCAGACGCCTTGGGGGCCGCGCATGGTGGAGGCGGTGGTGCCGGGGGCGGATTTGGTGAAATCGGGCTGTCCGAGAACCAGATCGGCGGGTTCGCCATTCGAAGTCGGAATCCGGTTCCAGATCAGGACGCGGTTGTTGTTCGTATCAGCCACCACCACGATGCGCCCGTCGGAGGCCACGGCCGTGGGCTGCCGCATGCCGGTCTGCGAAACGGCGATGTCGGTTTTTTCAAAATCCGGCTGACCGAGAACGACGTCGGGCAAGCCCACGCACGCCGGGCAACGCTTGTCTTGATTCGGGAACTCGTCCCGGGGCGCAGGGAACTGGCGGGAGACGTTCTTGTAGATCAGGACCCGGTTGTTGATGGGGCTGGCAGCCACGCGATTGGAGTCGACGACGAACAACATGTCGTTGACGTAAGCCAGTCCGCTGACTCCGCCCAACAGCTCCCGTGAGGCTTTCACTTCGTTGGGCTTTTCTTTTTCCGGTTCGACGTAATCCTGGGCGGTGAACGTTTTCTGGCCGACCACGAGGCGGGCGGCCTGACCGGTTCTGAATTCAGCCGCCAGGCACAATCCCGCGGCCAGAAGTGCGAGGAAACAATACCTCATCGGAATGTAAGGGTCAAGATCCGACTAACAGTATAGCAAGGCGTCCAGTCCATTTCGGCGGCACGCAGCCGCAAAATCGTGAGATGCCGTTCCGCAACAGGCGGTTTCACGCCAAGCGGTGCGGAAACGGTTTGATTATAATTGCCAAGAATCTGATCCGAGTTGGAGGAAGGCATGGAGCGCACAGACGGCGCCGCAGGTGTGGCGCTGGTTACCGGGGCGTCGGCGGGAATCGGCGCGGAGTTCGCTCGGCAGTTAGCCGGACGGGGCTGGCGGTTGGTTCTGGTCGCCCGGCGGCGCGCGCGGCTGGAAGAACTGGCCTCGGCGGTGGGCGTTCCATGCGAGTGCATTGGAGCGGACTTGGCTACGGAAGACGGGTTGCGCTTGGTGGAACAGCGGTTGTCGGCCGGCGACGTCGAGCTGCTGGTCAACAACGCCGGTTTCGGCACTCGGGGCGTGTTTTGGGAAGCGGATCTGGAGGGACAGGAGCGGATGCACCGGCTGCACGTCATGGCTGCCATGCGCCTGTGCCGCGCCGCCTTACCCCATCTGGTCCGGAACGGCAAAGGAGGCATCATTAACGTATCTTCCGTAGCCGCCTTTGGGCGTACGCCCGGCAACGCCAGCTATTGCGCCACCAAGGCGTGGATGAACGCCTTCACGGAAGGGCTTTACATGGAGCTGAAGGTGAAAGGGGTTCCGGTTCGGGTGCAAGCGCTCTGCCCGGGGTTCACCTATACGGAATTTCACGACGCGCTCGGCATGGACCGCTCTCTGGCGCCGGGCGCCTGGTGGCTGACGGCGGAACAAGTAGTGTCGGAATCGCTCAAGGGTTTTGATGAAGGCAAGCTGATTGTCATACCCGGGGCGAGGTACCGCCTGCTGGTGTGGGTACTGAAACACATTCCGGATTCCTGGCGCGTTTGGACCTCCATACGGCACAGCAAGCGCATGAAGCGCGTTTGAATCAAGCCGTCTGTTTCCGTCTCCGGCTGAGCTGCCAGCGGTAGAGGCTGGCCGGTTCGACGTGCCGGCCGAAGGATTCCCAGATGCCGTCTTCGCGAGGCGCGAAAGAACCCGGCAATTTCTTGCCCACGTGGCCAATGGCCCAATTCTGGGCGGTGGGCGGCTTCTGGCATATGGCGTCGCCCTCGCAGTTCCAGAGGACGTAGTTGGCGCCTGCCCAACCGTGGCCCGTGCCGAGATACTGCCGGTCCTGCACGGCGATGTTGGCCTTCACGTTGTCGTACAGTCCGCCCACGCTCCAGCGGTGGTGGGGCTCGCTGTAGGCGTAGGACTTCCCGGCGCGGCATTCTAAGAACACATTGGGACCGCAGACCCGGGAACCGACCGCGAAATCATGGCGCCCGGTGTTGGACTGGCAGCGTTCCACCAAACACAACTGCCCGTTGACGTAAAACGGGTAGCGGCGGCTGCCGGTCAAAACGGAAACCATCTCGTCGCAAGCGCAATCTCGCACGGTCACCCATTTGGCGCGGCGGATCTCGACGCAGGCAAAACCCATGTGAAGGGCGGTGACGTCCCGTATCCAGCAATTCTCCGCGCCATCGATGCCAATGAGCGACCAGCAGTGATTCTCGTCGGAGTAGTATGGTTCGCCCTCGCGGCCATAACGCGCAGTGACGGAGCGGTTAAAGGTCGAAACTCCACGCAGGTTTTCGACGCCGGCTTCCCGCGTGCGCTCCGGTGCGCGATAACGGATGACGGCGCCCCCACCCCAGCGGGTTTCTATGGCGCAAGTGATGGGCGCGTCGATAGTGATTCTGTCGGCTTCCACCGCGGTAATGACCCGTTCGAAGTCCAAGTCGAAGGGCTGCCACTGGCGCGTGTTGCCCGGGTCGGTGGGGCGGGGCTTGATGCGGTCCATGCCGATGGCGCGAATCCAGTCCATGTTGCCTATGCGGCGGACGATGACCGTGTCGCCGGGCTTCAAGGCCTGGGGGCTGTCGATTCGCAGGCTGCGGGCGCCCACGGGCACGTAATCGTCCTTTACGCGCCGGACGTCGCGTTCCAGCTCCAGCCGGGCGGGTGCGCCGACCGTGATGAGCGTTCGCTTATTCGTTCCTGTCGCCAGCAGAATGGTTCCATCCGCGCCCTGCCCTTCCCCTCTCAGCACCACGCCGCCCGGCACGCGAAGCACGCCGCTCACTTCGTAGGTTCCGCGGCTTAGCACCAGCGCTCCACCGCCGCGGCGCGCCGTGGCCTCCAGAGCCGCCTGGATGCGCGCCGTGGCGTCGCCGGACTCGGGCTTCAAGCCCGCCACCGCTTTCACGTCCGGCAGCGGCGCGTCTGCACCCCGGTAGCCGCTGTTCGAAAAGTCGGGAATACGGTTGCCCCGTTCGTCGGCTGTCCATAGCAGGCGGCTCATGGGCGCCGCCAGAAGAAAGTCCCGTCGTGTCATTCTATGTTCACCACCACATCGGAGTCCGCCGCGGCATGAATGACCAGATGGAGATTGCGGCGCGCGGCATCGTAATGCCAGCGTCCCGGGCGCAAGTCGGCTCGAGACTGCGCTTCCTGGAAGCCGCGGATGGCTTTCGGCCTGTCCACGTGGTGCACGATCCATTCGAAGCGCCGCGATTTTTTCGGCTCCGCCTGCAAGCGCAGGAAATCACCCGCCGGGCTGGCATGGAACTGCGAGTAAGTGTCCAATTCCGGCTCGTACAGGAATAACTCGGCAGCCAGTGTCGGCGTATAGTGGAGCGCCATCGGATCGCCATCCACCGGCAGAATGGAACCGTTGCGCAAATAGACCGGCAAATACTCGGGAACATCGATTTCCACGCGCCGTTTGCCCTTCAGGACGGCGTTGGATTCCAGGTCAGTCCAGATTCCCTGCGGCAGATAGAACGAGCGTTTCGGGGCTTCACTCACCACGGGCACGATCAGCAATTCGTCGCCCAGCAGAAAAACGGAATTCTCTTCGGCAGCCAGCGGATCGTGCGGATACTGCATTCCGACAGGACGGATGAGCGGCAGCCCGCGGTCGCGCGCCTCCCAGAAATACGTAACCAGGAAGGAGGCCAGTTTCTTGCGCCGATCGGGCAGTTCGGGCTTGGCTGCTTCCGTGGAGTACACCAACGGGAACACCGACGCCAGATCGAGCGCCCGGCGCCGCAGCGGCTCGGGAGCCGTCTGCCAGCCGGTGATGTTCAGAGCCGGAAACACAACGCCCTCCAAGCTCGAGGCCACGGCTTCGGACACCAGATCCGCCAAGGCGCTCCAGGACAGGGCAGGCTGCGTGCGCAGGCGGACGGCGGCGCGGGGAAGCGCAGACACCTCGAGCACGCGCAGGTCCGAATGCGTGAGTTGCTCGAACTTGTCAAGAATTTCGTAGCGCTGCTCCAGGATCTCCTTGGGGCTGGGACCATAGTGAAAGAAGCACTCGCCCCGCGCATTGCGGCTCAGCCCGTAACCTTGGCGGGACAACAGGAAGCCGTGGCGGCGGAACTGCAAGTCAGGCTCAAATCCCTGCGCGCCAAAGGAAGCCACCAACTTCCCTTCCCCGTCGTGCACCTGAAGATTCATTCCCTTTTTGAACAGGCTCACTGTGATGTAGCGCGTTTGAAGCTTGAGCCGGTCACCCTCTTCGGTGACCGTAAACTCGACACGGTCGCGAAACTGCGGGCGCGCCGGCGCGGGCGCGGTGCGGCGCGTGTAACGGAAGGTGGTGGTGGTGATGAACTCGAGTTCCGCCGCGCCTTCGCCGCCCCAGACCACGATGAGATTGCGGTCGCGCCGCCAGGTCGTCCACCCGGCGGCGGAAAGCGTGCAAACGCCGAGCGATATGACCGCCAGCCATCGCTTCATAGAATCCGAACCAGCTCCTGTTGCGCCTCCCCGGTCACCGTCGCGGAGCTTTCCCCGACAAATACGTTGACTTCAGAGCGTACGCCGAATTCCGGCAGGTAGATGCCCGGTTCCACAGAAAAGCAGGTCCAAGGGATGATGCGGCGCTCATCGTGCGTTTCGAGATTGTCCATGTTGGCGCCGGCGCCGTGCACCTCGACGCCGATCGAGTGCCCCGTGCGGTGAAGGAAATACTCGGCGTAGCCGCGCTCGGCGATATACCCGCGCGCGGCGTCGTCGACTTGATAACCGCGCAGATCCTGGGCGGATGCAACCGCCTGCTGGACGCGGCGCACGGCCGCATCGCGCGCGTCTCGCACTATTTCGAACACCTCGACCATCTTAGAAGCGGGCGCAGGCCCGCAGAACCCGGTCCAAGTGATGTCGTAGTAGACCGCCGCCGGGTGATCGAGTTTGGCCCACAAGTCGATGAGGACGAAATCGCCCTTCCGAATGCGCGCGCTGCCGGAATCCTGCGGTTCGTAATGGGGATTGGAGCAATTCGCGTTCACGGCGACGATAGGTCCGTGATCGGTGGTCAGCCCCGCCCGCGAAAAGGATTCCAGGATAAGGCGCTTGACATCCCACTCGAAGATCTCCCGTCCGGCGGACAGAGCTTCGCCGATCCAGGCGAACGCGTAACGCCGGATTTCATCCACGCGCCTGCCGGCCTCCAGGTGCGCTTCCAACTGTGCCGGCGACCACTGCGCCTCAAAGCGCTGGATGAGATCCGCCGAACTCACCACTTCCACCCCGCAGGAGCGGACCAGCTCCACAGTGCCCGCGTCCACCATGGCGACATAAGGCACCGCGCATTGCGGCGAGTACTGCATGGCGACGCGCCGGCACCCGGCAAGCATTTCCCGCAGCCCTTGCAACTGCGCGCTCCAGCTCGCGTACAGTGACTTGGAGCCAGGCAGCGCGTCCAACATGCCGGCTTCGATGCGATGCACCAGACCGCGCGGTTCGCCTTGCGCGGGGATCAGGTAATACCACCGCCGCGTGGGTGTTCGGGGAGATTCAAAGCCGAGCACGCGGTAAGCCAACGGGTCCCTCAGGTGATGGTCAAAAAACAGCCAGCCGTCGAGCTCCGCCTCGCGTAGGGCTGATTGGATTTCTTCGATTCGCATAGCCATTACTCGAAAAACGGCTTCCACTTTTCCTCCGGAGGCGGCGGCGTGAGCCATGAGACCAAGATGAGGCTCGCCACCGACGCCCCGAGCGCCGGATACACCGCGTCCACCTCGAAGCCGGCGAGGTTCCACACAACCGTAATGACCGTGCCGAGCAGGATGGAGGTTACTGCACCCGCCGTGGTGGTGCGCTTCCAGAAAAACACCGCCAGCACCGCCGGCGTCACCGCAGCGCCGTAGATGGTGTAAGCGTATAAGGCGGCTTTGAGAATCGATTCGAAGTGCGTGCCTTGCAAGAGGGCGAACACGCCCAGAACCACCACCACCAGGCGGGACACGAACAAGCGGCGCCGTTCGGAGGCTCCCGGATTGATGAAGCGCTCGTATATGTCGTGGATGATGTTGGTGGCGGGCGAAAACAGATAGTTGTTGGCGGTCGAGATGATCTTGGCGAATATGCCGCCGAGCAGCAGCGCCCCTAGCAGCGAAGGCAATCCCAACCGCGCCGTGGTGGGTATGATCTCGCGGGCATTATCGGGCCGAAACTTCGAACTCCCGATCACCGCCAGCGCCACCAGCAAGGTCTCCAGCAACAGGGTGCCCGCAATCCAACCGCCCACGGCGATCTTAGCGTCGCGTTCGCTGCGCGCGGAGAAGAATTTCTGGTACATGCCCTGATTGCCGATCAGCAGCAGCATGGTGGGCAGCAGGAACCCCAGCGCCTGCCGGAGACTGAGGTTGCCCAGAACAGCGAAGTGCGTGTCGGGCAGCGCAGCGCGCACGGCGCCCCAACCGCCGACATTATGCAGCAGCACGGGAACAGCCACCACCACGATGGTTGTAACCATGAGTCCGATGACCAAATCCAGATACGCCACAGAAGCCATGCCCGCCGCCGCCGTGAACAGAATCACAAACGCCGCGATCAAGTACATGCCTGTCGCCCGGTCAAGCTCGGGAAAGATCAGATGCAAGATGTCGCCGCCGCCCTTGAACTGATAGCTGGTGATCACCAGATAAGAGAGAACAATGGCCACCGTTCCCAGCAGGCGCGCGGCGGAATTGTAACGCCGCTCCAGCAGGTCGGGCACGGTGAACTGCGCAAACCGGCGCGCCCGGCCCGCGATAAGGGCGATCACGATCAAGCCGAGCCAACCTCCGGCGGCCTGCCAGAGCGCCGCAAAGCCGTTGCGGAACGCGTTCTCTCCGCCCGCGAACAAGCTCCCCGCGCCGATCCAGGACGACAGCAGCGTGAACACCAGGACGTGCCAGGGCAGTTTACGCCCCGCCACCAGAAAATCGGCTTGACTCTTGACGGAAACGGTTTTGTAGATGGTCACGCCCGTGAGCGTGAGCAGGACTACGGCTAAGACGAAGATATAGATCATGCCACGCGCCGCCAATCGATGGTGGTCTTGAAGCCCGCCACGCCCGCCAGATCGCGCGCTTCCACTACCGTGAAACTTAGAACGTCGTCGAGCCAATCCATGCTGGCCCCGTCCCAGTACTGCGTGGCCACCGTCAGAGTATACTCCTGACGAGCCAGCAGGCAATCGAAGCCGAATTCGATCTCCAGGGTCTCGCCTGCCCTCACCAACCCGAGCCTGCGTCCTTCCACACGGGTATTTGTCCCGAAGACATCGATGCCCAGGCGGTTGCGGATGAGCATGCCTGCCACGGGCTCTTCCACATCTTTAAAAAATCGGGCCCGGATGCGAACGCGAACCGGTGCGCCGCCCTCCACCGTTTCCGTTTCGCGCCCGTGCCGATCCACGATCGCGACGTGCTCGATGCGGCTGGCGCCGTCCCCGTGCCGGAAGCTGGATGCAAGCGCCGGCGCCTGCGACGCGAGGCGGCCGCCCTCTTGCCGCTCGTGCACCAGTCCGACATAGCGATTCACCACGTCGCTCGGACGGCCCTCGGCGTAAATTCGCCCGTCGAGCATCAAAATGGCGTAGTCGGACAGGCGCTTCACAAGCCCTAGATCGTGCGAAACGAACAGGATGGTGATCTTGCGCTCCTTCAACTCTTCGAACTTGCGGACGCAACGGCTGGCGAAGATGGCGTCACCGACAGCCAACGCCTCATCTACGATCAAAACCTCCGGCTCCACGTGGATTGCGGTGGAAAACGCCAGGCGCACGTACATACCGCTGGAGTATTCCTTCACCGGACGGTCGATGAACTCGCCGATCTCGGCGAACGCTTCAATGCGCGGAAACGCTTCTTCGATCTGCGCCCGCGTCAATCCCAGAATTTCGGCGCTCAGGTAGACGTTCTCCCGCCCGGTGAATTCCGGGTTAAAACCAGCGCCCAGTTCCAGCAAGGCGGCCACACGCCCTTGGACAAGCACGCGCCCCGAGGTAGGAGGCAGAATGCCGCTGACAATTTGCAGCACGGTGCTCTTGCCCGAGCCGTTCGGGCCCACAATGCCCAACATCTGACCGCGTTCCACCGTGAAGCTCACGTCGCGCAAGGCCCAAAACTCTTGGCGGCAGGCGCGCCGCCGGAAGGGCAGCAGGTCGAGGATGCGGTCCGAGGGCCGGGCATACAGATGATAAACCTTCGAAATGTGTTGGACCTGAACCACGCTTAAAACGCTCAGCATAGCAAGATCGTTGCGGCTTGGACCTATACTGGGATAAAGGAGCCTCATGCACCGCATCCTGTGTTTCGCGTTTGTCCTCGGGGGTCTGTCCGCTTTCGGCCAGAACTGCCAGATTCGAGATCTGGACATCGGCGGCAGCCGCTCGGATTCGGTAGCCGCGGGATGCCGCTTGCGAGATGTCGTATCCGGCAGCCGCGACTCTTCCAATGGCATTCCCTACCGGCTGACGGTGGCCTCGCCTGGGATTCTGACGGCGGAGATGCAATCCAGTGCGCTCGACCCGTTTCTGGCGTTGATTTCGCTGTCCGGCAGGCTGATTGAGGCCAACGACAACATTTCCGCGACCAACCGCGACTCCCGCTTGCAAGTGAGCGTCGAAGCGGGCACTTACATTCTGTTTGCCGGTGGGCGGGGAAACGCAGCGGGGCCGTTCACTCTTAGCACTTCGCACGGACCGCGCGCCAACTGCGAGATCAAAGAATTGGGCTTTGCCGAGCCGGCGGAGGGAGAACTTAACAGCGGCAGTTGCATGTATCAGGACTTCGTTTTCTACACCGACAGCCGCACACCCACGGCCGCTTACCAGTTTCGGATTGCAGAACCGTCCGTGCTGGAGGCATCGATGAAGTCCGCCAAGTTCCCTCCCTGGTTCGCGATTTTTGATGAAGAGTGGAGTGAGGTCACGTACGCGGACTCGGAAGGCGAAGACACGGCGGAAGTCACAGTGAGCCTTCCCCCGGGCGTGTACACCCTTTTAGCCTCTATTTCCACCGGCGACTCGGGTGGTCCCTTCACGCTGAAGGCCGATCTGTCCGAGCCCCGGAAATGTGAACCTCAGACAATCGCCTTCGGTGAAACGGTCTCGGGCGAACTCGCCGGAGGGGGGTGTAGGTTCTTGGATTACGACATTCCGAGTGACGATCCAAGTCCCTTGAAGCTGTACGAGTTGGAAGTCGAAACCCGCGGCATCGTGTTAATCGAGATGGCGTCGAAGTTGTTCAGCCCCTGGATCGGATTGGTGGATCACGCCGGAGAATTGGTCGCTTCAAACGACGGCGATGAGCCGGACTATATCGGGAGCGTGGCCACCAGTCTGAGGCCCGGCGTCTACTACGTTCTGGCCAGCACGTGGGATGACGACGGAGCTTTCCAACTGCGCGCAACATTCCAGAAGGCGCGTCCGTGCGAGGTCTCCCAGATCCAACCTGGTGACAGTGTGGAAGGATCCTTGAGCGACAATAGCTGCCGCGTGGCGGACATCATCGCACCCAGCACCGATGCGGGTTATGCCTATGCCTGTAGCATCAGGTTGGGGGAACCTTTGCTGTTTACAGCCGAGCTCATGTCGACCCGATTTGATGCGGTGTTGTATTTGTTCGCCGGCGACTCGCGCTTTCTGGCGGCTGACGACAACGGTGCGGGCGGCACGAATTCGCGCCTGATTACCTATCTGAGCCCCGGCGAGTACACACTCGTGGCCAGCTCCAACCGCCAGCGCGTGGGCGCCTTCTCTTTGAGGACCGCAGGCGCTGCGCCGCCCGCTTGCCCCGCCCAGGATATCGAGCCGGGAAAAAGCGCCAGCGGGGTGCTGGAACCCGGTGATTGCCGCCTGCGCGAGCTGGTCACCGGGGCTTTGAGCACGGCCAACGCCAAGCGGTACCGCATTAAACTGGAGGCGGCGGGCGTGCTGAAACTGGAGGCCTCGTCGCGCCTGGCTCCTCCGGCTGTCATCCTAACGGATGCCCAAGGCAATCTGATCCGGCTGAGCACGGCGGGCCTGAACGCCGCCGCGCGCATGTCCAAGAACCTCTCCGCAGGCGAATACTTCATCTTGATCGCAGCAGCGCAAGGCGCCTCCTTCGATTTGAGGAGTTCCTTTGAGAAGGACCGGCCGGCCAATGAGTAAACTCAGTTTCACCTCTGATCGGCTTCGGAATTAAAGACATTCCATCATCCGTTCCCTTTCCGGAGGCGGACACGACATGCTTGGCCAGCGCCGATCCGCAACGGTTCTGACAGCAAGAGGTGCGCTTCACCATCTTTAATCGCGATTGGGACCCGCTGTCCCTGGACCAATGCTTCCACCGGCTGCGTGGGAACTGCAAGCCGGAAGGAGGCGATGTGGAGATGCCCTTCGATCACGCTGAACTCAATCTGTCTGCCGCCTTCGCTTAGGTCCTCTTGGCTGCAAACACCCCAAGCCGAGCCCGTTACGAAGAGGGAACGAAAAGGAACGCCACCAATGCGCGGGTGAAATCGCAAATCTTTGGTCACGGCCGAGTAGCGGAATCCGGAATATGCTAACAGCAACGTCCAACTGGATAGGGCTCGCGCATAATGATGACCGCACTCCACTTCGTCCCACGGATTTCGCCGCCTCCCGTCGTGACGCCCGCGAACCGCTTGAACAATGCGCCGGCCTTCCTGCAAATAACCTTCGAAGACAAGATGAGCTGCAACCTGATATTCAACCCCACTCCACACCTCGTCGGAGTATCCGAAGGGTGTCTGTGGCCGGCCACCCCGCGGAAACGAACAGACCAACAGTCCGGCATCATCATTCAGGGCGTAAATGCGCTGGCCGCTAGAAACTTCACGCATGTTGTCGCGGAAATTGTAACGGAAAATCGAGAGCAGTGCTTTTCGAACCCGCGCGGCTGGCAGCAGGTAACCGAGACCGACGATCTCGGAAAACCACTGCCCGAGCAACTGATCCGCTAGACAGCCTCCACCGATCTGCCAGCGCTGCCTAAGCACCTCCGGCGCATCGCTTTGTTGCCAGTAATACTCGCCGTTCCATAGGATTTGATCCAATTTGCGGCTTCCTTCCTGAAACAGCCGCTCGTAGGTTTCCGCAAGCTGCGCCTCGCCAAGATGCCGGGCCATTTGGGAAGCCGCGCGCAAAGCGCCCAGGTACAGCACACCCACCATTGGGTTAGCTCCATACCACCGGATATCGTAGGTATTGTGCTGTTCTCCTTCCATAATGCCGTCGCGGTCCCGGTCCCAGTGGCTCCATGCGAATTCCAGAGCTTTGTGAGCCGCAGGCCATAACTTACGGAGCCACTGGTCATCGCCGGAGATCTGCCAGTCGCGATAAAGCTTTAAGATGCAGCCCATTTGCCCGTCGGCTGCGGGAACCTTCGTGAATGCTCCCTGTTGAATCGGTGTCGCCGTGCGAAAGCTCATGTGCCCGTCGTCCCGAAGGTTCGTCAGGAAGTCCAATTCCCTCACAGTTCGCTCCAGTTCCGGATATAAGAAAGCGGGAGCTTGAGCGTAATTGAAAACATGCGTGCAGTTGAACGGGCAGCATCCCTCCGTATCTCCGCAACCCTCGAAGGCTAATGGGATCTTACCGTCAAGGATTAGAAATGTATTCGTGCGAAGCGTAGATAGCTGGCTCGAAATGGCGTCAATAACCTCGGGCGGCAAGCTGGATTTATACAATGCATCGCGAAAACGCACAGTTCGTTCGCGAAGCGAGGTTAGGCGCTCCCAGACGTAAACTCCCGCTTCCCAGGCAGACCGCCAACGCTGCCCGTAATGATTTCGGAGGAGGCGCCGGGGATCCACCTGTTGCTGGATGAAGTACGGTTTCTTTCCCGTCCAGTAGTCTTCGATATTCGGAAAATGCCACACGAGGATGAAGGGGACGCTCTTTGTCTCAGCCGGCGCAAGTGTGAAATGCGACACAAGCGTAGCGTACTCGGTGAAACCCTCCTCCGACGGGGGACAATCGTTGTTCGGCATGCGCCCGGATTCAGAAAACTCGCGCCACCAGGCGGGCAGTTCATCCCACAAGGCGCCGTGCTCCCAGCGCAGGCGATAGCTGACATCGCCCGCCGCTGTGATCAATGCCAAGGAACCGTATCTGAAAGAGTCTGGAGGATACTTCCGGCTAGAGAAGTAGATGCCGGCCGCGCCGCTCGACTCCCGGAATTCGTTCCAGTTGCCCCCGAAGTATTCGGCACGCCGGTGCCCCAGCGGGGCGAGGCCGTTCCAGCCCACAGGATTCATGAGCGAGAACGCGAGGCTCACGTTCAGGGGGAGAGAGGCCCGCGAGCGGATGTGATAAATGAAGATGGCGACTGGCAAGCTGGAGGCGTCGAAATCGTGAGGCGCCATCGGGTTGAAAGCTTCCAGCGAGACCTCCACCGGCAACCGCTCGTCGGAAAACTGCAAGTACGCTATCGGATACGAACCGGCGAATACGACTTCGGGGAACCGGGGCAAGCCGGCGGCGCGTTCACGGGGGATGCCATGGCTGCTGGTGAACGGCGGAAGCCACTCTCGTTCTATGATTCTCGTTACGGGCTGTGCCAGCCCTCCGCCGGAAAGTCGCATGGCGGCGAATGTGCATGGCAGGAACGTGTTCTTCGATGGGCGATTGAAAATTTCCCAATCGCGAAAATTCCCGTATCCGCCCAAGGACACTGTTCCTGTGCCGATTCCGCCCAGCGGGAAGGCGATTTGAGCCAACGTCTCGCCGCTGAAGGTCCGGACGTTGCCAGGGGGCGATGCCAAACCGCCCGCAACGTGTTGGAGTCCATAGCCTGTCCCCAGGGAGCTCACGAAATGCCTTCGAGTGACGCGCACTGCCATGTCCCCTGTCCAGAACGTCTTCTTTCAACTTTCGAGTGCGTTTAGAACACCAGGCGAAGAGCAAATTGCAATTGCCGTTCTCCCAAGGATTCGGAGATGACGCCGAAGTTGGCCGCCCCAAGACCGGTGGCGGGAGGCATGAAGAACGGCGTGTTGGTCAAGTTGAACGCTTCGGCGCGGAAGATCAGCTTGAGACGTTCAGAGACTGCGGTCTGTTTTGACAAAGCGACGTTGTAATTACGCCGCCCGGGTCCACGGACGTCAGGCAAAGTGCGGCCTGTGTTACCGAAGGTGAATGGGTCCGGGATTCGAAATACGCCGGTGTCGAAAAAGCGGTCGAGCCGGGACTGTGCGTCGCCGTCCAACCGAGCGGACCTCCCCGTGTTGTTTGGGCGAAGCGACGGGGAGAAGACACCGCTGTTTCCACTTGAAGTAAGCGCTAGCGGAAAACCTGTGTTCAAAACTGCCGTTCCTTGCAAGGACCACCCCCCTGCCAAGCTCAGCAAGGGTTTGGGACCCTGTCTCAAGAAACGACCACCTGGACCGAGGGGAAGATCGACTACGTGACTTAGGTTGAGCCGCTGCGAGACGTCCTGCTGGGATACGGCCCGTTCGGAACGCAAGTCGTATTGATTCTGTGCCGGCGGCCGGAAGGCGCTGAAATTAACAATCCGGCCGCTGGCGTCGTCGA
>Ga0272446_1000746_pt1 | contig 49548 bp, 37 predicted proteins | sample YNPCB0061_FD_194587 | JGI IMG/M metagenome (GOLD analysis project Ga0272446, IMG submission 194587) | Hot spring microbial mat communities from Yellowstone National Park, WY, United States - YNP-CB-006-1 | ecosystem: Environmental > Aquatic > Thermal springs > Hot (42-90C) > Sediment | place...
GTCAGGTAGCGAAAAATACTACCTGTCGCACCACCAAGTCCTACGAGTATAATTTGTTTTGTCATTCGTTACTGTCTTTTGTCAATTTAGCATTGTCGTGTCGTCAAGGGTTGCACCTAACGTTTTGGGTATTGCCGAAGGCGGGGCGTTTCAGCACTACCGTTGATTTGAAAAACTAAAGTTTGGTCAAGCACAAAAGTGTCATAAAAGCCCGGCACCCCCGCTTTTGGCAATACCTTGTTATCGGCTGCCTTTATTTTCATCAAATATTACTTTTCCCGAATCTAAATCGTAATAAGCACCTATAATTGTTATTTTCTTTTCATCATACAATGATTTCAATATAGGTGTTGAATTTCGCAATGTGTTCACACCGTGTTTTATATTGGCACGAATTGCCATATCATGATTAACTTTGATACTGTCTGCTACACTTTTTTCTTCATCTTCTTTTGCTATGTAGTCTATGATATTTTGAATGTGGTCTTTGTGTTTAGAATGCTCAGAGTTGATATAAGCCTCAATGGCACCACAATTTTCATGACCTAATACAACTACTAAGCTACATTTCAAGTGTTCAACAGCGTATTCAATGCTGCCAAGTTCATAATCTCCTATTACATTACCTGCTGTTCGTATTGAAAAGATGTCTCCAAGCCCCTGGTCAAAAATAAGTTCGGGCGGCACCCTAGAGTCTGAACAACTTAGAACTACTGCAAAAGGGTGTTGTCCCTTTTTTAAGTTTCTAATTCTTTCCAAAGTTTCATCAGGATGAATGGGCTGCCCCTCAACAAATCGCTGGTTACCTGCTTTAAGCTTTTCAATCGGTTGAAGGGTATCGTTACTTTCTGTATACTGTTGTTGATTACAGGATAAAGTTGAGCATATTAAAATGAGTATAACTATTTTTTTCATATAATTAATGTATTGCTGTAATATTTACTTTTTCAATTCCCTTTAAATGCAATTCAATATGTCTGTCATGAGCTTTGTTATGATATTCACTTATGATTTCTAAAACGTCATAGTCAATGAAATTACATTCACTTCCGTCTATTGTCAGTACACTGTATTCTGGCACTTCGTCTAATGCTTTTCGCAATTTTACTTTATTAAGGAAAGTTACATTGCTGTTGAGTTTGGTGTAATGCATTTCAATATCGTGTAGTTTTGTCTTAGTGATTTTATATTCTGCTTTGAAATTATTTTGGACGATAAAATAAATTGAAATTAAAAGACCAATGCTTACCCCAATTAATAAGTCAGTTGAAAGAATCACAACTATGGTTATTATAAATGGAAGAAATTGCTTCCAACCTAAACTCCACATATTGCGATAAAATTTTGGTTTCGTCAGATTGTATCCTGTTACAAGAAGTATTGCAGATAGCGAAGCGTATGGAATTTTATTCAGTAAAAACGGAATAAATAATACGGCAAGCAAAAGAAATAATCCGTGAGTAAAAGCAGAAAGCTTTGTTCGTCCACCTGCATCCACATTTGCAGCACCTCTCACTACAACTGCTGTTATTGGTATTGCTCCCAAAAGTCCGCAAGTAATATTTCCAATTCCTTGGGCAATGAGTTCACGATTTACTGGAGTTATGCGATTGCGTTTGTCTAACTTGTCAATAGCTTCAATGCAAAGCAAGGTTTCTAATGTTGCAAGCAGTCCGATGATAAGCCCGTCTTTCCATATTTCTGTTGTTGAAAATAGTTTTGATAAGTCGGGGAATGTTATGCTTGCAAAAATGTTTGATGGAATATTTACTAATTGAGTTGGTTTGAGTGAAAATTCGGAAGCTGCGTTTGTGAAAAGAATGTTTGTGATGATACCGATAACCACAACTAAAAGCGGAGCAGGAATTAATTTCAACCTTTTCGAAAAAGGTTGTTGAAGCAGTATAAGAATTATTAAAGAAACAACTGTAATTAACATTGCACCCCTTGTTATATGATGGTTAAAGTTTTCAAAATTACCGAGAAAGTTGTCGGTAGAAAATAGTTTCAGAAAACCACTTGTCCAAAAGTCAGGTTGGTCGTAACCGAGCGCAATTGGAATTTGTTTTGAGATGAGAATGATTCCGATTGCCGCTAACATTCCTTTGATTACTGATGAAGGAAAATAATTTGCAAGTGCTCCAAGTTTTAAAAGTCCAAGCGTGAGTTGAAATAAACCAGCCACCATAACAGCAAGTAAAAAAACTCTGTAGTCGCCAAGTGAAATGATTGAAGCTGCAACTATAGTTGTCAAGCCCGCAGCAGGTCTCGAAACTGCAAGCGAAGAGCCGCTAATTAAAGCAACTACAAGTCCACCAATGATACCTGATAAAAGTCCTGCGTAAAGAGGAGCTCCCGAAGCCAAAGCAATTCCTAAACAAAGTGGAAGTGCAATAAGAAAGACCGAAAGTCCAGCAGGTAAGTCGTGTCTAAGCCAAATAATTCTGTAATACTTAATTATCCGTTTCATCTAATTGTCCTGTTAAAATTGTCTGGATGAAATGTAAGTGTTGCATAGTAGCACTTTCGTTGTTTAAGGTTGCCGATAACAATTTGATATACGAAATTCTTTAAATTGCTCAAAAAACATTCGTATAACCATCAATTTATCACAGTTTAAGTGAAATAAAACTCAAACCTTCGTAAAACTTCATTTTATATCGCACTGCTTCATAAACTTCGCCTCTAATCTCAACCATTTTCCGCTTTTTGTCCAAAAACCCCACCTCCGAAGTCCCCCACCCACCTCAAAACCTCAAATTTCGGGTTCGGAAGTCCAATTTTGGAGTTCGGAAGTCCAAATTTCGGGTTCGGAAGTCCAACGCCCTCGCGCCGCATTGGGTTGGTTAGGCACAGGCATTTCGTCAAGAAAAATCTTGCAAAAGAGTTGCAGCGGTTGATTCAAGAAACCGTTGCGCCAATCATTCCCGCAAGCAAGGAAAGAAACGGCGTTTCGGCTACGCATAGATACCGCGCAGTTTGAGCGTTTTGGCGACCTTATCAATTGCAAGCACATACGCGCCGATGCGCAGCGTTTGTTTGTATGCCTGAGCGATTTCATAGACGGCTTCAAATGAATTGCGCATTGCGCGTTCCAGCCGACGATTCACGCGCTCAAGCGACCAGAAGTAGCCTTGGCGGTCTTGCACCCATTCAAAGTAAGAGACAGTTACACCACCCGCATTGGCGAGGATGTCGGGAACGACCATGATTTTCCGGTCTCGAAGCACAGGGTCGGCATCGGCAAGCGTTGGACCGTTAGCGCCTTCAACGATGAGTTTGCACTTCAGCCGCGCGGCGTTCTCGGCGTTGATTTGGTCTTCTTTGGCAGCGGGAACCAACACGTCGCAGGGCAACTCCAAAAGTTCTTCGTTTGTAATGCGGTCGCCTTCCGGATAGCCTTCGAGCGCTTTGTTTTTTTGCACATAGTCAAGTGCGTGCATAATGTTGATGCCATTTGGATTGTATAGTCCGCCCGACACATCGCTGATAGCGACGATTTTGCAACCTTGTTCATACAGCAACTTTGCCGAGATTGACCCAACGTTGCCGAAGCCTTGCACGACGACGCGCGCGTTAGCTGCCGACATACCCAGCTTTTCCATGGCACCGAGCGTGCAAATCATCACGCCGCGACCGGTGGCTTCCTTGCGCCCCATTGAGCCGCCGAGAATGAGCGGCTTGCCAGTAACGACCGCCGTTTCAGTGCGCTGCGCGTGCATTGAGTATGTGTCCATAATCCACGCCATTGTTTGTTCGTTGGTGTTCATATCGGGCGCGGGAATGTCTTTATCGGGACCGAACACGGAAATGAGATTAGCGGTATAGCGTCGCGTGATTTTCTCAATTTCTACTTTGGAGAGTTTCGACGGGTCGCATTTGACCGCACCTTTCGCGCCGCCAAACGGCAAGTTCAAGATGGCGCATTTCCATGTCATCCATGCTGCCAGCGCTTTGACTTCATCTATGCTTACGTCGGGCGCGTAGCGAATGCCGCCTTTGGACGGACCTAAGGTGTCGTTATGCACGACGCGGTAGCCCTCGAAGACTTCGATTCTGCCATCGTCCATCTGGATTGGAATGGAGACAATCACTTGCTTGACGGGCGTTTTGAGATACTCGTAAATGCCGTCTTCCAAGTTTAAAATTTCGGCGGCGACGTTGAATCGTTCCATCATCGACTCAAACGGATTGTCCAAATCCTTAATCGGCGCAGGCTCTTTATAGATGGCGGTCGGCTGTATGATCATAATTTTTTACAAGATAAGTTGGTGTTCGCGAGCGAGCTGAGCATGTGGAGAAGACATAAGCGCGAAACAGTTCATGCTGTTTTATCATTGTCAATGTTGGGCTGTGAAATTACGAAAAGGCAGGTGAAATCAAAATCGAGTGGCGCACAGCAAAAAAGCCGCGAATTGCTTCACGGCTCTTGCTGCTAAAGTTCACGGCGGTTAGATTCGGAACGCACTGCGCCCTAGATACTGCGCCTCGCTGTCGAGTTCCTCCTCGATGCGCAAGAGTTCGTTGTATTTGGCGATGCGGTCGGTGCGCGAGAGGCTACCAGTTTTGATTTGCCCAGCATTGGTGGCAACGGCAAGCTGCGCGATCGTAACATCTTCCGTCTCGCCGCTTCGATGCGAGATGATGCTGGTGTATCCGTTGCGCTTTGCCAAATCAACGGCTTGCATGGTTTCGGTCAATGTGCCAATCTGATTAACCTTGATGAGAATAGAGTTTCCAATGCCTTTTTCGATGCCTTCTGCCAAACGCTTTGTGTTAGTTACAAACAAATCGTCGCCGACAAGTTGAATCATTTTACCAACCTTATCGGTCAAGGTTTTCCAGCCGTCCCAATCATCTTCGGCCATGCCGTCTTCAATCGAGAGAATTGGGTAGTCAGTTGCCCACTTTGTCCAATAGTCTGCCATCTCATCGGAGGACAGTTCGCGGTGGTCGGATTTTTTGAAGATGTATTTCTTTTTCTGGCTGTCATAAAATTCTGATGCGGCAGGGTCGAGCGCGATGCCAACATGCGAGGCAGCGTCTTTGCCAATTTTGTAGCCTGCTTTTCCGACCGCTTCAATGACCAGTTCAAGTGCCTCCTCGTTTGATTTGACGTTGGGGGCGAACCCGCCTTCATCGCCGACCGCTGTGTTCAGACCTTTTGATTTAAGCAGGGATTTCAAGGCGTGAAAAATCTCCGCGCCGCAGCGCAGGGCATCGCTGAATGTCTTGAAGCCGTGCGGCACAATCATAAATTCTTGAAAATCGACGGTATTGTCCGCGTGCGCACCACCGTTGAGCACGTTCATCATCGGCGTTGGCAGCGTATTGGCAAGCGTGCCACCAAGGTAGCGGTAGAGCGGCAGCCCTGAAAAATCAGCGCCAGCTTTTGCGCACGCCATCGAGACGCCAAGCAAGGCATTTGCGCCAAGTTTAGATTTGTTCTCTGTGCCGTCGAGTTCACATAGCTTGCGGTCGATATCGAGCTGCTCAGTAACAAGCATTCCCGCAAGCGCGTTGTTGATAACGGTATTGACATTCTCGACAGCTTTCAGCACGCCTTTGCCGAGATATTTGGACTTGTCGTTGTCGCGCAGTTCAACGGCTTCATGCTCTCCAGTCGATGCGCCCGACGGCACAGCGGCGCGTCCAAACGCATTGTCGGTATAGACATCGACCTCAATGGTCGGATTGCCTCGTGAATCTAAAATTTGTCGCGCAGTGATTTTTTCAATGATTGGCATACGTCGAGTTGGATTAAAGTTATACAGCTTTTAAGGGCAAGGAAATATAACACCGCGCGGCGGTTCTTTTTTAGACTTTTAGTCGAGATTCAAAGCATGCGTGCCTGCCTCGTCAATACGGTGAATGTTGGTATGTGTAAAGAGTTTGATGTACTTCCAGAGGGTGTGTAGACAACATGTGTTTTATTTGGCGACGTGTCGCCGCGGTCATTCCGAGCGGTAGCGAGGAATCCATCTTTGAAACGGCGTGTCCCGTCTGGATGCTTCACTGCGCTACGCTCCGTTCAGCATGACAAAACAAAAAGGGCGTCCCGACCCGCGAGACGCCTTTACTATCCACTGTCAATTATTCACTACTTGACCAGCATCATTTTGCGCGTTTCCACGAAATTGCTTGCTTGCAACCGATAGAAATACACACCACTGGCAAAGCCCGCCGCATTCCACGACACGCTGTATCGTCCCGCCTCCTGCCGACCATTCACCAATGTCGCCACCTCACGACCAAGCATGTCATAGACTTTCAAACGCACTTCGCTTGATATGGGCAACTGATAACTAATCGCGGTGCTGGGATTAAATGGATTCGGATAGTTCTGCGCAAGCTCAAAGCTGCGCGGCAGTCCCGCATCGACTTCAACGGTCGGCAGTATTTCAAACGCGCCGTCAAAATCCACTTGCTTCAAGCGGTATTGCGCTTTGCCCGATGCCGTTCTGTCGACAAACGAGTAGCTTTTGGCTTCGCTCGTTGTGCCGTTGCCCTTGACAAAGCCGAGAACTGACCATGATGCTCCCGCGCTGTTTTCTGTTCTGCGTTGCACTTCAAAGCCGGCGTTGTTCTTCTCACTTGCCGTTGTCCAAACAAGTTCTACGCCGCGCTCGTGTTGCTGTGCTTTGAAGTCCGAGAGTTCGACGGGAAGTGCGGTCAAGGCAGTGGCGTTGGTTTGCACCCCCGATTGAAAATAGTTGATTGCCGCGCCAGAGCCGTTGAAGGGATACACATCGTAGAAGTAGCTCTCGCCAAAGGTAACTGTATTGTCGGTGAAACTCGTCGCTGTGCCAACTGAAACAACCGTTTGTCCGCTAAACACATTACCAACAGTGTAAGCCGTCCCGTCCGCAGGGTCAGTGCGCGGCGTGATGCTGGGGCGACGGACGACCAAGTATCCTGTCGGCGTTGGCGAGGCGGGCGTGAAATTGACGGTGATGTTCGGCGGGTGTGTTGGAAGTGTGCTTAAATTCGGAATGCCCGATGAGCCAGTAGGCTGCGCGGCAAGGTTGACCAAGCTGTATGAGGCAGGCGTTGTAATTCCTGATGCAGATGCGGTAACGACATAACTGCCAAATGTGCTGTTCGCCGTCGCCGTTGTGCTAACATTGCCGCGGGCAATCGTAACGGGGTTTGTGCCAAAGGTGCAACTTGCGCCGCTTCCGGGCGGGGTGAAGGTAATTACGCCGCCATTGACCGGTTCGCTGAACGATGAAGTCACGCTGGCTTGAAGGGCAACTGGAAACGCGGTACTGACAAGCGTGGTCTGGGGACTACCGCCAGTGGCGGTTATCGTAAAACCTCTGGATTCAAACGCGCCGATGTCGGTTGTGCCGACGCGCGAGATGCCGCGCTGGTCGGTCGCAGGGGCGCCTGAGGCGGTGCCAGCGTTGATGGCGGGACTGCCGGGCAAGAGCGCAACGGTTTGCGTTGCGCCGCCGTAACTGCCAAGTGCGGCAAGACGCGCGTTGATGGGCGCAGGCGACGTGCCGACCTGATTGCCGTTTACGCTGTTCGAAATGCCCGTCATTCCCGTGCCGTTGCCGATGAGATTATTGGTGCTTCCAGCCGTAACGATGGCACCGCTCACATCGCTGCTGACATTTCCTGCGACAATCGTATTGAGCAGCGTTGCGGACGCTCCTCCGAATATGCCCAGCCCGCCCGGATTGTTGCCTGAAATCGTGCAATTGCGGAGCGCGGCAGAAATATTGCCAGTGCTTTGCTTCGTCAATACAATTCCTGCGGCTGAAGAGCTGGAGGTATTTCCGGTAAAGGTGCAGTTCGTCAAATTTACGGTCGCGTTCCCCGCGCCGTTGGTTACAACCAACAAACCGCCTGAGGGCAGACCAGACGACGCGCTGTTGTTGTTGATTGTACAGCCGTTCATCGTTAAAGCACCGGCAGACGCAACGGTTTGCAAGGTGATTGCGCCGCCATCGCGCGTCGAGGCATTGTTCGAGAAAATAGAATTGGTAATGTTGGTCGTGCCGCCGTTTCCGTGTCCAATCGCGCCGCCGGAGAAACTGGCTTGGTTGTTTGTAAATGTGCAGTTTGTAATGTCAACGGTGTTGGTTGCCGCGTTGCTAATCGCGCCGCCGAATCCCGATGTACGGTTGTTGTTGAACGTGCAATTTGTAAAATTAAATCCCGCCGAGCCGTTGGTCTGTATGTCAATTGCACCGCCGTTGCCCGACGTTTGGCAGTTGTTAAACGCGCAGTCCGTCGCTCTGAACGTGCCGGCAAATGGCACGACGAATCCGCCCGGATTGGAGAAGCGGATACCGCCGCCGCCCGCGCTGTTGCCGTCAATCGTAATGCCCGCGATGTTAAAGATGTTCGACGATGAGCCAACGGCAGCAAGTTTGTTCTCTCCTTTGTCCTCCAATGGCAAAGGGGGTTTCTTTGCAGAACTTTGCTTGTCGTCGGGGAAAGGCGCGGCGATAATCTCAAATTCAATGACTGAAACGGTTGGAACATTTCGATTCATACGCAGCGTAATACTGCCGCTTGGCGGCTCGCAAACCGTCATAGCGCCGAAGCTTCCCGTGCTTCCCAGAAATATCGTTCCGTTCGTTGTTAAATCAATCGTGCCGGAAAGCGTCGGCGAAAATACGATTGACCCACCCGACGGGATATTTTGAAACGCCCAACGCAATTCTCCGACCGCCGGCGTGCTGCTATCCGTCAATCCTGTAACAACGGTAGCCGAACTATACACCTGCAAGTTTTTCATCACACCGTTGAAGTATCGTAAGACAGAGCTAATATTCGACCGTGTGAGAACCGTATTCGTCGCACTTGTAACTGAGGCTGTACTGGTAACGGCAATGACGCCGTTCAAGTAAAGCCGCGTTGTTGTGCCGTCGCGCGTGATGGTAACATTATTAAACTGACTAAGCGGCACGATGAGCGAACCAGTGGTGGTTGAAGTTCCCACCCGCAATTGTATCGCGCCAGTATTGGTAATCAGCGCAGCGATTTGAGAGTCAAACGCCGTAAAGACCGGCATATAATCTGCTGGATAACTGGTGATACGAAAGTTCGCCGTGATGGTGAAGTTGCCAGTCGTAAAACTCGCGATTGACGGCGACTCTAAATAGCTTGTGCCGGTCAGCTGGATGCCACCCAATGTATAGGTGGACGACCCAATCACCGTCATATTGCGTGCTGGGTTGGAAGGGGCTTCTGCATCGGCTAAGGTGCCGTTCAATGTATAATTGGCAAGCACGGAAAACGCCGACGCATGTTGCACGACCAAAGGAAAAGAAGATGCTGCAAAAAGCAGAGCGATAAAGAGCGACTTTTTCATATCTAAAAAAAGTTTGGAGTAAACAAAAAACTTGCTGTCTTCAATCCAGCAAGAGACAAACCTTCGTCACTGTGCAGCTTCAATGATAAGAATTCATAAGTATAAGGATTTCGGACAGTCTTTGCAAACGATTTTTACAGCAGCAAATCGACCAAAACGGCTCTTGCAAGTAAAGAATCTTCCCTGACACAAGGGTCGCGCAGCGTAACTTCCACAAGTAGTTTTTACAACCGTTGAAGTAAGGAGTATCGTTATGAAGTGTGATGTCGCCGTTATCGGCGGAGGACCTGCTGGCGCAACCGCCGCCAATGAACTTGCGAAAGCTGGGCTGTCTGTCGCGCTCATCGAGCGCAATTTGAACAATGCTAAACCCTGCGGCGGCGCCATTCCGCTTGGGCTGATTGAGGAGTTTGATATTCCCGCCGACATTGTCGAGCGTAAGGTTACGCAAATGGCCGTGCGCTCGCCGAAAGGGCGGGTGATTTCTATGTCGATGCCCAACGGATATGTTGGTATGGTGCGGCGCGAGCGGTTCGATAAATTTTTGCGCGAGCGTGCCGCGCGGTCGGGCGCCGAACTTATCGAAGCCAAAATGCGCACGGTCAAACAAACCGCCGACGGCTACCAACTCAGCATTGACGCGACACATTCAGGCGCAACGGAAATCCATGCGACTTATGTCGTTGGCGCAGACGGCGCAAATTCCAAAACCGCTCACGAACTTGGGTTTCCAGCCAACGAGTTCAAAGCCGTTGCGATTCAACAACGCTTTCACTATTCGCCCGAATTGGAACGATACCACAACTTGGTTGAAATCTGGTTCGACGGCGAAGTCTCGCCCGATTTTTACGCATGGGTGTTTCCAAAAGCAGACCACATTGCCGTCGGCACAGGAACAGAAGATGTGAACGGCAACATCAAAAAGCTGCAAGCGCGATTCCGCGAAAAGTTAGACTTGAAGGTCGAGCCGTATTACGAAGAGGCGGCGAAAATCCCGATGCACCCGCGTAAGATGTTCACGCAAGGCAATGCGGCACTCGTCGGCGACGCGGCTGGACTGGTAACCGCCTCCAACGGCGAAGGCATTTTCTTCGCGATGCAAAGCGGCAAAATGGCAGCGCGCACCTTGCTCAATGTCATGGTTGGCAAAGAAAAATCACTTGCGGCATACGAGAAGAAATTCCGAAGGCAGTATTTCCCAATCTACACGGGTCTGGCGTTTTTGCAGTGGGCGTATTATCGAAACGACCGATTGCGTGAGAGTTTCGTCGCCATTTGCGAAGATAAGCACGTGCAGCAAATCACCTTCGATTCGTACCTCTACAAAAAAATGGTTCCCGCGCCGCTTTGGGTGCAGGCGAAAATCACCGCCAAGAATCTCTACCACTTGGCGCTGGGGCACTGACAAGGTTGGATTGATGGTTTGGTCGTGTAATTAACTGGTGTGTCTTCGATGTTCAAACGGCTTCTGTCATTGCTGCGAAAGCGGGAATCCAGTGAGGTTACAGGCATGTTGAAGATGGATACCCGCCTGCGCGGGTATGACAAATTTGTGCAAACACAACATTGTCGCGCGACCGACGGTTTTTAGATGGACGATTCAAACGAATGTGTTGGGTGCGTCCAATCTGAAATCGTCAATCCGAAGACTGTAATCACGGCGTCTCTCGTTTTACGGCGAATTTTTCTAACTTTGCCCGCACTACGCAAAAACCATTCAACTATTCCATGCTGCGCCGCATTGCTGTCTTTTCGGTCATTATTTTCAACATCGCGCTGATTGCCTCGTGCAATCGTTCTGGCACGCCCGACCAAATTGCCGAGGCGATTCTCAAGAAAATGACACTCGAGGAAAAAATCGGACAAATGATGATGGTCGCTGTCGAGTATTTGGAGCGCGATGATGATGTGAAGACGTACTTTATTGGCAGCATGGTTCATGGAAGCGGTTACTCGCCCAAGCCTGATTCGAACAGCGCCGCACTGTGGGCAAATCGAATTGATTCACTGCAATCGCAAGCGCTCAAAACGCGGTTAGGCGTGCCAATTCTGTTTGCCAGCGATGCGATTCACGGCAACGCCGCTGTGTTTGGCTCTGTCGTCTTTCCGCACAACATTGGCATGGGGTGTACGAACAATCCTGCATTGGTTCAATCGGCAGCAGAAATAACGGCGACGGAAATGCGCGGGTCGGGACTGCGTTGGGCGTTAGCGCCAACCATCTCTGTTGCCCGCGATGAACGCTGGGGACGCACCTACGAATCATACTCCGAGTCGCCTGAACTTGTATCGAGAATGGGCGATGCGGCCATTATTGGATTTCAAGGCAAGACGCTGTCGCCGACAAGCGTGCTGGCCTGCGCAAAGCATTACATTGGCGACGGCGACACGGAAGGCGGACAAAATGAAGGCAATGTCAAACTCGATGGCAAAGCCTTGCGCGCGTTGCACCTGCCGCCGTTTGCCTCGGCAGTTAAGGCCGGCGTCGGCTCGATTATGGTCTCTCTTGGCAGTTTTAACAGCGAGAAGATACACGGTCAGAAATACCTCATCACAACGGTGCTGAAAGGGGAGTTAAAATTTGGCGGCATTGTTGTCTCTGATTGGGCGGGCATTTTTCAACTCTCCAATGATACGCTGGCGGCGGTCGAGCAGGCGATAAACGCCGGACTCGATGTGGTGATGCTGCCGGGCAAATACAAAGAATTTATGGCAGCGATGAAGTTTCTGGCATTGCAAGGACGCATTGCGCCGAAACGATTGGACGACGCCGTGCGCCGCATTCTTAAAGTCAAAGTGGCCATGGGACTCTTTGAGTCGCCAATGACCGACCGCAAACTCACCGAACTCGTTGGCTCGCAGGCGCACCGAGACGCAGCGCGCACTGCGGTGCAAGAGTCGTTGGTGCTGGTCAAAAATGAGAACAGTATTTTGCCTCTGTCAAAAACAACGGCGCGGATTTTCGTTGCTGGAAAAAACGCAAACAACTTAGTCAATCAATGCGGCGGATGGACAGTTAATTTCGAGGACTTTCAGAAAAATCTCGATAGCCTTGCATTTGCCTCAACGGTATTGAGGAGCATTCGCCGCGCGGTCAGTGCAAACACCACCGTGAATTTTTCAGTGGACGGGGTAGGTGCAGCCGGCGCAACCGTTGCTGTTGCGGTTATCGGCGAAATGCCCTATGCGGAGAGCGTCGGCGACCGCGACAGCCTGATGATCAGCGAAGATGACCTTGCCGTGATTGAAAACCTAAAAGCCGCCAAAGTGCCAATCGTCATCGTGGTCATCTCTGGACGACCTCTGATTTTGGGCGAGGCACTTGCCAAAGCCGATGCGCTTGTGCTTGCGTGGCTGCCCGGCACAGAAGGCGATGGAATTGCCGATGTGCTTTTCGGCGACGCTATTCCGAAAGGAAAACTCTCACACTCCTATCCGCGAATAATGGAGCAAGTGCCGCTCAATGTGGGAGATTCGCCTTATTCACCGCTGTTTGAATTCGGATTCGGACTTTCCTACTCAAAATAAACGATAAGCAACATTGATTAACGAGGGAAACCTGCAATGGCGCGCGCTTGTTCAACGGGTTTCGACATCGCAGTTTGCGCGCAACGCCGTTCTCAGTGTGGTTCTATCCAGTCTCTCGAAAGGCTTGGCGTTCTTGGCCGCTACATTTGCGGCAAAGTGTATGGGCGCGGTGAACTATGGCATTTCGGGCGTTGCATACACCGCCGCGTTTCAGACGGGATTGGCATATCACTGGGGACTCGACATTGTCGCCGTCAGACGTATTGCCGCCGATAAAAACGCTCCAAATGCAACTGCGTTGACCGAAACGATAATCGGATTTCGTCTCTCTATTGCAACGCTTATCGCGCTCCTGTGGATAGGCGTTGTTCTCTTGGTCGTTGATGCAGACCGAAAATCGGCATGGGTGCTGGCCGGCGCAACGCTCTGGCTCAATGCGATACAGGTAAATTTCGTCTTTATGGGCTTGGAGAAACTGCCAATTCAAAACGGCATCAATGCGCTGGCATCGACGCTTTCCGCTGCTGTAATTTTTCTCTGGTTCAAACCCGGCATGCCCGCAGGCGCAGACTTGGCGGTTACCGTATTTACATTGGCGATGACTGCCGCGCTCAGTTGGGGCGCCTATCGACGCGAGTTTGGCAAACTGCCCATCTCAAGCCGATTTTTTCGTCAGCCGTTTGAAGTGCTGCCAAAGCTCGTCGGAGAATCATGGAAATACTGGCTCACCACGGCGGTTACATATCTCTTCACATTCTTCCAACTCCCGATGATTGAACTGTTCAGCAGCACACGGGAGGCAGGCGTGTATCGCACCGCGTTCAGTTTAATTATGGGGCTTGATTTCCTCCTGCAAAGTTTTTATTCATTGTTATTGCCGCGTGTGGTGGCGTGGAAAGCATTAGGCGATGATGTCTTGGCAAAGCAACAACAAAAAACAGCTCTGCTGTTTCTGGCGATGGGAATCCCAATTGGCACGGCGGCCGTGCTTATTGCTCCGACATTTTATCGGATATTTTTGGGAGAGGAATTCATGACTGGCACAAGTGTATTTCAGATTTTGGCAATGGCTAAACTGACTGGATTTGTCGCGCAGGTTTATGTCCAAACACTTGTCGCAATGAAGCGCGACATGGATTTTTTAATTATTTCTGCCCTCGGTTCTGCCATAAGCCTTATGTCAAGCGCGGCACTGATTCCGCAGTTCGGCGCCGTCGGCGCAGCGTGGGGCGCGGCAGCGGGTGAGGTGTTGATTAACTTCGGCAGTTTTTGTTATATGCTATGGCTGACACCGTCAAAGTCTGAAAATCCATTGTAAAACATGAACATCCGCGCATGGATAAACGCCGTCAAGAGCAGCCCTCTGATGAAGCCTCTAAAAAAACTCTATCACTGGCTGCGCAAAAAGAAGTTGCACGCCTTTTCTCGCGTGAAAACAATTTCCTTGGAACAGTTCTTGCAAACCCATCTTGGCATCACTGAAAAACTCAGAGACGAAAAGTATCTCGACCTACAGCCAACCTTTACGATTCCGACAGGGCCGATGGAAAAGGCTGATGTGGCTGTTCTCACTCGATTATTGGCACATCTCCATCCGAGATACATTTTTGAGTTCGGCACAAACTGGGGATACTCCGCTGCCATTTTCGCGCTAAACACGCCACCTGAAACGCAAGTATGGACGCTGGACATTTGCCGAGAGATGTTCGATGAAGAATATCTTAAAAGTGACATAGAGCTTGACCTAATGACACTGCGTCGAGCTGAAACAGGTTGGGCATACAAGCAATTGGCGGACATATCGGTCAAGGTGCGGCAGATTTTCAAAGATTCTATGGCACTGGATTGGGCAGAAGAGGCGTATCCCGACACCTTCGATGTGATCTTGATAGATGCTTGCCATAAGTATGCCTTTGTGAAAAGCGACACGCAAAAAGCAATGCAAAAATTGTCGCAAGGCGGGCTGATACTGTGGCACGATTATTATCCTGACCCGAGAGAAGGGTGGAGCGATGTGCATCAATGCGTCAATGAATTTGCCAAACAATATGGACATACATACCATCTTGCAGGGACAAATTTCGCAGTGTATGTGGCCGCATCCTCTAAATGATGTTCGGCTTAAAGAGAGTCAAGACGATGATTGAGTGGCTGAAAGTGATTAAACGACACATCGTCGCTGTTGTGCATAAAGTTCAAGTCGCATATCGGGTGCGACGCCTGCGCACTCAATTGGTGCAGTTGAACACAACAGTGAAATCCGGGCAGCCGACTCGCCGCATCGTCCTAATCACGTTGATTGAACACTTAGGCGACATCGTCGCCTGCGAACCAATTGCGCGGGAGGTGCGTGCGCGCTACCCCAATGATTACCTTGTCTGGATGGTGCGCCAGCGCTACCGCGAACTCTTGGACTACAATCCGTTCATTGACGCTATTCTGACGGTAGAGTGCATTACCGAATGGATAACCCTGCGTTCAGAGCGACTTTACGATGTCGCGATCGAGTTACACCTGCGCGGCCATGAATGCTGGATATGCAAAATCCCTCTCACGAAGGAGACTGGAGAAATATCAATGGCGAACTACTTTCACTTCGGCGCCTTGTTGCCGGTCTTCTCGCAAAGTGCAGGGTTGCCGCCCCTGACTGACCCGCCGCGTCTGTATGTGCCGAAACAGGTTGCAGAGCGCGTCTCGGCATTACATTTGCCAAAGCCGTTTATCGCCCTTCACGCTGTCTCGAATGAAAAGACAAAAGATTGGCAGGGCGCAAAGTGGGTCGAACTGGTCGAGAAAATTGAAACGGCTTATGACACTTGCACAGTTGAAGTCGGACACGCATCTGTGCTGCCAAAGAGCCATCGCCGGTTCAACTATTGCAAACGGTTGAGTATCTTGGAAACCGCTGAACTGATTAGAACAGCGGTTTTATTCATCGGCATCGACAGCGGTCCGGCGCACTTAGCCAATGCGGTGGAAACATTTGGAATTATCTTATTGGGCAAACATCGAGACTTTCAACGGTATATGCCTTACACAGGCGGATACGCCGACGGCACCAACGCTGACCTGATTTATTCATCGACGGCTCCGGCGGACATTGCGGTCGAGCGTGTCTTTCGTGCAGTGGAACGCCGATTGAATGTTGCCTTGAAACCGCACTTGAGTAACTCCTAACCCATTTGCCCGTGTGAAAGACGCTCATCCGTCGGTCTGTATTCTTTTGCTCAATTGGAACGGCTGGCAAGATACAATTGAGTGCTTGGAGAGCGTGTTTCGCACGACGTATTCCAACTACTGTGTCGTCGTTTGCGACAATGGCTCAACCGATGACTCCATGCGCCGACTGAAACAGTGGGCGGAAGGCACGCTCTGCGCTTGGACGTCGCCCGCTCATCCTCTACACTCGCACTCATTTCCGCCGATTGCAAAGCCACTCTCTTACCGCGAATACTCGCGCTCGGAAGCAGAATCGGGCGGTGCGCACAGCGATGCGGACGCACAGTTAGTGTTCATTCAAACCGGGGCGAACTTGGGATTTGCCGGAGGTAACAATGTCGGCTTGCGTTATGCGCTTGCAAGAAACGAGATTGAGTATGTTTGGTTGCTGAACAACGACACCGTCGTTGCGCCAGACGCGCTCTCTCACCTTGTCGAAAAAGTAACTGCCGATAGCACCATTGGAATGTGTGGCTCGACCCTGCTGTTTTATCATCGCCCTGATGTGGTTCAGGCATTGGGCGGCGCGACCTACAATCCATGGATTGGCACAGCCAAACACATCGGCGAGCAAACGGTCTTTTCACCTCCCTGCGCGGCTGTGCCGCACCTCGATTATGTCGTTGGCGCGTCTATGCTTGTCTCTAAGCCGTTTTTGCGCCGCGTTGGGTTGATGAACGAAGCGTATTTTCTGTATTTTGAAGAAATTGATTGGGCAAGCCGTGCCAAAGGGATATTCAAGTTAGGATACGCGCCAGAAAGCGTTGTCTATCATAAGCAGGGCGCAACCACTGGCTCTCGCTCGAAAACGCAAGTGAATTTGCAAAGTATGTATTATGACCTTCGTAGCCGGCTGCGATTTACGCGAACCTTTATGCCGCAGTATCTGGCAAGCGTGTATATCTGTATTGTCGGTTTTTGGTTGAAAAGCCTGCTGCGAGGCGACGTTGAACGTGCCGAAATCATATTCAAGATACTCAGAGGCAAATAAACTCACTTGCTTATATGGGCTGGAAAAACCTTACATTTCATCTCTATCACTGTTAATCTGCTTAAACCATTCATGAAACAGCGTCTTGTTCTCGCGTTTCTCCCGTTGTTTTGTTTTGCACACCTACTCCACGCCCAAGTCAAATTAGACTACTATCTGCCGAAAGGCACGAGTTACAATTCGGCAGTGCCGACGCCCGAAGCGTTTTTTGGATTTCAAGTCGGCGAGTGGCATTTGCGTCCCGACCAAATCGATGCGTATCTCTACGCGCTTGCTGGGGCGAGCAACCGACTTAAAATCGAGCGCATCGGAAAAACTTATGAAGAGCGCCCGCTCTTGCTGGTTACGATTTCCTCGCCCGACAATTTGAAAAACATCGAGAGCATCAAGGCGCAACATAAAGACCTCACGAACCCACAAAAGTCAAAGTCGCTGCCGATAGAATCTATGCCGATTGTCGTATGGATGGGATACAGCGTTCACGGCGATGAGCCAAGCGGCGTAAATGCGGTGCCAATGGTCGCATATTATCTTGCTGCCGCGCAGGGCGAGGAAATTGACACATGGCTCAAAAACTCGGTCATCTTGCTCGACCCGCATATCAACCCCGATGGCATTGCGCGCTTTGCGCACTGGGCGAACATTCACAAAGGCAAGCACATCGTCGCTGACCCGCAGAACCGCGAACACAACCAACCCTTTCCAGCCGGTCGATTCAACCACTACTGGTTCGATTTGAACCGCGATTGGCTGCCGCTTCAACACATCGAGAGCCAAGCGCGACTGGCGAAATTTCACGAATGGATGCCGAACATTCTCACCGACCACCATGAGCAAGGCACCAACGCGACGTTTTTCTTTCAGCCCGGCGTGCCGTCGCGCAACCACCCGCTCACGCCGAAACGCACCATCGAGCTGACCGAAGCCATCGGCAAGTTTCACGCGAAAGCGCTCGACGACATCGGCTCGCTCTACTTCACCAAAGAAAATTACGACGACTTTTATTTCGGCAAAGGCTCGACCTATCCCGATTTGCAAGGCTGTATCGGCATTTTGTTCGAGCAAGCAAGTTCTCGCGGACACGCGCAGGAAAGCACCAACGGCGTTTTAACATTCCCCTTCACGATTCGCAACCAAGTCGCTACATCGTTCTCGACGCTTCGTGCCGCACAAACCTTACGAAAGGATTTACTTGCGCATCAACGCGACTTCTTCACATCGGCACTCTCAGACGCCGAAAAGTCCAACGTAAAAACCTACGTCTTTGGCTCCTCGACCGACGCCGCGAAAAACTTTCACTTTGTTGAACTGCTCCGTCGACACGAGATTGACGTCTATGAACTGACAAAAGACCTCAAAGCGGGCGGCGAGGAGTTCAAAGCGGGCAAAGCGTTTGCCGTGCCGACCAATCAGCCGCAGCAACGGCTTATCACCGCCATGTTCGAGAAGCGCACGACATTTCAAGACAGTTTGTTTTACGACATTTCGGCATGGACAATGCCGCTCGCGTTTGGATTGCCTTACGCTGAGTTGACTGCAAAACTTGATGGCAAGCGCGTTGAGGCAGCGCAATTTCCAAAAGGCGAAGTCATCGGCGGCAAAGCCAGCTACGCTTACATTTTTGAATGGAATACCTATTACGCGCCGCGCGCCTTATCACGATTGCAAAAAGCGGGCATTCGCGCCAAAGTAGCCTTGCAGCCGTTTGAAATCACGACGTCCGTCGGTCAAAAGAAGTTCGATTACGGCACGGTCATGGTTGCCGTTGGGCAGCAGCGCCTGTCGCCCGATTCGCTCTTGGCGCTGATGGAACGCACGGCTCGACAAGACGGGTTAGATATTTTCTCGGTGGCAACGGGACTCTCGTCGTTTGGATTAGGCAGTTCGAACTTTGAAACCGTCGCCCAACCGCGCGTGGCCATGCTGGCCGGCGTCGGCGTCACACCAATGGACGCAGGCGAAATCTGGCACTTGCTCGACCAGCGCTTCGATATGGAGCTGACCATTCTCGAACTCACACAACTTGGCAGAGCGAACTTATCAAGATACACAACACTCGTGATGCCGGGCGGCAATTACAATTCACTCGATTCCGCCAGCACTGCAAACATTCGTCGATATGCTGAACAAGGCGGCACGATTGTGGCAATGACAGGTGCAGTCGAGTGGTTGATGAGCCGACGCATCGTCTCCGAAAAAATCAAGCGCCCGAAAGAAGATACATCGCGCACCCGAGCCGCCTTCGAGAACATTGAAGAAGACACGCGCGCGCAAAGCATCACCGGCGCAATTTTTGAAACGACCATCGACCGCTCTCACCCGCTTTGCTTTGGCTACGACGACGATAAGCTCGCTATTTTTCGAAGCAATACGATTTTCTTAGAGCCGTCGAGAAACGCTTATTCAACGCCGATACAATACACCCAGAAGCCGCTTCTGTCCGGCTTCATCACGAAGAAAAATGAAGACAAATTAAAGAACACGGCGGCGGCAGTCGTCAGCCGCGTCGGGTCGGGACGCGCAATTTTAATGACCGACAATCCGAACTTCCGCGCGTTTTGGTATGGCACCAACAAATTATTTCTTAATAGCATTTTCTTCGGCTCACTGACCACGCGCGGCAGTGCCGCGCAACTGCCTAGCGATGACGACGCGCATTAAAACCGTTACGAATTTCCTTGGCTTGAATCAATTGCACAACGCATCTGAATTTTATCTGACCAAACTTTTTTCTTCTAATGAAAACCATTCTATCGACGCTCTCTTTGCTTCTCACACTCTCTCTTGCAACGGCGCAAGTGAAACCGACAGACACATCGACGCGCGGTAAAACTCCCGCGTTGCCTGAATTTTCGCTCTCGCAAGCGGAGGTAACCGCACACTTGAAGTTCCTTGCTGCCGATGAACTTCTGGGCAGAATGACGGGCGAACAAGGCAACAACATCGCCGCACGCTATATCGCCGAGCAGTTTCGTCAATACGGCTTGAAAGAAGTTCGAGGTGCGGCAGGATATTTTCAAAAAGTCCCGCTCGTGAAAATCAGTCCGCCGAAAGAAGCGATCATCGTTTGGGACGGCGATACGCTGCGTCAGGGCAAAGACATACTTCTGCTCGGCGGCGACGCGCTGACAGCAACAGCAAGCGTGGTCTTTGCCAAGAACGGCATCGTCGATGAAAAAACGGGACGCGACGATTACGCAGGCTTGGATGTGAAAGGAAAAATCGTCGTCGTGAATTTAGGCTCGGCGGAGGGCGCAGACGTGCGTGAGGCGTTCCGCTTACGCGACTCAAAACAAAAAGCAGCCGCAGAACGCGGTGCGGTTGCCCTGATTGAACTCTACAACGCGTCGGTCGCTTGGAACTTCATTGCGCAATTTGCCAACCGACAAACAATGCAGCTTGCAACAGACGAGCCTAAAATGAACTACATCTGGCTCAACGACGGGTCAAAAAAATACGCCGAACTCGTTGCTAAATCTGCGCCAATACAGATTTCAATTTCAACAAGCGGACTGCTGCGACAGCCCGTTTTTTCGCAAAACGTCATCGGCGTCATTGAAGGCAGCGATGCAAGATTGAAAGACGAGTATATTCTCTTGACCGCTCACTACGACCACATCGGCGTTGGACAGCGACCCAACCAAGCCGACAGCATTTTCAACGGCGCGCGCGACAACGGCATGGGAACAACGGCGGTGCTTGCAGCTGCAAAAGCGCTTGCGCAAAAGCCGCCGAAGCGCTCTGTGTTGTGTTTAGCGCTAACGGGCGAAGAAGTTGGTTTGCTCGGCAGTCAATACTACGCTGAACACCCGCTTGTGCCGCTCGATAAAACCATTTTCAACTTAAACATCGATGGCGCAGGCTACAACGACACGACCATCGTAACCGTCATCGGCTGGGAACGCACCACCGCCATGCAAGACATTGAGGCAGGCGCAAAAGCCTTTGGGCTGGGCATCATCAAAGACCCTGTCCCCGAACAAAATCTTTTCGACCGTTCCGACAACGTCAGTTTCGCCGCCAAAGGCATTCCCGCGCCGACATTCAGCGAAGGCTTGCGCAGCTTCGACGCCGAGATTAGCAAATACTATCATCAAGCGGCCGACCAAGCGGACGAGAACTTTAACTTTTCGTATCTGCGCAAATTTTGTGGCGCCTACATTCATGCCGCCCGACGCATCGCCGACCGACCTGAAAAACCGCGTTGGGTATCGGGCGATAAGTATGAATCAGCCTTCAAAAAACTGTATGGCGAGAAGGAGACCAAGTAAAGACGCGCTGCCCGACATGGAACATTGGTGCTTAGGATAAGGGTGCGTCGGGACGGTTCTGTTTTGCGAACTCGATAATTTTTTCGGCGATGCTCAAGGCAAGCGCGTCGGGCAACCCGTCGAAGTGCGTCGACTTCAGGCGCAGGTCAATCGGGTCGTTGACATAATCCACAGCGACAAGCCGCTCGTCCGTCGTCAGCACCAGTTCCGACGAGAAGAAATCCATTTGCGACACGCGCGCAATCGTGGTCATTACGGCGACGAAGTTCTCAACGCCGATAAGCGTTTTATCGCGCTCCGAAACGGGCTGATAGATGTGCCGCTCGTCGTCCCACCACGCCAGTTCAACGCCGCCGAAAAGGTAGTAGGCGCGAAACCAACATCGCCAGCCGTAGAGATACTTCGGGCGGATTTTTTCTTGTGCCAGATAATTGTCCCAAGGAATTTCCTGCCGCCGCGCTGCCGCCTCATACGGCGAAAAGACGGACTTAACGACGCCTTCGCCGCCGCCGCCATTCGCGGGCTTTAAAACAAACGGAACTTTTAAGCGTGAAAGGTCAGCAATGAGCGCGCCGTCGAGCCGTTCTGCTTGTTGATACGATGGCAGCACCACAGTATGCGGCACGCTCACGCCCGCTTTGATGAGTTCATAGTGCATAACGGCTTTATCCATCGTGCGCTCTGATGCTGCATAAGGATTGATGAGACGGATGTTTTTTGTGTCGCCATGCTCAGTGATAAAGCGTCGAAGCGGCAGGAATGTCTCGCCTGCATCGCTGGCGCGGTCGAGCAACGACGCCACACTCATCATATCGGAGCGCAGGGCATCAAGCACGGCGTCCAGATTATACGCGGTGATTTCAATCAAAGAGACGTGATGTTCCTGTGCAACGCGGCGCAACAGCCGCATAAAATCAACGTCGTATTCCCAATCCCATGCGACGGCAAGGTCGTAACGGCGGTTGAGCAGTGCGGTGGTCTGCATTACGCGGACAGACAGTTGAACACTCATAAAAAGAGAAATGTAAAAATAGAACGACGGCGTCAAACTTCGTTATCGAGCCAAAAGAACGTCGGGCGATGGAAACAGAGAAGCCAACATAAGTGGTTATTGTTTTGGGTTGCGCAGCGTTGTATTTTCCCCCGCAATGTCAATTAACACAAGGTATTCGACGAACAAATGAAATCGACGCCCAATGCCGCAGAACGGCTTTCGCTTCTTTCAACAAAACTCTCCGTGCAACCGCACTCTTCTGCCCTGTTAGAATGGGCGGAGTTGATGCTCGAGCAGGGGAAGGCGAAAGATGCGGCGCAAAAACTCGCGTCGGCGCAGGCGAAGTATGCGTCGTCGTATCGCTTCCATGTAATTTTAGCGCGGGTGCATCGCGCATTAGGAAATACGGCGAAAGCCAAAGAGGCTTACGAGAAAGCCTGCGCGCTTGCGCCGCAAAATGAAGTCGCGTTGCGCGAACTCATCATGCTTGAATTGCCCATCAAATCCGTTGCTAAATCGACCCCAGCGCCCGCGTCGCGCCCTTTCGAAAAGCCCGTTGCAGAAAAACCAGCGACACCGCAACAAGCAGTCATTGAAGACGCCGTTGCAAAAAGTCTCGACTCATTCAAATTCAAGAAGCCTGAACCGCCACCGCTTCCGATGCAAGTCGCTGTTGAGCCAATCAGCGCAGAGGAGTTCCTCAAAGAAATGAACACTGACATTATTGATGACCTCAACGACCTTGTTCCGAAAGTTGTCTCAACGGTTGATAAGTCTGCCACGCAGGCGGCGCCGCACGATGACACTATCGCGCCAAGCCTTGATATGATGCAACGCAATATGCCAGCGCTGAACGACACAAAAGACCCACAATTGCTCGACCTGCCGAAAGAGCTTGCATCGCCGCTACCTTATCCCGTCATTGAAGAACAAGTCAATGCAATTCGCAGCGATGAGCCTGACGCCATTGGAGCGATAGAGATGGCAATGCAGAATGCGCAACCGCCGTTAACCAAGCGAGATGAGGTGCCAGTGTTTGAGGAAGTCAAGGTACTTCAGCCAGAAGGCACGGTGCAACTCGATAAAGAGAAACTCGCAAAGGTTTTATCGAAGCTCTCTATTTCGCCGCCCAGCGCAGAGCCAAAGCCCAACCCCGCGCCGGCCTTTACCGACGAGTTGTCGAAAGACTCGTCGACTGGGTTTGCCGACGCGCAAATCGAAGAGCTGGCCGCAGCACTCTCGAATGTCAAGATGTCGCCCGTTGAAGAAATGAGCGACCCGACGCCGATTCAAGAGCAGCGACAGCCGGTCTCGGACGAGGAGGACATTAAATTCCCGACGCGCAACTTGGCGGAAATCTTCGTCGCCCAAGGCGCCTTCGCAAAGGCAATTAAAGTCTATGAAAAACTTGCGGAGAAAGAGCCTCAAAACGCCGTGCTGTTCGGCATTATTATCAACGGGCTACGCGCGCAGCTCAAGTGATTTCGGCTGGCTGACAGTCTCCCAAAAAGTTCCAAAAAAATAATTTGGATTTTAAAAAAGTTGAAACAAGGTAGGTTAAACTATCGTTAATCACACTCGTTGCGGTCAATCACACTCGCGGCAAACAGCAAAGCACATTCCAACCTCCGAAAATTTTTGAAGTCTCTGAAAGTTACGTTGACTTTTCTAAGCCAATTGCTTAGTCGTTCCTTTCTTTATCTGTTTTTTTTGATAATCATAGAATACTGTTCATCACATCGTCTATGAAAAAGCTGATACTCTGCCTTAGTCTCTCTTTTTTCAGTCTCTCCATCGCTGCGCAATCTTCTCAGTCTGTCGAGACGCTCACGCTTGAAAAAAGCGTTAGGATTGCGATTACGAACTCCGTTGCGGTCTTACAAGCCAAAGGCAATTATGAGCTAACGGGTGCGCAAGTGTTGCAAGCCTACGGACAGTTTTTGCCGAGCCTGAGCGCATCTGTGGGCTATACGCCGATTGCGCTCAACCAGAGAATTAACCCGACAACGCTGCCGGGCGGCGTGGTGATTTTCCCGCTTTTTGCGCAACGAACGACTGGGCTGAACTTCAACATTGTCTCTTCGCTCAATTTGTTCAACGGGCTGGCGGACCAAGCTGGATTACAACAAGCCCTCAGCAACAACAGAGGCTCGGAATACACGCTCACACGCGCCAAGCAAGACATCGCCTTCAATGTAGCTCAAGGGTATTTGCAAATTTTGCTCAACCAAGAACTCTTGCGCATTTCGCAAGAAAACTTGAAAGCCTCGCAAGAGCGTCTGCGTCAGTTGCAAGAGCAAACGCGGCTTGGCTCGCGCGCTATTGCCGACCTGTATCAGCAAGAGGCGCAAAAAGCGGCGGACGAACTGGCGGTAATTCGCGCCGATAACACGCTGCGCAACAGCAAACTCGCCCTGCTCAGACAACTTAGGCTTGAGCCAACAAAAGAGTATGAGTTTGTTCAACCCGCGACTGATACCACCATGCTTGACGAGCAATACAAAAATGAACAAGCGCTCATCTCCGCCGCCCTTGAAAGCCGAGCTGATGTCAAAGGCTCTCAGGAGTCGGTCAATGCCAATAGCTGGGCAGTCACGCAAGCCAGAAGCACCTATCTGCCGCAGTTAAACTTAAACTTTTCGTTTGGGTCGAATGGCTTCAATGTCCTCAGCCAGAGCATTGATGGCGCAAGCGTAAATCCGCCAGCGCTGCCGTCTCTGCTAAGTCAGGTGGGCAATCAATTAGGATACTCGCTCGGCTTGCAACTAAGTTGGACATTGTTCGACCGTTTCTCGACTAACTTGCGCCAGCAACAAGCTGAAATCACGTTTCAAAATAGCCAACTGGCTTATGAAGATTTAAAGATTCGCGTTGCCGTAGAGGTCAAGCAAGCGTTGGGCGATTACAACGCGGCAATTTCTCAATTGGAAAGCACGCGGCGCGGGCTGGTCTCTGCCGAAAAAGCCTTCGAGACCGTGCAGAAACGTTATGAAGTCGGCTCAGCGACATTCGTCGAAGTAATCACTGCGCAAGCCGCGTTGGTGCAGGCGCAATCGAACCGGGCGCAAGCCGTGTTCAATTTTACCTTCCAAAAGAAAATTTTGGAATACTTCTTGGGGAAAACAGATGTGAATTCACTTTAATTTTTGCCTAACGACAACTTTAACTTGCTCGTATTATGACCGAAACAGTGCAATCGCAACCTCCAAAAACCGTTTCTGGCGCGGATATTTTAGCGGCGGCGGGCGGCGCGCCCGTCAAGAAAAAGTCGCGGCGAAACTTGTATATCGCAGGCGTCATCGCTGTTCTGCTTCTCGTCATCGCTGTCATCGCGCTTCGTCCCAAAGAGGCAAAGCCGACAGTGGTTACGACGGAAAAGTCAGCGATTCGAACCATTACGCAGCTTGTGTCGGCGACGGGTAAGGTGCAGCCTGAAACCGAAGTCAAACTCTCGCCCGAAGTCTCTGGCGAAATCGTAGAATTGCCAGTCGCCGATGGTCAAAAGGTCAAGCGCGGACAGTTGCTCTTCAAAATCAACCCGCAACTAACCAAAGCGCAAGTCGAACAAGCGCGCGCAGCGCTCAGCTCGGCAAAAGCAGCAAGTCTGCGCGCGAAAGCCGAGCAACTGCGCACCGCCGAAGAGTTCCGTCGTTCCGAACAGCTCTTCAACCAGAAACTCGCTTCCGAAACGGAATACCTTGCTGCGAAAACCGCCGCCGAAGTCGCCAGAGCCAACGCAGAAGCGGCTGTCTATGATGTGCAACGCTTGGAAAGCCAGTTGCGACAAGCGATTGAGCAACTCTCGCGCACCACAGTTACCTCGCCGATTGACGGCACGGTGAGTTCATTGTCGGCAAAATTAGGCGAGCGCGTCGTCGGCTCGATTCAGATGGCGGGAACAGAAATTTTGCGCGTCGCCGATTTGAACACGATGGAAGTGCGCGTTGATGTCAATGAAAACGACATTGTCAATGTGAAACTCGGCGACACGGCGCGCATCTCGGTCGATGCGTATCCGAACCGCAAGTTCACTGGCGTTGTGCGCGAAATTGCCAACGCCGCAAAGACCACTGGCGTCGGCACGCAGGAAGAAGTAACGAACTTCCAAGTCAAAATTCGCATTCTCGACCACAATGGCTTGATGCGTCCGGGCATGAGCGCAAGCGCGGATATTGAAACCTTCACCGCCCGCGATGTTGTTACGGTGCCAATTCAAAGCGTCACGGTGCGCAGTTCCGAACTGGGACTGAGCGCAGAAGAACTCAACCAACGCCGCCAACAGCAATTGCAACAGACCGATAACAGCGCCGACCTCATCAACGAGAAAGCCAAGCAACAACAAGAAAAAACCGACCGAGCTAAACTCTTGCGCGTCGTCTTCGTCAAGGTTGGAGACATTGTGCGCATGAGACCGGTCGAGACGGGCGTCGCAGATAATACTTACATCCAAATTAAAAAAGGGCTTGACGCAGGCGAAGAAGTCGTATCTGGCAGTTACAGAGCCATCAGCCGCGACCTCAAAGACAGCGCAAAGGTGATGCTCGAGAGCGCGATGAAAGGCGCACCGCCGCAAAAACCATAACTGAGAAATTCATTTTTACCGCGAGGATAATTTTTATGGAAAGAGCCATCAGACCGAAAGGCAAGCTCGTCATTCAAATCGAGGGCGTAACGAAGGAATACAAAATGGGCGATGAAATTGTCAAGGCATTGCGCGGCGTTTCGCTCTCGATTTATCGCAATGAATACGTGGCGATTATGGGTCCGTCGGGAAGCGGGAAATCAACGATGATGAACCTGCTCGGCTGTTTGGATACACCGACAGCAGGCAAATACGAGTTCAACGGAAAAAACGTCGCTGCCATGGAAGACGACGAGCTTGCTGCGATTCGCAACAAGGAAATCGGGTTTGTGTTCCAAACATTTAATCTTTTGCCGCGTAGCGATGCGCTTGCCAATGTCGAGCTGCCGCTTGTCTATGCGGGCGTTTCGGGCGAGGAGCGGCGCAACCGTGCGCTCGCCGCGCTCGAGAGTGTCGGGCTGAGTTCGCGCGTGCATCATAAGCCAAATGAACTCTCAGGCGGACAGCGTCAGCGCGTTGCCATTGCGCGGGCACTCGTCAATAACCCATCTATCATTCTTGCCGACGAGCCGACGGGAAATCTCGATACTAAGACGAGCGTCGATATTATGAACGTCTTTGAAGACCTTTATGAAAAAGGCAACACGATTATCGTCGTTACGCACGAAGAAGATATTGCCCGACATGCACGACGCATCGTGCGATTGCGCGACGGGCTTATCGAGAGCGACAAACTCGTCAGCGAAGAATACTTGATGAAAGCGTAACACTCACGAAATCAACACAGACTCTGCTTGACCAATGAAAGAAATCAAAATTCTCTTCTACGAGTTCAACGAAAGTTTCAAGATTGCTTTCGACCAAATTCGAGCCAATAAACTGCGCTCGATTCTGACGGCGCTCGGCGTCATTATCGGCATTCTTGCCGTAACGCTGATGGGAACAGCAATTAACGGCATCGACAAAGGCTTCGATAACAGCCTCTCCATGATTGGCTACGACGTGCTGTATGTGCAAAAATGGCCTTGGGCAAATGTCGATGATTGGTGGAACTACCGCAACCGCCGACGCATCAAGACCGACTATGCCGAGCAGCTCAACAAGATGATTGAAGCCGCGCCAAACACCGAACTCATTGCCGCCGTCCCGCAAGGCGTAAACATTAAAAGCGTCAAATACGAAGACAACCAAGTCAAAGGGGTCTTTCTCATGGGCACAACGGACGAGTATCCGATTATCTCCACCGTCGATTTGAAAGAAGGACGGTTCTTCAGCACGATTGAATCGCGCACCGGTCGCCCCGTTTGCGTTATCGGATATGACATTGCAGACGCGCTGTTTCCCAACGGGTCGGCAGTCGACAAAGTGGTGCAAATTGGCGGCGTGCAGTGCCGCGTCATCGGCGTTCTCGCCAAGCAGGGAAAATTTCTCGGCTTGTTCAGTTTCGATTCGCAAACCATTATCCCGCTTGAACTCCTGCAAAAACATTTTGGCGAGACGAACAACGACCGAGTCGTGGTCAAAATCAAAGACAAGACGCGCACCCTTGAAGCTAAGGATGAATTGACGGGGTTGATGCGGCGCGTGCGCGGATTGCTGCCCGACCAAAAAGACGATTTCAGCATCAACGAACAGCAAGCGTTCAAAAGCACACTCGACCCAATTAAGTCGGGCATTGCACTGGCGGGCTTGTTCATCACGGGCTTGTCGCTCTTCGTCGGCGCGATTGGCATTATGAATATCACGTTTGTGAGCGTCAAGGAGCGCACGAAGGAAATCGGAACGCGCAAAGCCTTAGGCGCGCGCCGCCGAACCATTCTCATGCAGTTTTTAATTGAGGCAGTGTCGATTTGTCTCGTCGGTGGCATCGTCGGGCTGCTTTTGGCGTGGGGAATGAGCGTGGCGATTGGCGCGGCAGCATCGTCGTTTCCCGTGAGCTTCTCGTTTGATTTGGTCATCGTCGGTATGGCGGCATCGATTCTGACGGGCATTTTCTCTGGCTTCGCGCCAGCGTTCTCGGCGTCCAAACTCGATCCAGTGGTTGCACTACGATATGAGTAGTTGATAATTGACAGTTGATAATGGATAGTTATGTCAGAAAGCATCGTGCGAGAAAAGTCGTTTGCATTCGCCGTGCGAATCATCAAACTGTATCAATTTTTACGCGATGAGAAAAAAGAGTTTGTTCTAAGCAAGCAGTTGCTGCGGTCGGGAACGTCCATCGGCACGAATGTGAAAGAAGCGTTACAGGCGGAATCGAAGGCGGACTTCGTTCACAAACTTAGCATTTCATTAAAAGAGGCTTCCGAAACAGAGTATTGGTTAGAGTTGCTCAACTCGACAAATTTCATCGAGGAGAACGCGTTTGTATCTATTCATGACGATTGCGTCGAGCTTGTTAAAATTCTAACGGCGATTATCAAATCATCACGAAAAAATTTGAAAGTGAAAGAATAACCTGCCGCCAATTATCAATTATCCACTATCAACTCGAATGAGATTTACCGAAATTTTGTCCATGGCGCTCTCGTCGCTGAAAGCCAATAAGCTGCGCTCGGGCTTGACGATGTTTGGCATTACGGTCGGCGTCTTTTCGGTCATCGGCGTCATGACCGTCATCGGCGCGGTGCAAAGCTCCATCGAGACCGGGCTGGCGTTCTTGGGGTCAAGCACCTTTCAAATCTCTAAATACCCAAGCATAAACATTGGCGGCAACGTGCGCGACAAATACGCCAATCGACGCAACATCACCTACGAAGAAGTGCAACGCTTCGAGAAACTTATGCAGGACTTCGCGCCCGCCGTTTGCCCGAAGGTCTTCGACGGTGGCAAACAAGCCGCCTATAACGGACTCAAAACCAATCCTAATGTCAATATCGTTGGCACGAACAAACACTTTATCGCCGTCAATCAACACAACATTGAGGAAGGCAGAAATTTGACTGACGAAGATGTCGAATACGCCCGCAGCGTGATTGTGGTTGGGCAGGGCATCAAGAAAAAACTTTTTCCTAACGAAAGCCCGATTGAGAAACTCATCAAAGTAAACGGCAAAACGTATCGCGTTGTTGGCGTCTTGAAATCCAAAGGTGGCTCGTTTGGCGGCAATGACGACGACCTTGCGATGATTCCCATCACGCGCTTCTACGAAAACTATGGCAAAACGAACCGCAGTATTAACGTTGCCATTCAAGCTGCATCGCAAGAGCTTTACGACAAAACATACGACCGTGCGATTGGCGCGATGCGCATCGCACGCGGCTTGGAAGCAGACGAGGAAAACGACTTTGAGGTGTATTCTAACGATTCGCTCATTAGCACGTTTGGTCAGATTGCGGGCATCATTCGTGTTGGCGCGTTCATCATCAGTTTCATCGCGCTCATCACAGCGGGCATTGGCATTATGAACATTATGCTTGTTTCGGTAACGGAGCGGACAAAAGAAATCGGCATTCGCAAATCCATCGGTGCCAAAAAGAAAAGCATCTTGACGCAGTTCCTCATCGAGGCCGTAATTTTATCGGAACTTGGCGGCTTTCTCGGCATCTTGATTGGCGTCGTGGGCGGCAACCTCATCGCCTTGCAGTTCGATGCATCGGTGATTTTCCCGTGGGATTGGGCATTGGTGAGTTTAGTCGTCTGCTCGCTCATTGGCATTGGGTTTGGGTTCTTTCCTGCCGTCAAAGCCTCATCGCTCGACCCGATTGAAGCCCTCCGCTTTGAATAACAGACCGAGAGATGAAGTATGCCGCAAAATCGGGTCTCTACGTCCGCAAGTATTTTTTTCTTATGTTTGTCCCCGACCAATCTCTATGGTCTATGTGCAATGAAAAACCAGATTTAATTCATGCTCAAACAATTCTTTGAAGAATACAAGGCATTCATTCAACGCGGCAATGTGCTTGACCTTGCCGTCGGCGTCATTATCGGCGGCGCGTTTGGCAAAATCACGAGCGCGTTGGTTGATAACGTGTTGATGCCGCCAATTGGCTTTCTCGTGGGCGGCGTCGAGTTCGATAAGCTCGCGATTCTCTTACAAGTCTCCGAATCCAAGCCGGCAGTGGCAATTGAGTATGGCAAGTTTATTCAAAGCGTGATTGATTTTCTCATCATTGCATTTGTGGTGTTTCTCGTTGTCAAAGCCGTGAATGCAGTGCAAAAGAAGAAAGACGAAACGCCGCCACCACCACCCGCACAGGAAGTCTTGCTCACCGAAATCCGCGACCTGCTCAAACAACAGCAGAAGTAATTCACTCAACGCCATTTAGAGCAATACATGTTCAAAATAAAATCGCTCAGCATTATTGCGTTGCTGCTTTTTTCAACGTGGGCATCTGCGCAAACGCCTGTTGACGCTCCGCCAGCAACGATTCCCGACTCACTCAAAGGCTGGAAAGCTGGCGGCAACTTCGGCGCAAACTTTTCGCTCGTGCAACTTAATAATTGGGTAGGTGGCGGTCAGAACGCTGTCTCTATCGTTGGCTTGCTGAACATTGGAGCGACCTACAAGGGCGACGCAATCACTTGGAACAACGTGCTCGAGCTTGGTCTCGGTGCGGCAAATCTCGGCGGCATCGGCTTTCGCAAGACGGACGATAAAATCATCTTTATCTCCAAACTCGGCTATACGCTCAGTCCCGTCCTGAGCGCAGCAGTATTGGCTGATTTTAGAACGCAGTTCTTGGACGGCTTGGATTTCCCAAGACAAGATTCGTCGGTGCGCATCTCGAGCTTTATGGCGCCCGGCTACCTGACGCTCTCGGCGGGCTTAGACTATCACCCCGTTGATTATTTCTCGCTCTTTTTCGCGCCGCTCTCGAACCGATTGATTTTTGTGGCAGACGAGAAACTCTCGCAGGCAGGGGCATTCGGCGTGCGTCCGGGCGAGCGCGTCTTGTCGGAACTCGGTGCAGCACTCTCGGCACAGTTCAAAAAGGAGCTTGTCGAGAACATCACCTTGCAGTCGCGCCTGACGCTCTTTGCGCCCTACTCGAATCTCACCACTATCGTTACCGCTTGGGAAAATTTAATTCTCTTCAAGGTCAACAAATACGCAACAGTGAGTTTGGAAACGCAAGCCTTCTACGACGACAAGGTGAAAAACATCCGCCGCGACGACGGCACCATTGGGCAAGCAACGCAGGTCAAGAACACGCTCGCCATCGGGCTGGTATATGGATTCTAAACCAGAGCGCGCTTACGGCACTTTGCGAAAGCGCGTGTTGGCGAGCAAGAGTTCAAGCGCGAGACATAAAAACGCAGGAACAAGAAATTGCGCGAACTCTTCTTTGTATTCCGTATAGATTTCGGTCTCGACTTTGGTTTTCTCGAGCAAGTCAATTTCACGATAGGTTCGCCGAAGCGTCTCTAAGTCGGTCGCTCGGAAGTATTTGCCACCGGTCATCTGAGCAATGCGCGTGAGCGTTTCATCATCGACATCGACCTTGACGCGCATATAGCGTTTGCCGAACAGTGGGTCTTCAAAGGGATAGTTTGCGTAGCCGCGCGTGCCAGCGCCGACGGTATAGACTTTGATGCCCAGCGCTGCCGCCAGTTCTGCCGCCGTTACAGGCTCGATTTCGCCGGCATTGTTTTGTCCATCGGTCAAGAGAATAATCACTTTGCTGCGTGCTGTTGAACTGCGCAGTCGGTTGACTGCCGTGGCAAGTGCCACGCCGATTGCCGTGCCGTCTTCCTGCATTCGGCCTGCTCTAAGCAACGCAATCATGCTGCGAAGCAATTGGTAATCGAGCGTGAGCGGACACTGCGTGTAACTTTGCCCAGCGAACACCACCAAGCCGATGCGGTCGCTGACACGGTTTTTTACAAAGTCCATCGCCACTTCTTTCGCCGCCTCGATGCGGTTCTTTGGGTCGAAGTCTTCGGCAAGCATAGAGCCAGAAAGGTCGATGCACATCACAATATCAATCCCCTCGGCGTAAATGCTTTGCTTTTGATTTTCCAGACGCGGACGCGCCAGCGCAAGAATCACAAATGAGAGCGCCATCAGCCGCAGCACAAAGACTATGTGACGAAATGCTTTGACGTTGCTCTGCCGCGTTTGCGCCACCTGCCGGACGTCGGAAAATACCAGCGCGGCGGTTTTGCCGACGCGCTCTCGATGCCAATACCAAAATGCCAGCACAGGAAACGAGAGAAACAGCAAAAACGCTTCGGGATTTTGAAACGAAAAATTCGATCGTGTAAAAAGGTCAATCATCAGCCTTTCACAGATGTTAACGGTTCAGTTGAGATAGGCTTTGCAATCTCGACAACTCGATACGCCAGTTGCAAACTTTCTTTGGCTTCCAACGCGCTCGGATAGAACTTTGCAAATTTCACTAAGTCGGCTTTCTCCAAGAGCTGTCTGGCAAGCATAGCTTCCTCGCGCGGACGGCGGCGCAAGAGCGTTTCGTAGATTTCCGACGTTAATTGCTCCATTGCCGGAAAGCCGTAGTGCTGCTCTAAAAATTCGCGCACAGCGTCGGAGAGGTCGCTGTAGTATTTTTTGAAATCGGCTTGCGACTCAAGCGGCGCAGACTCCAACGCTTGCAGTTTTTCGATAGCCGTCTCGTAAGGCGATTTCGTGACGACGATGTTCGGCGAGGCAATTTTCTTGCCGCGTTTCTTCAAAGAGGCATAGATAAAATACGCCACAACGCATATCAAAATCAATGCGCCTGCGCCCACAAGCCAAATCCATGTTGGAAGCGGAAGCGTTTGAACAGGCTTAATATCGGCAATGTCTTTGCGCGACGTATCCAAAGCAGATACCACGTAAATCTGCCTCACCGATGGCACAATGAGCGTATCTTGGCGGCGCGTTTGTTCATCTGAATATGCAATGGAAAGCGCCGGCAAGCGTTGCATGCCTGTGTCAAACACCGTCAGGGTGTAACGCAGCTTCTCTGTAACCAGATTATCGGCTGCGTCTCTCTGCTCCAAGGGTAACTTTTCGATGTGGCGAATTTCAAACGGCATAAACGACGCTGTATCATTGAGCTGCGGATAATTCAGAACGAGCGTTGTTTTTTTTAGAACCGTTAGGGTGCAAAACACGTCATCGCCAATAGTGCAGGTGTCGGGTTTTAGCTCGAGGGAGACGACCGGCTGCTGCGCGAGCGACATCGATGAGCAAAGCAGCGTAAAAAAAAGTGTTAGGAAAGCGCGGTAAAAACGGGCATTTAGCATTGGTTCGGGAGGGCGGTTATTGGCGCAGTTCGCGCTGTTGAAAAAATGCAGCGAGTGGCTTGATATACGAGCGACTGGTCGAGACGCTGACGACATCGACTTGCAATTTTTGCAATTGGCTTTTTCGGTTCGCTTGCAATTGCGACATTCGCGCTTCGTAATTTTTTCGAAACGCCTCGTCGAACGTATCTGCAATGAAATGCTCGCCTGTCTCGGCATCTTGCAGTTCCAACAAGCCAACGGACGGCAATTCAAATTCGCGCGGGTCGGTAATTTGAATAATGACGAAGTCGTGTTTTTTATTGATAAGTTTGACTTTCTCGATAAACCCTCCGTCCATTAAGTCGCTGACGAGAAAGACAATAGCACGCCGCTTTAACACCCGTGTGGCAAAGTCCAGCGCGCTGCCGATGTTGGTGGTTCTGCCCTTGGGTTTGAAGAAAAAAATCTCACGCAGAAGCCGCAGCACATGTGTTCTGCCTTTGCGCGGCGCGATGAATTTTTCAATGACATCGGTAAAAATAACCAGTCCGACTTTGTCGTTGTTTTTTGTTGCGCTGAACGCGAGTGTCGCGCAAATCTCCGCCGCAAGGTCGCGCTTGAATTGTCCCTCCGAGCCGAAGCCGCCCGACCCCGAGGCGTCGTAAAGAATCATCAGGGTTTGTTCGCGCTCTTCTTCAAAGACTTTGATGAAGACGTCGTCGCGCCGTGCGGAGACGTTCCAATCAATCGCTCGGACGTCGTCGCCGAATTGATACTCGCGCACTTCGGCGAACTCCATTCCCTTGCCTTTGAACGCCGAATGATATTCGCCGCCGAAGATGTTGTTCACCAAGCCGCGCGTGCGAATTTCCAACTGCCGCACTTTTTTGAACACGTCTTTCAATTGCGTTTCCGCCATAGTCTGCCCTGCTCGCTGTTCAGTCTTTCTTCTTTTTCTTTTTATCCTTTTTGTCTTTTTTATCCTTCTTGTCGCGCTTCTCCGTAATAATGCTGTCTGCCGAAATGTATCGATGTTCGGTGGGTTCATCGTCGGGCGTGTAGCCAAGAATTTTCTTCACCATTTTTTGGCGGAGTTCGCACGCCAAACGGAACGCCTCTTTCTCGCCGTATTTCTGAATGGAAAAAGAGGTGGATTTTACTTTGTTCGGCTCGGGATTCCAACTGACGGCAAAGTATTCGCGCGACACGCCACTTTTATTGATCGCTTTGCCACGATAGACGCCAACGACGCCTGTATTGCTCGTCCTGTTGGTAGACAGTCTGGCTTGACGCTTTCGTCTGCCCTCCGACGGGTCGGGCGCGCCAACTTCCTTCGCCAATTTTCTCTGATACTTCTGCGCCGCCTCGAGCGACTCTTTTTCGCCACCATAAACGCCATCGCTGAAGAGTTTCGAGTATGTGGCGCGCTGATGATACAACCGCATCAGCCAGCCATGCGTGGTGGCGTTATCGACACGGCTGATGCCCGGATGCTTTCCGCGCTTTGCAGTGGAGGATGATTTTTTGGTAGATGTATTTGCCACTGCTGTATTGTATTAAGTTGATGATAAAACTCACGCTGCGCTCAACGACGAACCAATCTTTAAATAACGATTACGCTATACATCGCTGCCAGCCGTGCTAAGAATCGGCCTTAACGCTGCTCCGAGAGGAAAAAGAGTTTGTTAAGAACGACCGCGATGTTGGTTACCTCTACCTGTATTTTCAAGGCATTGCGGGCGGCGCCTGCTACGGAACGTTCACCGCATTGAGAACTTTTCGCACGATGTCTTCGGGTTTGATGTCTTCAGCTTCAGCTTCGTAAGTCGGGATAATGCGATGTCGCAGCACGTCGTAAGCAATGGTCTTCACATCTTCGGGCGTGGTGTAGCCGCGCTGATTTAAAAACGCATTCGCTTTCGCCGCAAGGTTCAGGTAAATGGTTGCGCGTGGCGATGCACCGTAAGCGACAAGATTTTTCAGTTCGGGCAAATTGACTTTTTCAGGCTCGCGCGTCGCAAAGACAATATCGACAATGTATTGCTCGACTTTCGGGTCGATATAGACGTCGTTCACCACTTTTCGCGCCCGCAGAATTTCCTCTGGCGTAATGCACGGCTCGACAGGTTCGCGCCGCTCGGTTCGCGCCATGCGCCGCATAATTTCAAGCTCATCTTCGCGTGTCGGGTAGCCAACTTTGAGTTTCATCATAAAGCGGTCGACCTGCGCTTCGGGCAAGGGATACGTGCCTTCCTGCTCGACGGGATTCTGTGTCGCCAATACCAAGAAGGGGTCGTCCAATTTATACGTCTGTTCGCCAATCGTAACTTGTTTTTCCTGCATCGCTTCCAGCAGCGCCGATTGCACTTTGGCAGGGGAGCGGTTGATTTCATCGGCGAGAATAATGTTGGCGAAAATCGGGCCTTTCTTTGTATAGAACTGCATATCCTTCTGGTTGTAAATCATCGTGCCGAGCAAATCGGCAGGCAGAAGGTCGGGCGTAAATTGAATACGTTGAAATTTCAAACTGATGGCTTTGGCCAGCGAACTGACCGTGAGCGTTTTGGCAAGTCCCGGCACGCCTTCCAACAGCACATGCCCGTTGGTCAGCAAGCCGATGAGCAGCCGATTGACGACGTAGCTTTGTCCGACGACGGCTTTGGAGATTTCATCGCGCAAGCGATCTAAAAACTGCGATTCTTGGCGAATCTTGATGTTAAGCTCTTCAATCGAGACGGTAGATGTCATTGGTGGTTTTAGATGATTGCAAGTGATTGTTTTCTTGCTAATAGTCGAGGTTTATTGTTGTGGCTCGTCCGCCGAGTAATACATGGTGCTGAACGCATACACACAGATACCAATGCCGACGAGCAGACACAAGAGCGACAGCATTGGGTCGACATACAGAAAGCTATGTATCATGCCGATGCGCGGCGTAAAGAGCAAGAGCAAATTCGCGCCGAGTAAAAACAAAAACATGCGCGATGTTCGAACCAGCGTTGGCGGTTTTCTTGGCTTGTTTTTTTCGTTATTGTCCTTAGGTTTAGATTGTTCAAGGTCGTTTGCCATAATACTTCTACAACGAATGTCTAAATTGCAAAATGAATATCTTGGCGCTTGAAACGAGTTGCGATGAGACCTCTGCCGCTGTGTTAAAACACGGAAAAGTCGCCTCCAACATCATCAGTTCTCAATTGGCACATCAAGCGTTTGGCGGCGTTGTGCCTGAAATTGCTTCGCGTGAGCATGAGCGTTTGGTTGTCTCCGTCGCAGCCGCTGCGCTTAGTGAAGCCAATATACGGAAGTCCGAACTCGATTTCATAGCCGCGACATCAGGACCCGGACTTATCGGCGCGGTGCTTGTCGGACTCAACTTCGCTCAATCGCTTGCCTTCGCCTTAAAAAAACCGTTTGTGCCCATCAACCACATCGAGGCGCATATCTTCTCGACGTTTGTTGATGACGGCGTCGACAACCCTGCACGCATACCAGCATTTCCGTTTGTCTCGCTCACCGTCTCGGGCGGACACACGATGCTTGCGCTCGTGCAAGACGATTTGACCTATCGAGTCGTCGGACGAACCATTGACGACGCGGCAGGCGAAGCCTTCGACAAAACCGGCAAGATGTTGGGACTGGGTTATCCCGCCGGCCCGTTGATGGACAAACTCGCCAAGCAAGGCGACGCCAAGTTTCATCGATTCCCGCAGGCATTGCTTTCGGAAGACAATTTTAATTTCAGTTTTTCGGGGCTCAAAACCTCTGTTCAAACGTTTTTGCGCGATAAACCTGAACCGTTTGTGCAAACGCATTTGGCGGATATTTGCGCCTCGATTCAAGACGCAATTACGTCGGTCTTGGTCGCGAAAACGCTTGCAGCTGCTAAACGCTTCCAAGTAAACACGGTGTCGGTTGCGGGCGGCGTGAGCGCGAACTCCGAACTGCGGCGGAAATTTCAAGCGGCGTGCGCGTCGGAAGGACTTTCGCTGCACATTCCCAGACCGATTTTCTCGACCGACAATGCGGCTATGATTGCAACGCTCGCGCATCTGAAACTCCAACGTGGGCTGGCGTCGCCTAATCATTACAATGTTGGTGCGTTTGCCGCCTTTGCGCTGCCGCCCTGAGCCGTTCTTCGTTTCAGGTTTCGATGCTATCTTAGGCATCACAGTCGTTTGTTCAACAAAAACCTTAACCGACGATGAACCGCCCTGACGCATCTTTTTCTCGAGCCATCTTGATTCCCCTAACGGTTTTATTTTGCCTATTTAGCGCGTCAGTGCTTCGGGCGCAAGCGCGAAAATATGAGCGCAAGTCCATCACCTCGCTTGGCACAGTGCTGGTTAAGCCCGGTCTCTCGCCGAACATCGACATCATCAACAACCGCTTGAAAGCATACATTGAAGTGCCGCGCTTCGATTACAACGCAATTTCATCGGACGCTGTCAAGGAGTTTGTCCAAAAAGCAAATAAGACGGGTTTGGAGCCGACGGCAATTTCACAATCGCTCAGCGAGACGGTGGTGCCGAAAATTTTGCAAGTGGTTCAAGGCGTGGCGGACTTGCGGGCACAAGGCAACTTAAAAGAAGAAGACCTTGCTCGCGCCGCTGTCGATAAACTCAAACTCTCTGGCTTGACGGCAGCCGACATCGAGAAAGTCCTGAACTCCGCCTACATTTACTTGCCAGTCATTACGGAGTATGAGGAAAAAACGGTGGGAGACAATTTCGTCGTCGAGATGAAAGGCTACCTGCTGTGGTATCAAGTGGTAACGCCGCGTGATGGCAGCAAGGCGTCGGTGGTCTTGCTCCGACAAGCCTCCGAGCCGAAAGGTGGCAGCGCCTCCAACGACCCAAACAAAACCTATCAACTGAAACGACGCTCGGTGAACGGCAAAGACTATGCGCGGCTCTCGGCGGCGGGCGCGTGGGCGCAAAATGAAGCGCTGGCGATGCGCAACATTCCCGAATTTAAACTCTCGGCGGAAGTCCGAAGCGTCGAAGGGCAAACCGTCTTGGCAAACATCGGCAAGCGCGAAGGGTTAGGATTAGACGACGGATTTAATTTGGTGGATTTTTTTGACGACGGCAAAGGCGGCGTGCTGACAAAAGAAGTTGGATTTTATCGCGCGGCAGAAGTGGCAAATAATATCGCTAACCCAAACGACTTGTCGCGCTTCTTTGCATATCAAATCGGTTATGTGGAGCGCGGCAGCGTGTTGTTGGAGCGCCCGAGATTGCCGATTGATATTCGCATTCGACCGAAGTTCTATCAGTTCCGACTCCCGCGCACGGCAATTCCGCTGGACTTTCAGACCTACAACAGATTCGGACAACGCGGCGTAGACAACTACGCGCTGACCGAAGACGCCACGGCGGCGGCCGGCGTTGATTTGGGCGCTGCGTTCAACTTGGCAAAAGTCGTTGGCGTTACGCAGCTCTTCGCTGTGGTTGACTTGGGCATCGGCGTGCCTACCGCTACGCCGCGCAATGCCAATGTTCCGTTTCTGCTCAACGGGTATCTTGGCATTCAAAAGAAATTTTGGTTCGGTCCAGTCAACTTGAATTTAGCCGCAATGCCGGGCATTGACGCGCTCACACTTTCTGGCACTGGCACGGAAGATGACGACTTGGAGGGATTGACGATTATTACCCTTGGTGCAAAGCTGGATGCAGGCGTCGAGGTTATTCTTAACCCTGATCTTATGCTTTCGCTGACGGCAGGATACAAGGTTGCCTTCTCGCCGCTCCTTGCAGGCGTGAAGTTTAGAAACCGTGACAATATCGATGTCGTGAATTTTTCAGGTCCGAACGCCGCGTTTCGCGACATCAATTTCAGCGGTGTCAATGTGATGGTCGGCGTATCATTTACGCTGCCCTCGCTTGGCACAGATTTACTCACATCGCCATCGGATATTGACTATTGACGACCGATTCAAGCAAAGTATGTCGGACACGGGCGCTCTGAAATGTAGCCCTCCTTTGGCATTGAAAGGTGAAACAAGGTTTTTATTTTTACTTCAAAGACACTTTTATACCACTGATGCTATGAGACGCATTGTCGCTGCGCTTATCCTGCTGCTGTTCATTTCTGACGCTGTCGCCCAAACTGCTTCTATTTCGGGGACGGTAACGCTGCCGTCGGTGCAATCGGCGCGAGGCGCCGCGCGCGGGAATTTGTATCGCAATCGACTCTCGCCCGCCGCATCGGGAACGACAGAAGTCGCCCAAACCGCCTCCGCATACGACGATGTAATTGTGAGCGCGCATCCGATTTCGTTCAAGGCAAAATTTGCACCGCTTTCCAACGCACGCATCAGCCAAAAAAACGCCACGTTCATTCCGCACGTGTTGCCGGTTACACAAGGCACAACGGTTGAAATTGTCAATGACGACCCGTTTTATCATAACGTCTTTACGCTCGGACAAGGCGAGCGGTTCAACATCGGACGCAGACCGACAGGCGACGTTCAAGTGAAAAAAGTAACCAGCACCGGCGAGACAAAACTCTTCTGCGACATTCACACGCAGATGAACGCGATTATTTACAGCCTCGACACGCCCTATTTCACGCGCGCCAAATCGGGCGGCAGCTACGACCTGAAAGGCTTGCCCGAGGGAACTTACGAACTGCGCGTCTATCACCCGAACTTTCCGATAGTCAAAGGGCGTGTTGAACTCAAAGCGGGACAAGCTATACAACAAAATTTCGCCTTCGGCGAATCGCTTCAATAACGCAACGCACGATGCAACTGAACATTCAAACCAAACTTTTTCTTTTACTTGCAGGACTTGCAGGCGGCGTGCTGTTTGCGGTCTTGCTGGTCATCAATCAAACGCTTTCCGATACAATTCAGCGAAAAATCATCTTTGATTTCAGGCAAACACAAGCTGTTTTTCAACGAGAGCAACGCCTGCGCTACGAGAACTTGGTCAACCTTGCCACGCTCATCGGCGAGAACGAGATTTTTAAGCGCAATGTCGATTTAGAGTCTAACCTCGACACGATTTCTATGCTGCGCCATGCCAGCGTGTTGCAAAGCGTGCGCGAGTTTGCCAATCTTGCGCCCGTCGATTTGTTCATCGTAACCGACCGACGCGGCAGAATGCTGGCGCGGCTCGACCAGCCCGACCGCTACGGCGACGACCTTTCCGCACAGCCCAGCGTCAAACGTGCGCTCTCCGGCGAGCCGCCGATCGATAGTCTGGCGCAACTCTGGAATCTGGACGATAATTTGTATCAAATCGCCGCGTCGCCAGTCTTTCTCAACCAAACGAACATCGTGGGCGTCGTCGTCTTAGGGCAGCGCCTCACCGAATTGGAAGCCCGAGACCTGAAAGGCACAACGAGTATCGACATCACGTTTTTCCTTAACCAAACGCCGATTGCTACAACGCTCGACTCGACACGGCGCATTGCGCTGCAAAAAGTCGCCTCGCTCGAAACGCAGCGCGACATGATTACCAAAGGTGGCAAAGCCAGTGAGTCGTTTGAGATGAATTTGGCAGGCGACGACGCTTTTGCGTTTTTAGCGCCGCTGGGCAGCGGCGAACCTGCCTATTACCTTGCAACTGTTAAAAAATCGCAGGAACTTCAAATTCTCACAACGATTCAGCGCAGCTTGCTCGTCGCCGCATTGCTCAGTTTAGTGGTTACAATTGGGCTGGCAGTGTTGCTGGGGCGCGTATTTTCGCGTCCTGTGCTGGTGCTGGCAGATGCAATGCAGAGAGTGCGAAAAGGTGATTTGGCAATTTCCGTCACACCTGCTTCGCAAGATGAAATCGGGCAACTGGCGACGGCGTTCAACGAAATGATTGTCGGATTGCGTGAGCGGTTTCAGTTGGCACGGTATGTGGGAAGTCATACGCTTGAAATGGTGCGTCAGGCGGCGGGCGGCGATATGCAAACCGCGCTTGGCGGCACACGGCAAGACCTCGCGGTGCTGTTCTCCGACATTCGCGGCTTTACAGCGTTCAGCGAAAACCGCTCGCCCGAAGCCGTCATTGAGATGCTCAACAAGTATCTTGGGTTTCAGGCGGAACTCGTCGCCAAGTTCGGCGGCTCCGTCGATAAATATGTCGGCGACGAAATGGTGGCGCTCTTTAGCGGCAAAGATGCTCTGCAACGCGCACTCGATTGCGCCATTGCAATTCAACGCAAGGCAAAAGAAGTGCAACAGAAAGACCCGGCACCTGTCGCCATCGGTATTGGCATCAACTACGGCTCAATGGTGCTGGGAAACATGGGCGCGCAAGACCGAATGGACTACACCGTCATTGGCTCGTCGGTGAATTTATGCGCGCGCCTTTGCTCATCGGCGAAAGGCGGACAGATTTTAATTCGTCAGGAACTCTTGCAGTCGCTTCCCGCCGAAAAGCCCGTAAAGAAAGGCGAAATCAAACAAATGATGTTCAAAGGATTCTCAACACAGCTCGACATCGCCGAAGTGCTATATGATTAAATCCTAACGGTCAAATTTATTGACGCAACAAAACATCGTTTCACATGATGCAACGATTCAATTTTATGAACAATACATATCGTCGTTTCTGTATTGCTGCTCTGTTTGCGCTGTCGCTTCCGGCAATGAGCCGCGCGCAACTTCAATTTACAGGCGAGGCTGCGTTTGAACTCTCGCTCGGCGGAACAAATTCCAATTTCATTTTCAACGAGATTCCCAACGAATTTCGCTTCGCACATTTGGCAATCAACCAATTCAATTTGTTTGTCTTTGCGCCCATCAGCGAGGAGTGGTCGCTCAATGCCCGCGTGCAGTTCGATATTTGGGGCGGCGGTCGGCTCAACCCGCCGCGCATCACGCTTGCCGCCGCGCTCTGGCAACCAAAAGAGTCGCCAATCAGCCTGTCTATTGGTCGCTTCGTCAGCCCGTTTGGACTGTATGCAAAACGGCAACTGCAAAGCGATAACTTATTCGCCTCTGCGCCGCTTGCGTATGGATACTTCGTCAATATGTCGGACAGGCGCGGACTTTGGCCTGCCGCCGGTCAATCGGGTATCTACGGCACAAACGACGATGTGGGTCTCTCGACCGTTTATTTCGGCGGTTACGCAACTGGTGCATCGCTCAATTGGATTCTCATTCCCGACGCGCTCAATGTTGAAATCGCTGTAACAAACGCCGCGCTCTCCTCACAAGCTGACTATACAAATCTCGCCAATGTTGCCGCCATTGGGCGTATCGGATTTCAGCCAGCGATTTTCTGGCAACAAGGCATCTCGCTGTGCTATGGCAGCTTTATGCAGGCCGACCCGGTCAATAATCTGGTGCGCGGCGCAAATCCGTTTGAACAGTATCGGCAATTGCTCATCGGCACGGACGCTATCTTCGCCTACTCGTTTTTTGAACTCTCCGGCGAACTCATTTATTCGCAGTGGACGGCGCCGCGCTTCACGGCAGCAACGGGCTTTATCTCTGCGCTTGGCGACGCAAACAAGCTCGTCGAGTATTCCGTCTCGAACCTGTCGGGATACGTTGATTTAAAGTTCGAGCCCCCGTTTTTGACGGGAACCTACCTTGCCTTGCGCTATGAACGCTTGCTTTTTTTACCCTACCGTGACGCGCGCACCAACACGGACAATTTGGCTTGGGATAACAGCGTTACGAGGCTCTCCGCCGCGTTGGGCGTGAAGTTCTCCAAAGCCGTTCAAGCCAAACTCGCGTTCTCCGACCAAGCCTTCGACGGTCAAGCGTTCAACGCCCGCGACAACTTCACGCTCCGCAGCATCTTTGTCGTCGGCTTCTGACCGCGCCGGCGCATGGCTGTGCGCCATATCACGTCTGCCAGACGAGCGGAAACGAGTTACAACTAAAACAGCGTTGTAACACGCGAATTGGATAAAGCCATCAACCAAACGCACTTATTTGCAGCACGTCTATCGCTTTTGACATCATTATTATACACAACAACCAAACATCTGTTTAAAGCCATGAAAAGACGTGACTTTTTGAAATTTTTGCCTGCCGCCGCTGCGCCTATTGCGCTCGCTGCGTGCAACACGCCCGTTGCACCAACCGCTAATCCACAAACAACGAGCGATGTCGCGCTCGTCTCCGAAGCCGCGGTCATGGAATCGCGCGCGATTAAATCCTACGATGCGGCTCTGGACTTGTTCATCAGAAGCGAAGCCGCTATACAAATTGCAAGGCTCTATCGCGCGCATCACTTAGGGCACCTAAACGAACTCAACGCCCTGCTCGCCCAGTTCTCGCAGCCAAGAGTCTCACTTGAAACGGCAACACCGTTTCCACAAGTAGGCCGGGTTACCGACGAAGCCTCCGCCGTGCGGCTTGCGCTTGAATTAGAATACGAAGCAGCCGCAGCGTATAACAACTGGGTCAACAACCCACCGACGACGCCCGAAGTCCGCCGCTTTATCGCCAACACTTACCCAATTGAACTTGCGCACTACATTGAACTCCGAAGTGTGCTGGGGCTCACACCACCCATTGCCTCTGGTGCGTTTGAATCGCTGCCGAAACCGTAAGGTGAAAGTCCTTCGGCGTCGGCTGTTTCATTGAACAGGCTTGTGAGATTTCCCTCTTTTGGGCATTTCGTCTGAAAGGGGGTTTCGCATTATATTAAACGCCTGCAAACTCAACCATCTCCGAAGGAGTTATCTATGAAGCCTATAAAAAAAGTATGTTCAACAAGAAACATCGCGGTGCGGCTCGTCTCGCTCTGCGCATTGAGCATTGTGCTAAGCGCGTGTTCATCGTCGACGCTGGTGGCGCAGTTGCCACAGTCGCGTGAAGCTGTCTTCTTGGAAAGTTATTCGCCGACGGAAGTAACGCTTAAAGCCAAAGGCATCGGCAAAGATGTTGAGGCAGCAGAAAAAGATGCGCGTAAATGCGCGGTCTATTTCATCCTCTTCAACGCCAACGATGCGCTCCTCCAAACGCCCGCCGAAAAAGAGGCATTTACTTCACAGCAAGAGGCGTTCTTTACCGATGAGAACATTGACAACTACATCACCTTTATGGGTAATGAAATTATCAGCAAGGTGCGCTCTGGCGAGAATGTGAAAGTCGAGAAACTCATTCGCGTCAATAAAGGCAAACTGCAAGACGATTTATCGGCGAAAGGGCTTGTGGCGTCAAAGAGCGCATTGACGGAGGCGGCGGGAAATCCGTTCATCATGGTGCTGCCCGAAGTGCCGAAAGGCGAAAGCCCGATTGCCGCATTGCAAAGAAATCCCGATGTCAAAAAAGGCGCGGAGGTCATTGAATCGTATCTCACACAGCGACGCTACGATGTGAAAGTTCCCGAACAAAAAGACCAACTCAACGACCTGATTGCAGCCAAGAAAAATGTCAAAGGCTTGGCGGAAGATGTCTCCTACCAACTTGCGCTCTCGATTGGCGCAGATGTGTATATCACCTACAACGTCTCGGTCGAGCAAGGGTCGCGTGGCAACAAAGGCGTGGTAGCTTGTCGCGCTTATGAAACAACGACAGCGCGGCTCTTAGGCACAGAGACAGGCTACAGCCCTGAACGTCCGGGCGCGCCCAATGCCGCCCTCATTGAAGAAGCCATGAACGGCGCTATCGACCGCGTGCTCTCGCGCATCAACGGTTACTGGAAAGACGACCTTGCGCAAGGACGACAATACAAACTCATCTTCCGCATCACGGGCAACTTCGACGACCCCGACGAACTGACCGACGCGCTCGAAGATGTGATGAAAAAAGTAACAACGAAACGCAAGGTCAATATCGCCACGAAAGAGACGGTCGATATGGTGGCGTGGCAAAATCAATTCGAGAGCGAGTCTAAATTTTTCCGTGCGATGGCAAAAGAGTTTGAGACGAACAAAGACATCAAAAAAATCGGTGCAAAATTGAAACGCATCAATGTCAACCGAAAGCTGATGTTGCTCGAGATTATCAATTCCTAAACGCCCAAATCAGGAGACACGAGATATGAAAATCGCTGTGAGCATCTTTTTATTTTTCGCCGCCTCGTGCGCCAGTGTGGCGCAAGCGCCGCCCGCTTGGGTTACAACGGGCAAAAGTCCACGTCACCCACAAGAGCAGTATTGGATTGGAACAGGCTTTGCCACGGGCGCAGGCGCAATCAACGAAGCCAAAGTAAAAGCCAAAGCCGCCATTGCCTCGCAGTTCAAGGTAACAGTGTCGTCGAAAATGACGCTTGTGCAAACGGAAAAAATCGTCGGTAAAAGCACCCTAATGACCAGCGATATGGAAAGCCGCGCTGAAAGTATGGTCGAGGCGATGGAACTCAGCGGCGTTGAAATCGCTGAAACCTTCGTCTCGAAAGTCGACGGCAGAACTTACGCGCTCGCCGTGCTTGAAAAAGAAGGGTTCATCAACACGCTGCAAACAGAGTTAGATAAACTGGTGGGGCGCGCTCGACAAAAAATGACCGACGCAGCCGCCCTCTCTGCAAAAGGCGACATTGGCACGGCGGTCAACGCCTACATGGAAGCACTCGACGCAATTGAAGAAGCAGGACCAAAAGCCGTGTTTTTCAATCTCGTCGCCAAAGGCTATTCTTTGCCCGAAGATGTGCTGCCCGAAACCATTGAAAGCCAAATGCGCGACGAACTTTCCGCTATCACGCTCAAAAAAATGTCGGGCGATGGTCAGAAAGGTCAATACGGCGCAGGATTGGAACAGCCGCTCGTTGTGGAAGCGCTCTCGAATGGCAACCCGATTCGCGGCGTGCCGATTACATTCAAAGTCGGTGAAACCGTGTTGGAAAAAGTGATTACCGACGAAAACGGCTTGGCAAAACATAATTTCATCGTCGTCAAAGAAGGCGTGCGCGGCAACAAAGGCAAAGCCTTAGCGACTGTCGACCTCTCAAAATTGAGTTCCAAATTGCGCAGCGAATTGCGCAACATCACCACAATTGAGTTCGATTTCACGGTCGAGGGCGGCAGCGCGTTTGCTTGCGATGTCGATGTGGAATCGGACGAAGCGCCTGATAAAAATCTCTACCTTGGCAAACTGCTCGCCAAAGCCTTAGAGCAATCTGGCGCGACGGTGCAGCGCGACGCCGCCGTGATGGCAAAAGGCTCACTCAGTGTCAGCGACGGCGGCACGGTCAATGGTCTCGATGGCCAGCGCGTGTTGCAAAATGTAACGCTCGATATTTTCTTCGTCAATCGCGCCAACAAAAGCGTGCTTAGTTCTATGAGCGTGAGTGCAAAAGGCTTGGGCAGAGACGCCTACGAGGGATTGCAAAAGGGCATCAACGCGCTGAAAATTCCGCCGAAAGAGCTATCGGAAGCCATTAGCAAAGCGCGCGCGATGAGCAATGCCGCGCAACCGAAATAGCCGAAGGCTCAAAACCCTAGCGAGATTTTTTACGCTGCTGCGCCATAGGCTTCTGCAACGGCTTTGTCGCAATACTGACCGAGAAAATCGTTCTTCGCGAATATCTACCCGCGCAGCGAGGCTGACAAGTCAAACCGATGAAAATAAAAAGGCGTCTCGACCGAGACGCCTTTCACATATCACCTGCGATACATCACTTGATAAGCATCATTTTTCTCGTCTCTGAGAACGTGCCTGCATTTAAGCGGTAGAAATACACGCCGCTGGAAAGCGTCGCCGCGTTGAATCCTGCCACATAGACGCCTGCGGTTTGTCGCTGATTGACCACCGTTGCGACTTCTCGACCAAGCATATCATACACTTTCAAGCTCACTTGTGCAGATTGCGGAATGGAATACTTGATGTTCGTCGTCGGGTTGAACGGATTCGGATAGTTTTGCTCCAATGCAAATCCGCGCGGCGTTACATCGGCAAGACGCTCCACCGACGCGGTTGCGCTCAGTTGAATGGTTGTAACCGTGCCGCTCACTTCATTGGCGACGACCAAAAGCGGACGGTTGTTCGGGCTGAGGTTGCCCGGAATGACGAGCAGCCCCTCCACGCCTAAATCGCCGACGCGGTCAGTTGCCACAGGACCAGCAGCGCTGCCTCGTAAGACCGTGCTTGCGCCCGGCGTAACGCCGAAGTTGCGATTGTTGATGTAGTTGACCAAGCGTGGTGCGGTCGGACTGGTGATGTTGTAAATCATGACGCCGCCGATGCGCTCCAAGCCGATGAAGGCGTAGGTGCTGTCGCCAACGCGGGCGATTTTCACATCTTCGGGTTCAGGACCTTTATCGTCGCTGCGATTGTCGAGCGTATTGTTTGCGTTGCTGGCGTTAAAATTTGATGGGAAGCGAGCTGCCGTGATGCGTTCAAAGTCTTCCCCACTATCAAAAACACGCACAAGCGTATCGGCATCAACTCGGAAAATCGAGAACGAGCGTCCGCCGAATGTTCTGAGGCTGCGGAAGAGTCCTGTCGGCGTTGTATCAGGAAGCGCAATTGAAATGCCTAAGCGACCAAGCAGGGAGTCGCGGCGAATGCCTGTGGTGCGCGACGTGTCGCCGAAGACTGCGGGGTCTAAGCGAATGCTGGCGGCGCCTGCGCGAATGTCTGGCTCGCTGGTGCCTGTATAGCCATCGCGGGCGTCGCCTTCGTTTGCAGTAACGATGAACATCTGTCCGCCGACAACATAAGACGCGATTCCATCAGGCTGGTAAATTCCAAAGACTGGGCGCGGCGCAATGTTAATGGCAGCTGTCCCGCCACTGCCGTCACGGTCGCTGGCATCAAGACCGAAGCCCGAAAGGTTGTAGTTCTTTAAGCCCAGACCGCGAACGCCAATGAGCGACGCCGTGCTGATGCGAATCAGCGCAATAGCATTGTTCTCTTGGCAGACCGCAAATGCCGTGTCGCCTTGAACTGTGATGTATTCTGGTTCCAAATCTTGTGCTGCTGTTGCACCGGGCCCGAAGATTCTGACGCCGCGCGCTCGTAACGCTGCCTCCTGTCCGTTGAGCGAACGAAAATCGGCTGTGCGGACATTTGCCTGCGTAATGGCTTGAGCGCCAGCAGCAGGGATATCGATAATGCTGACAGAGCCTTCTGGGTCAGTTGCTGTCGTTGAGGGATAGCTCGAGGGCTCGCCTTCGTTAGCGACGAGAACGCGGCGACCGTCGGGCGTGAAGGTCAGCATATCGGGCAACGCGCCAACCAGCACATTAGCAATCGGCGCGGCGGTAAATCCAGCGGTGGCGGCGCGATAGAAAAAGACACGACCCGGCTGTTGGCGATTGGTAGAGTCAACTGCAACGGCAAGCACGCCGTCGCGCACATCGATGCTGTTGGGCGAGCCGCTTGTAAAGCGAATGGAGTCGATGAGCGTCGGAGTTGCCGGATTCGTGAAATTCAAGACGAGAACGCTGTTCGAAGTGCTATTGACGACGAACAATCGCGCGAGGGCGCGTCGTAAGCAAGGATTTCTGCTGAGCGCGGGTCTTCGCTGCGATAGGTTCCTGTTCCCCACGAGCCAAGCACTGTGGGCGAGAGTTGCGCCAGCGACACGGATGTCGTGAGCGAAAGCAACGCGACAAGCATGG
>Ga0272446_1000747_pt1 | contig 49543 bp, 40 predicted proteins | sample YNPCB0061_FD_194587 | JGI IMG/M metagenome (GOLD analysis project Ga0272446, IMG submission 194587) | Hot spring microbial mat communities from Yellowstone National Park, WY, United States - YNP-CB-006-1 | ecosystem: Environmental > Aquatic > Thermal springs > Hot (42-90C) > Sediment | place...
GGACCGGGTGTGGATGCCGGAGCGCCTGACGGCAGCGCGGGCTCGGGTGGATCGGCCGCGGACGACCGTGGAACCTATGGTCTCAGCACGGGCGGCGGCGGTTGCCGATGCGCCGCGGCGGGCGCTGCTGACCGCGCGGGATACGCCTGGGCTGGACTGGTGGCGGCAGCATGCGGCGCCGCCGTGGCGCGTCGCCGACGCACAGACGGAGGAAAGCGATGAATCGGGAACGTTTGTCGGGAGCGTTGTGCGCCTTGTTTGCCCTGGGGACGCTGTCCGCGGGCTGCACCGATGACGCCTACTGCTATGACTGTCAACAACCTTTGGGGCAGGATGCGGGGACGGCGGAGGACGCGCAGCAGGACGTGTTGATGCCCGAGGTGAGCCCGGAGGCAGCCACGTGTCCGCAGGGGCGGGCCGACTGCAACCACGCGATGTTCGACGGCTGCGAGGTCGACACGGACACGGACAAGACCAACTGCGGTGCGTGCGGAAACGCATGCTCCCTCGCCAACGCCGAGTCGGCTTGCGAGAAGGGGATCTGCGTCGTGTCCCAATGCGTCGCGGGCTTCGAGGATTGCGACGGGAATCCGGCGACGGGGTGCGAAGCAGATACCGGGAGCGATCCGGCCACCTGTGGTGGATGCGGCAAGCCATGCGATGCTGTGCCGAACGCCACGCCGGTCTGCGAGCTTGGGCAGTGCAAGGGCTTTGTGTGCAAGGACAACTTCGCGGACTGCAACGGAGACCCTGTCGACGGATGCGAGGTGTCGCTGCTGGACGACATCGAGAACTGCGGGGTGTGCGGCCGGGTATGCGACGCGCTTCCCCATGCCACGCCCGGGTGCATCAACGGCTCTTGCGGGGTGGGCACTTGCGAGCAGGGGCTTGCGGATTGCGATCACAGTGTGTGGAGCGGATGCGAGACCATCCTCGATAGCGACGTGAACCATTGCGGGCAATGCGGCAACAAGTGCCCCGACGTGGCGAACGGCGCGGGGGCGTGCGTGCATTCCACCTGCGAGGTGGGTGCATGCAACCCGGGCTATGCCGATTGCGACGGTCTACCCAACGGATGCGAGGCGTATCTCGCGACGGACGCGGCCAACTGCGGTGCTTGCGGCAACCAATGCCCGCCGGTGGACCATGGCACGCCCGGATGCGCGCACTTCCAGTGCGGCATCAAGAGCTGCGACGCGGGGTGGGGCGACTGCTCCGGAGGAGCAATGGACGGCTGTGAGACCAACCTCGACGAAGACGTCAATCATTGTGGCACGTGCAGCACGGTATGCGCGGACGTGGCGCACGGTTTGCGCGGTTGCAGCGCCGGCCATTGCGTCATCGCCGATTGCGATTCCGACTTTGCCGATTGCAACGGGAAGGTGGGCGACGGGTGCGAGGTGTCCGTGCTCGATGACGTGAACCACTGCGGTGGGTGCAACCAGCCCTGTCCGGCGTACGATCATGCGACAGCGGGGTGCGCGGCCGGATCCTGCGTCATTGCGGCGTGCGATTCCGGGTACTCCGACTGCGATGGTGACCAGACGAACGGCTGCGAACGGGACACGTCCAGCGACCCAAACAACTGCGGTGGCTGTGGCGTCAAGTGCGGGTCTGGCCAGTGCCAGAACTCGCAATGTGTCTGCAACAAGAACGTGCTGCTGATCAGGGATGAGAGCACGTCGGGGTCGGACACGCTTGCCGCAGCGATCACGGCGGCCGGTTTCACGGTGACGCAGTCGAGCGTGCCTTCGTACCAGTATGACGGCACGAACCCGGCTCCGGCGGGGTTCGGCGCGATCGTGCTCTTGGCCGGCGGGCCGGGCACGTCAAGCTACAGCACGGACATGCCTGCCGCAGGGCAGACCGCAATTGCCGACTTCGTGGCGGCGAGCAACGGCCTGGTCCTGACGGAGTGGGCGGCGTTGCAGGTGCAGCAGGGCAGGTGGCAGACGCTGGCTCCGCTGGTCCTGCTCACGCGGACGGTGGCGTTCAGCGGGCAGGTCACCTACACGTTGGACCCGGCTTTCCAAGGCCATCCCATCTGGAGCGGGCTCACCGACTCCTTTACGATAGCGTCGACGTCGAACGTGGGGTTGACGAAGGTCGGAGCGGGGATCCGCAGGCTCGCGAGCAGCCCAGAAGTGGTGGATGCGGTCGCGATCCGCGATTTGCCGTCGACGGGGCGCGTGGTGCATATCGCCCACGCGGGCAACTACGCACCCAACGGGTGGAGCAACGCCTCGATGAAGAAGCTCGTTGCGAACGCCGTTGGCTGGTCGGCGCGGTGTCCGTGACGATTACGGTTTGCGCCAGGCTACCTTCCCCACGAAGAACGGTCCCATCTTCTCCATGAATTCGGAGGTCTGCCGGGTCGAACGCATGGCCTGGACGACATGCGACAGGGGGTAGAGGTCCTGGCCGACGAGGCCGATGACGAACTCGTTGTCGTTGGCATCCAGGCCGTGGCAGGCGAGGCGGATGTCATGGGCGAGGTTGGCCGCCCCATAGGATCGGCCGATGGCGCCGTGCTCACGCATGATCTCCCCTCTTGCCTTGCGGTCGAGCTGCTCGAAGGATCCGCGACGACGTAGGGGATACCAGACGGCCCAGTTCCAGGCGGGGTTGCGGACTGTCTCCCGGGGGCGTCGAAGGAGCCAGTCGTCGAGGTCCGGTTCGAAGCCCGTGCTGTAGGTGCGTCCCAGCATGGCAAGCTCGGGCCGAACCCGCAGGGACCAAAGCGACTCCCGGCATAGCGCGGGGTGCAGGTCGTCGACCAACAGCTCCGGCGACTCGGTCCAGGCGAGGACAGCAAGCCCGCGCGGGTGATTGACGTCGTGATAAACCAGGCTGCCCACGGGCAAGGGCAGGAGCGCGCTGGAGAGGGAGCGCACGGCGGTGTCGACGGACAGCGGGGGCGTCACCTCGAACGCGGTAAGCTGAAAGAACAGCCGGCGGGTGGATCGCTGGGGGGCGCCGTCGCGGTCTGCACCCCGCTCCTCGATGTCGGGCATGGTGGATGGATGACCCATGATTCCTGCGGTCAATCGATGTTCGGCAGGGCGGCTTCGTTGCGGGTCACGGCGTCTGCGCGGCCGGGGATGACAGCGTTCCCGCTGGGAAGCGGTGGGGTGAACGGGTCAGCCGTGTCGGCGGCGAGCAGGGATGGGGCGGTATTCGAGGTGGCGAGGTGAGATGAGCATTTGCTCGAATTGTTCAGGCGGGACAGGTGGGCTGAAGAGGAACCCCTGGATGTAGTCGACCCGTTGACGGTAGAGAAAGTCGAGCTGGTCTGGTGTCTCGACGCCTTCGGCGACGACCTCGAGGCCGAGGGAGTGGGCCATGGCCACGATGGCGCGGATGATGGCGGCGGAGTTGGAGTGGGTGGTGACCGTGGAGACGAAGGAGCGGTCGATTTTGAGCAGGTCGATGGGAAAGTGTTGCAGGTGGCTGAGGGAGGAGTAGCCGGTACCAAAGTCGTCGATCACGATGCCGACACCGAGCGCTTTGAGGGCGCGCAGCGTTTCGCGCACGGTGGACAGGTCGGTAGCGGCGGTGGTTTCGGTGATCTCGAGCTTGAGGCAGGTCGGGGCGACGCCATGCCGCTGGATGGTTTCGCGGACGTGCTCGACGAGATGTTCTCGCTGGAACTGCCTGGTGGAGATGTTGACGGAGGCAAGGCCCGGGCGAAGGCCACGCGCAGTCCATGAGGCCACCTGGCGACATGTCTGCTCGAGGACCGCATGGCCGATACCGACGATGAGACCCGTATCTTCCGCGGAGGGAACGAACCGGGCGGGCTCGATCAGGGAGCCGTCGGGCATGCGCCAGCGCACGAGGCTCTCGAAGCCGGCGATGGTTCCCGATTCGAGGGATACGATGGGCTGGTAGAGAACGACGAATTCGTGTCGGTCCAGACCCTTGCGCATCCGCGTCTCGAGGGTGAGCAGGTGCTTGACATCGGGCTCCGCGTTGACGTCGGCGATTGCGTGTCGTGCCTTGCCGCGTGCCTTGGCCGCGTACATGGCGCGCTCGGCGTCGCCGAGGACGTAGTCCGCTTCGGGATAGGATGGAGATCCGAAGGCGATGCCCATGCTGGCCGAGGTGTACACCTCCTCGCCGGCGACGGTGAAGGGCTCGGAGAGCTTGCGTTGAACCTCTTCGGCGAACCGCGTGGCCACCGCGTGGTCGCCATGCGTGTGCAGCAGGACACCGAACTCGTCGCCGCCGAAGCGTGCGAGGCATGCGCCTTGCGGAAGCAGCGCGTCGAGCCGTCGGGACACCTCGACGAGCATGAGGTTACCTGCGACGTGGCCGAGGCTTTCGTTGATGATCTTGAAGCGGTCGAGATCGAGCAGCACGACGGCGAAGCCGCACCCACCGTGAGTTCGGCACGCGGCCAGGGCTTCGTCTACCCTGGCCTTGAACAGGGTGCGGTTGGCAAGGCCGGTGACGCTATCGTGGAGCGTGTCGTACTCGATACGTTGTTCGGCCTTTCGCTTGTCAGTGACATCCGTTCCGTACAGGCGGATGATGTCGGCGCTGTCGACATGCCGGTAGGTCCATTCGATGACGCGGTCGCCTACCTGGGTTTCGACGCGCTGGATGCGCTTGGGCTCGACCGTGCAGCGCTCGATGATGTTGGCATGGGAGGGCGCGAGCAGGTCCGCGGTGGACACGTGGAGGTCGTCGGCGAGCTGCACGGCCGCCGGGTTGGCGAAGAGCAGGTGCCCGGAGCTGTCGACCTCGAGCACCGGACTGGGGTTCTGCTGCGGATAGGTGGACAGGCGTCGGATCTCTCGCTCGGACTGCTTGCGCAGGGTCAGGTCGCGGAAGATGCACACGAAATGGACGCCGTCGCCGGCATCGAAGCGGCTGAGCCTGAGCTCGGTGGGGAAGGCAGTTCCGTCGGCGCGGCGGGCCGCGACACCATCATGGACGCTCACGGGAGGCATGCTGGGATCGCGTGCGGAGCTTTGCAGGTGCAGCTCGAGCAGGTCGTGAAACTCGGGGGACACGAGGTCGCGGAACAGAAGACGTTCGAACTCGCCGTGTTGGAAGCCGAACTGCGTGACGCAGCGGGTGTTTGCGAACTGGACGCGGCCTGTGGAGTCGATGGTGACGATGGAGTCCGGGGCGGCCTCGAGCAGGTCGCGGAAGCGCGCTTCGCTGCGCGCCAGGTCGATTTCGCGCTGCCGCAGCTCGGTGATGTCGACCAAGCTGGCGACGATTCCGCGCACGGTAGGGTCGTGCAGGAGATTCCTGGCACTGGCTCGGACGTAGCGCGGGGTGCCGTCGGCACGGCGCACCGTAAGCTCGACCGCGACGACCTGGCCGGGCGCGTTGACAATCGACGCGAACAGCGCCTCGACCCTGTCGCGGTCCGCGGGGTCGACGTTGTCGAACGCGCTGCGTCCGAGGCGTTCGGTCACCGGGGAGCCCATGATGCCGACCAGCGCCGGGTTCTCGTAGGCGATGCGACCATCAGCGGTGAGCACGGCGACGGCTTCGACGGCGTTTTCGACGAGCATTCTCCAGAACGCCGGGTTGGCGTCCGGCGTGGGATCGTTGGGAGGCCAGGTCGAGGGGAGAGAAGCGGCCTGCGCCGCGCCCACGCGGACGTCTGACGGCGGGGGAGAGGAATCGTGGGCCACGTCGAACCAATACTGAAGGCGGCTAGTTTTCGATTGTCGTAACTAAGCGTCAAGGTTCCTGAAGTCAAGACATGGGGAGTGCGGGGGCGCCGCCGCGGGTGGTCGCCTTGCGATGCGCTTGGGCAACGAATTGGCACCGGAGCGTTGCGGGTGAGCTATACTCGACGGTCGAGTCTTCTTTGTTGGGTGTCATGGATCCCAGACCGCAACCCTCCGACGAACACCGGATCGTGGGGCGATATGTGCTTCACGACGAGATTGCGTCGGGCGGCATGGCGACGGTGCGGTTCGGGCGGCTGCTGGGTCCGGTCGGGTTTTCGCGGACGGTGGCGATCAAGTGTCTGCACCCGCAGTTTGCCAAGGATCCGGAGTTCTCGGCAATGTTTCTCGACGAGGCTCGCCTGGCGGCGCGGGTGCGGCATCCGAATGTGGTGCCCATCCTCGACGTGGTGGCGCTCGAAGGGGATCTGTTCCTTGTCATGGAGTTCGTGCAAGGCGAATCCCTGTCGAAGCTGCTCCGCGTGGTCCGGCAGCGAAAGGGCAGGGTTCCGCTGCGCGTCACGGCGAGTATCCTGTCCGGCGTGCTCGAAGGCTTGCACGCCGCGCATGAAGCGCGAAGCGAGCAGGGGGAACCGCTGAACATCGTCCACCGCGACGTCTCGCCCCAGAACGTGATGGTGGGGCTCGACGGCGTGGCGCGGGTGCTCGACTTCGGGGTAGCGAAGGCTGCCGGGCGGATCCAGTCCACACGGGAAGGGCAGCTCAAGGGCAAGCTGGCGTACATGGCGCCCGAGCAGCTACGCGCTGGGAACGTGGACCGCCGCACGGATGTGTATGCGGCTGCGGTCGTGCTCTGGGAGTGTTTGACGGGCCGGCGGCTTTTCAAGGCCGACGACGAGATCGGTATTTTCGGACTTGTGCTCGAGGGCAAGATCGATCCGCCGAGTGCGTTCATCCCGACGCTTCCGAAAGGGTATGACGAGGTCACGATGCGGGGGCTGCACCGAGATCCGGCCAAGCGATGGCAGACCGCGCAGGAGATGGCGATTGCGCTCGAAAAGGTCGCGGGCGTGGCCTCCCCACGGGAAGTCGGCTCCTGGGTCGAGCAACTCGCCAAGGAAACGCTCGCCAAACGCGCGGAGCGCATCGCCGAGATCGAGAGCATTTCGTCGGCTGCGTTTGCCTCGTACATCGGCCCGGCCGGTGACGTGGCGCCGCCCTCCGATGGGCCGGGTAGCGTGACGAGCCCGTCGCAACCGTCCGCCGTGACCCATCCGTCGGTCGTGACGCACACCAAACCGGCGGCGCATGTGCCCCCGCCACCACCCGGTTTGCCCCCGCCACCACGGGTTCCCCCTCCTCCACCGCGTGCTGCCGCCCCTCCATCGCGCATGCCGCCGCCCGTCGTGGTGCCCGCGCCTGCGCCGCCCCTGCCAACGGCCATGCCTCCCGTACAGCCGTCGACCACCGCACCATCCGGCGCAGCCGACGGGGACGGGGACGAGCTTGCGACGATCATCTCCGACACGAGCCACGTGTCGCGGAACTACAACACGCTCTCGGCTCAGCTTCCCTTGCCGCCGTCGCAGCCGCTGACCGACGTCACGATGACGGGCGGAATGCCCGCGGCTCGGAAGGGGTCGGGTGCGCTGTACGCGGCGATCGTCGTGGGCGCTGTGTCGGTCCTGACGGCGTTGGGTGCGGTCGCGTTCTTGCTGTTGCACAAGCCGCAAACGCCTGACGCGCCAGCCCTCGCTGCAACCGAATCCGCGCCCACCGTGTCCTCCCCGTCCGTGAGCACCCCGCCATCCGTCGGTTCCGCCGAGCCGGCGGTTGCTCCACCGGTGAACGCGACTTCGGGCGCGGTCGACGAAGGGCTGCCGCCGGAGCCGTCGTCGACGAGAACCAACCCCGGGAAGGGGCCGAGAGTCGGCGGGGGAGCAACCGCGACGGCCCCCGCCGCGACCACGACAACCAGGTCCGAGCCGCCGGCAACCACAACGACGGCGCCGCCGAAGGCCGACTGCAATCCACCCTACTATATCGACGCGCGCGGGATCCGCGTACCCAAGCCTAACTGCTTGTAGCAACGACCCGAACGCGTGTCTTGTGAGACGCCATGCAGAACCGAACGTCAACCCGCTGGACCTCAATCGCCGCCGTCGCGATGGGCGCATCATGCTTGCTCTGCTCCCATGCTGCCGGCGCCGACGACAAGCAGGCCTGCCTCGACTCCTACGACAAGGCGCAGACATACAGGCGGGAAGGCAAGCTCATCGAGGCCCACGAGCAGCTCCTGATCTGCGTGCGCACCGTGTGCCCTGCGATCATCAAGCGCGACTGCACCCAGTGGATCGGCGAGGTCGAGGAGGCGACTCCGTCGGTCGTGCTCTCCGCGCGGGGTCCCGACGGCCAGGACGCAGTCGACGTCGCGGTCACGGTGGACGGCAAGCCGTTCGTGTCCCAGCTCGACGGCAAGGCAGTGGCGATCAATCCGGGCGTGCACCAGTTCCACTTCGAGCTCGAAGGGGCAGAGCCGATCGATCAGCGCATCGTGATCACGGAAGCCACGAAGAGCCGCGCGATCTCGGTTACGTTCAAGGCGGCGGGCAAGACGACGGACGAAGGCGCCTCGCATGACGACGGGGGGAACAGCGATTTGCAGAGGGGGTCCGGGGGGGACCAGGGGACGGGACGTCACACGCCCGCGATGGCGTACGTGCTCGGAGGTGTGGGGCTGGTCGGTGTGGGCGGCCTGGCGTACTTCGGCCTCAAGTTCGACGGTGAGCTGAACGACATGGACGCGTGCAAGCCAAACTGCCCGCAGTCGGATGCCGACCATGCGTCAAAAACTCGGCTTTTCGCGCTGATTTCGGGCGGCGTGGGCGTGGTGTCCCTCGGGGTTGCGACCTATCTGTTCCTCGCGCCGCCAGGCGGCGCGAAGGCGAACGTGGAGACGAGCCGCGCGCCGCGCGTGGATGTTCTTCCGCTCGAAGGCGGCGCGCTGGGCATGTTGCGCGGTCAGTTCTGAGTGGCGTTGCCGTCTCTTTCGAGCCGGTGCGGGGTGGACGCGTGGTGCTCCTACGGCCCGTTGTTGATCACGAGGCGGTAGGGCAGGCAGGTGGTGCTGCTGGCCGTGGTGTAAACACGGAGCCGCATCGAGTTGATCATGCCGACGAAGAAGTTGGCGCGGTATGGGTCGGCGCTCTGCCAGGCGCCGCACGTGCCGGAGAATTTGAACTCCCATGTGGTATTCGCGTTCGAGGCGTTCCCCGACTCGCCCGATCCGTTGCACGAGAGCTGGGTCGCCGTGCCGCAGGAGGTCGTGAATAGCTGCATGCGGAGCAGCCCGGTTCCGCTCAGGTCGACGAGCTGGATGCGTGGCTTGTAGGTGCAAGCGGGCGAGTTGGCGAAGGTGATGGTGAACCAGTCTTCGTCATCGGTTCCTCCGCCCGTGGGAGCGATAGTATACGAGCCGCTGGCCGATGGGTAGTAGGAGGTGCTGCCCTGGTTGACGGTGCCCAGGTCGGTGGGCGAGCCGCAGACGTTTGCGACGGTGTCGGAACCGCATTCGCATCCGGAGCTCCATGCATTGTCTTGGTTGTAGTACCCACTGACGCACTGGGACACGACACAGGAACCGCTGCTGCAAGTGGCGTTCTGGACATTGGCCATGGGTGGGCTGTTGCAGTTGGTCGAGCAGTCACCACAGTGCGCGGAGTCCGAGAGCAGGTTGACCTCGCAGCCATTGACCTGCTTGTTGTTGTCGCAGTCCGCCCAGTTGCTCGAGCAGGTTCCTGAGCAGACACCGTTCGAGCATATCCGGTCAGGGATGTTGTTCGACGAACACACCGTGCTGCAGCTTCCGCAGTTGTTCGGGTCGGACGCGACGTTGGTTTCGCAGCCGTTCCCGAGCTTGTTGGCGTCGCAATCGGACCAGCCGTTCTCGCAGGCCCCGCTGCAGACTCCCACGCTGCACGTGACGGTCGCCATGTGGAAGCTGCTGCACTGGTTGATGCAGCTACCGCAGTGAGCCGGGTCGGTGTTCAGGTTGACCTCGCAGCCGTCGCTGAGCTTGTTGCCGTTGCAGTCGTCGTAGCCAGCGGAGCACGTGCCCGAGCAGACACCCATGGTGCATGTGCGGGTCTGCATGTGGTTGCTGCTGCAGGACTGGCCACAGCCCCCGCAGGTATCAGGGTTGTTCCTGAGGTCCGATTCGCAGCCGTTGGTGAGCTTGTTGTTGTCGCAATCGCCGAAGTTGTTGGCGCACGCGCCGTTGCAGACACCGCCGGCGCATGTGCGGGTCAGCATGTGGTTGTTCGAGCAGGTCTTACCGCAGCCGCCGCAGTTGTTCGGGTCTCCGGCCACGTCGACCTCGCAGCCGTTGTACGCTTGACCATCGCAGTTCTGGTAGCCGGGGTTGCAGGTGATGCTGCATGTGCTGTTCGTGCAGGCAGGTGTGCCATGATTGGAGCTGCACGCAGCTCCGCAGCCGCCGCAGTTCAACACATCGTTGGTGGTGTTGACCTCGCAGCCGTCGGACGGCGAGTGGTTGCAGTCGGCGAAGCCGGTGTTGCACGAGGCGATGACGCACGACCCTGCGCTGCACATGGCCGAGCCGTTCGCGACGGAGCAGGTGGAGCCGCAGGCGCCGCAATTGTTCAGGTCGGTGTTGGTGTTGACCTCGCAGCCGTTGCCTGCCTGGCCGTCGCAGTCCTTCCAGCCCGGGTCGCAGGCGTAGCCGCATGTGCCGTTGATGCAGGTGGGGCTGCTGTGCGGTGGCGACGGGCACGGCTTGTCGCAAGCGCCACAGTTGGCGACCGAGGTATTGGTGTCGACCTCGCAGCCGTTGGACTCGTTGCTGTCGCAGTCGCCGTAGCCCTGGTTGCATGCGTCGAGCTGGCAGCTACTCGCCACGCAACGGGCCGTGGCGTTCGCGAAGGAGCAGGGATTGTTGCAGAAGCCGCAGTGGTCGACCGAGCTGGTCGTGTCGGTCTCGCAACCTGGCACGCCGGGGTCGCAATCACCCTTGCCGGGGTTGCAGTTGGAGACCCCGCAAACGCCCGCGTTGCACACGGGGGTGCCGCCGAGGGCCGGGCACTGGTGGCCGCACGTATTGCAGTTGTTCGGGTCGGCTCGCAGGTTGGCTTCGCAGCCGTTCGCGTCGTCGCCGTCGCAGTTGTCATAGTCCTGGGCGCACGCGTCGAGCTGGCAGCTCCCCGCGACGCAACGGGCGGTGGCATGGGCGAAGGAACAGCCCACGCCGCAGGCACCGCAGCTTGTCACCGTGTTGCGGAGATCGACTTCGCAGCCGTTGGAGGGGTTGCTGTCGCAGTCGCCCCAGCCAGGGTCGCACTCCTTGATGGAACACTCGCCGTGCTGGCAGTACGTCTGGGCATGGGGGAGGCTGCACACGCATCCGCACTGGTTCGCGACACCTCCGCCGCCGCACGTGTCGGGGGCGATGCACTCACCGCAGCTTGTCGTTTCGCAGCCATTGTCGACGGTGCCGCAAGAGGCGCCGAGTTGGGCGCAGGACTTGGGCGTGCATCCGCACTGGTTGGCCACACCGCCGCCACCGCACACGGAAGGAGCGGTGCATTCGCCGCAGTCGAGCGCGGTGCTGCAGCCGTCGGAGGCGTAGCCGCAGGAGGCGCCGACTTGTGCGCATGTCTTGGGCTTGCAGGTGTCGGTCCCGCACTTGTTCGGGCCGCCGCCACCGCACGTCTGGCCGGACAAGCAGTTGCCGCAATCCACGACGCCGAAACAGCCGTCTGGAGCCGTTCCGCAGTTTGCCCCGAGCTGGGCGCAGGTCTTCGGAACGCACCCACACTGGTTGGCCTGCCCACCGCCTCCGCACACCGATGGAGGCGGACAACCTCCGCAGTCGATGGCCATCGAGCAACCATCGGATGCCCACCCGCAGGAAGCGTTCACCTGGACGCAGCTCTTGGGCACGCATTCGCCGGTGCCGCACTTGTTCGGGCCGCCGCCGCCGCAGGTCATGCCATTGGGGCAATCGCCGCATTCGATCTTGCCACCACAACCATCCGGGGCCGATCCGCAATTGGCATCGAGTGACGCGCACGTCGCCGGTACGCACGACGCTGGGCCGCTGTCTGCGTCCGCCGCGTCGGGCTTTGCGTCCGGCCTGGCATCCGAGACCACGTCGGCCGACGCATCGGGCGTGTCGCCGGGCGTAACTGGAGTATCGCTGCTGCTCGATCCGCAGGAGACCGAGGCCGCCATCAAGGCAGGTACGGCGAGGACCAGCCCCGTTCGTCTCATTGAAGCCCGGAGTCGTCCGACCACCGTGCGGTCAAGCATCCAGCATCGCATCGCGTAGCTCCCGGTCACTGGGGCGGAGGCGCACGCCGCCCGATATTACTACTGATGGTACAGGGCTCGGCCGGGAATCTCAAGCTGGCAGAGCTACTTCGCGCGCTTTTTCACAGCGCCCGAGCTCTGGAAGATGCCTTGCTCGGTCCAGAACACGCCGTTTTGATTGGTGGTGATCCCATAGGGGCGAATCTGACCGGACTCGAAAGCCTCGGCAGCCGTTCCCGTCCAGCGCATCACCGCACCGTCATAGTTGTAGGATCCGGAGGTCACCGTTCCCGTGTTGGTCCAGTACAGCACGCCGCCATCAAGCCACAACGCCAACGGGCATGCCTGGCTTGCGGCGAGCTCCTGCCGCCCGCCGCCGTCTTGCTTTCTCGCCCGCACCACCTTGCCGTCCGCCGCCGAGCAGTCACCCGACGCGTACGAACCGGCGTCGGTCCAATACACGTATTCCGCGTCGACCGCGATCGCATACGGGTGATCCTCCCCCGCAACCAAGGTCTGCTTCGCGGTGCCGTCCTTGTAGGCGCTGTGAATCTCCCCGCCTGCCAGACTTGTCCAGTAGACCTTTCCGCTGTTCGGATCCACCGCGATACCCCGCGGATCGTTGAGCTGGCTGCTCATGATCTGGGGCGACCCGCCGCTCTTGGCGACATGCCGGATCGAGGCGTCCGACGCGTTCGTCCACCAGACGTCGGAACTGTCGGCGGCCAGTCCCTGTGGCCCCGTGGCGAGGGATAGCTGAGTGCTGCCGGTGCCGTCCTTGTTGATTCGCCAGATCGCGCCGCCGCTGGCAAACGTGGTCCAGTAGAGGTGTTCCGTGTCACCCACCAGGTACACAGGCGCGTTCTGACCTTGCGCGAGATCCACCTTCTGCCCGCCGATGACGGGAATCGATTGGACCTTGCCGTTGTTGCCGGTGCCCTCCTCGACCCAGTACACGTAGGCCTCGTCGGCCACGATGCCCCACGGCATGGTCAGGTTCGAAGCGAGCGTGAAGCTCTGGCATTCGCCTCCCTGGCACGCGCCGCCCTGACACGAGTGGTTGCAAGCACCGCAGTTGTCGTCGTCCGATGACGAGTCCGTTTCGCAGCCGTTGGTCGCGTTGTTGTCGCAGTCCTTGCAGGATCCCGTGCAGACGCCGGACGCACACGGATTCGAAGGGCCGTCGGGCGCGGCGTCGCCTCCGCCAACCCCACCCGTGGGCGAACCGCCGGTGCCTCCGGTGTGCGTTCCGCCGGACCCTCCGGTGTGCGTGCCGCCCGTGCCTCCGCCGTCGGCGCCGCCCGTCCCGCCAGTGCCCTGACCGCCCGCCCCGCCCGTCACGCCGGAACCACCGTCGCCCGTCCCCCCTTCTCCGTTGGTGAACCCATCCAGGGATTCGGTCAACCGGCATGAGACGACGAACGCCGCGGGCAGGATCGTCCATGTCGCAGCGCGAGCAAGGTTTGCCAGTCGAAGATCGTCCATCGCCCCTTAGCATCCAACCTGGAGGCACACGCGTCAAGAAACGCTTCCAGCCGCGCAAGCCGGGTCGGCACCCGAGCCTCCCGAAGCTTCCGCCGCCGTCTGGTATCCTCTCCCGTCGACCATGCGCGCCATACCCAAGCGAATCGCTTCCGCCCTGACATTCGCGCTCTCACACCCGGGGTGGATCGCGATCACCTGCGTCGTTGCCGTCCTGCTCGCCGCTTGCACCATCGACGACGGGCTCACGCGAGACGACGAGGTGCAACGGCACATGGTGCTTGGGGACAGCGCGCTGCTGGCTTCGAGCAGGCTGGACCTGTTCCGCACCGACGGTGGCGATGCAGCTTTGCTGCGGGCGCGCATGGATGAGGGCGTGGTGCCGTGGTTCACGGACCCTGCGCTGCGGTTGGGGTTCTTCCGGCCGCTGGCGTCGTTGACCCATGCGATCGACTACACGTTCTTGCCGGACCATCCCGCATGGATGCACTTGCAGAACCTGGTGTGGTACGCGGCGCTCGTCGCAGCGGCGGGCTTGCTCTACCGGCGCATGCTGGGGCCGACCTGGGTGGCAGGGCTGGCGAGCGCCATGTTCGCCTGGGATCGGACACACGGCAGCGCGGTCGGATGGATCGCCGGGCGGAACGGCCTGATGGCAGGACTGTTCTGCGTGGCCACCATGCTGTTGCGCGACGCGGCTTCGCGAGGTTGGAAGCCTGGCAGGGTGCTTTCCCCGCTAACGCTCGCGCTATCGCTGCTGAGCGGCGAGTTGGGGCTCGGCACCATCGCCTGGCTCGTCGCGCATGCGCTGTGGATCGACAGAACCCCGTGGCGCAATCGGCTCGCGTCGCTGTCTGCCCACGCAGCCGTGGCGGTCGCGTATGCTGCGGTCTGGATAGGGCTCGGATACGGCGCGCGTGCGTCCGGCTACTATGTGGATCCGCATGCGGACCCCTGGCTTTTCTTGCATGCCGTTGCGTGGAACGGCCCTCGCCTCGCCACGATGCTCTTCGTGCCTTCCGCGCTCGATCACGCCGGCTGGCCCTTGCCTCTGCCCCCGTCGGCGCTCACGGGGCTCGTCCTGCTGGCGGCGATTGCCTTCATGGCGTGCCTTGCGCTCGCCGTGATGCGCGATGGCCGCGCCCGCTTCTTCGCCACGGGCGCCGCGCTCTGCCTGGTTGGGGTCAGCGGTACCTTTCCCGACGACCGCCTCCTGCTGATTGCGAGCTTCGGCGCCATGGGACTGGCTGCCCAGGTCGTGGGTGCGGCGTTGTCCCCTGTTGCCGAGCCGTGGTGTCCGCGTTGGGCCAGGCCGCTCGGATGGGCCGCCACCGTTCCGCTGCTTTTTATCACTCTGGTCCTGTCGCCGCTGGGCTTCCCGGCGGCTGCGTCGCAGATCGCCGCCGAGCACCGCGCCGAGCAGGCTGCGCGCCGGACGGCGCCCTTGCCCGACGACATCGCGGAACGCACCATCGTGATGTTGAATCCTCCTCACGCCTTCCTTCCCGCGTCGTGGTTCCTCCCTGGCGTCGCTGGGGCGCCGACACCGGCGCGCATCCGCGGGCTGACGTTTGGGCCCGGCACGGTGGCGTTGTACCGGCCGGGCGAGCGCACCGTGGTGATGACTCCGGAACAAGGATTCTTGAACGAGCCGGTGAGCTGGCTGTTCCGCAGACCCGGGACGTTTCTCGCGCCCGGGGAGACGGTCGCGCTGAGCGACATGACGGCGCGCGTGGAGACCGTCACCGCGGATGGGCGTCCTGGCAGTGTTTCCTTCGAATTCGCGCAGCCAATCGAGCAGACCGGCGACGTTTGGTTGCGTTGGGCGGCAGGGCGCTGGGTGGCGTGCGAGGTGCCGCCGGTGGGGGCGACGGCCGTCTACGCGGACCGATAGCGCCTGCCGCACGATCGACCGGATGGTTTGGTGCGAGAAGAGTCTGCCCTACCCACGACCGCTGAGGGGGCGGGATCGTCAGTCGGCGGGACCCAGCGGCGTAGACGCCGGCACTTCGGTGACCGTGACCTCTGCCCTGTCCGAGGCGCCCCGGGCGCCACCAAAGAGATACTCCGTCACCGCGGAGGAGAGGTCGATGATGCCGGCACCGACGCTTCGCTCTACCCAACAGGCTGGGCCGTAGTCCAACACCACGACCACCGCGGACCGTCCGTTGGCCGGGTTGCTCACGCGCAGCCGGGCCAGACACCCGTAGCGGCCCGCGTCCGCTGCATACCAGTTGACACTGCGTTCGCAGGCCGGGCCGCTCGAACCTGCGCAGAGCCCCGCGCTCCTCGCCTGCGTCAGGCACCCCGGGATGCAGTTGTCGCCCGAGTCCGCATGCGCATCGCCGTCGGCATCGACCCAGCAGCCGAACGACGTCGCGTAGTAGCGTCCGCCCGCAACGGGCGTGGTTCCGTACGACCCAACACAGCTCCACGGTGCACCTTCGCCCGTGTTCCCGCCGGGCGATGACACCAGCTCCAGGTATCGCCCGCTGCACCAGCCGTCCAACCCTTCCCAGGTTACATGGTAGAACTGGTTGACAGGGTTGGGCTCGACCACGGTGACCAGCGACCCCGCCGGCATTACGCTGAGCACGGAGTGGGAGGTGGACGGCCCCCTGCGAAGGTTCAAATCTGCTGTTGTTCTCAGGGTAGTGCCGATAGCGAAAGAGGAGCTGAGGCTCGTATCGGCGATAGCGGGGGCTTCCGAGACAGCATCGCGCGCGTCATCTTCCGGAGAGGCAGAGGAGCACGCTGCAAGCCAGAAGGGGGCGAGCACCAGCAGGGGGGCGGGGCGCAATGGAGATGTCATGCCCACCGTTGGCAGCAAGGTGCGGGCCAGACGCGGACGGGGCGCTTCTTGGCGCGTTCGAGGCGATGCGTTGGACGGACAGGAGCAAGTTGAGAACGAGGCGGCGCGAATTGCGCATCGTCTTGCGCGAGCTCGCGAGCCTGGCGTGGTCGCCTGCGCGGCAGCGGAGTCAACGCACCGCACGGCCGGTCAAGGCGCTGATGACGATGCGTGCTCCTTCCAGGGTATGCAGATCATACGCAGGCTCGAGGTCGGCGGGGGCGTGCGCGGAATGGGTGGCGAGCACGGGCAGGGCCTGCACCACGTGGACGACCCTTCCCTTGAGCAGCCGTGCTAGATCGGGCGCGGCGAGGCGCAGGGCCTGGCCGATCTGCATGGGTCTCGCCCTCAGGCTCGTGCTGCGAGCGTTGCGCAGCGACGGCCACACGCGGCTCTCGGACAGCACGCCGGTGTCGCCGACCAGAAGGGCGATGTGGTGATCGATGCCGTTGGCAGCGATGGGCAGGCCGTGGAAACTCCGCGTGTATCGTACGAGATAGCCCACCAGGCCCACCGCGGCGCCGGGCGGTCCACGGCGCACCTCGGTGACTGATTGGAGCCGCGCGTCGGACGGGAGACTGCCGCGAGCGAGCAACCACTGCTCTGCCACGGAGACGGCATCGCCGGCGCTGAGGTGCGACGACGGCGCCGTGGTGATGTCTGTGTCGACCTGCTCCACGGGGGTGCCGGCGGCGTCCGCCCTGGCGCCGGAAGCGAACGATTGCTCGAACGAGGCGCGGTCCTGCAGCAGGGTCCGATCCACGAGGAGCGCGCCGCCGAAGTCGGTCCAATCCGGCTGCGCACGGGCGGACATCGGCGTGTGACCTGACCGGGCCGAGTACTCGACGATACTTCCGTTCTGCTTGACGTACGCAGCCCAGCGGTCGGAGAGCATACCGACGCTCGCGTTGGCGATGTACCAGGCTTGCAGATAAGTCTTCTGGGCGCCCAGCTTGGCAAGGAATGCCTCCGCGACGTTGTCGTCGATTCCATCGAAGGAGATGTCGGTGTAGCCCATGATGGTCTCGGCAGTAGGGCCGAACGAAGCCGCCCAGGACTGCTGGAGGGTCAGGCAGGTGGCGAAGATGCTGTGATGCGTGCGAATCGACGTGGTTCCGGCGTCGAGCCAGCCGTCCGCGGTGACGACCGATCCTTGGTTGCCATGGCCGGTGTGGTACAGGACGGTCAGCTCCTGCGACAGATACGAGCCCAGATGCTGGGTGGTGACATTCGTATCGCGGACGAATTGTGCATAGCCGAGAGCCTGGAGCCCGGAGGCCATGAGCGTGGCGTCGTGGTTGTCCAGGCCGTCTTGCACGGAGGTGACCGCGAAGGAGTTGGCGCCCGCCGGCGGAGGAGTCGGCGTATCCCCGCCGGGGGCAGGATCGTTTCCGGGATCGCCGCCGCAATCGGGAGCATCATCGAAGTGGCTCGTGGGGGAGAGCTGATAGCAGGTGTCGTCACAGTAGCCGTCCGCAGCCCAGCCACAGGGGTCCGACGCGCCACATGTGCAGGTATCGTAGATACCATTGTTGCAGGATGAACCGCAGTCCGATGGGTTGCCTCCGGGAGCGGGACCTCCTCCCGGTGCGGGGGCGGCGCCGCAATCGGCGCTGTCGTTGAACGTGGCGCCGGGGAGGATTTGGCCGCAGACATCGTCGCAGTAGCCGTCTCCGGACCAGCCGCAGGGGTCCGAGGGGTCACAGGTGCAATCGTTGTAGATTCCCGCCAGGCACAGGCCGTAGCAAAGAGGCGGCGGAGATCCGCTGCTGCCGCCGCCGGCGCCGGGGCCTGGATCCGCGCCAGGGTCCGGCTCAGGGCTGGGGTCCGGGGTCGCCGGATCGGGATCACCGGGGGCAGGAGTGCTGCCCGGTGCGGGTTCCGGGCTCGGGTCGGACGGCACGGGGTTGTAGCCGTCGCAGCTTCCGCTTTGGGGAATGCATTGCTTGGACGGGGCGCCCTGGACGGCGACGCAGAGGAAAGCTTTCGGGCAGTCGATGGGAGATGCACAGGAAGTGGTGCAGAAGCTGGCGCCATGGACGGAGTTGATGATGCACAGGTCGTCGGGGCCGCCGCAGTCGGCGCTGGTTTCGCAGGGAGTGCAGGGCAGGTTGGGAGGTTGAGAGCCGGTGCCCGGTCCACCGACGCTCTGCTGCTGCGGTGGCGTGGTGGAGCCAGGGCCCGTGGCATGGTCGGCAGCGGGTTGCGCGCAAGCCATCCAGCCGGAGCAGAGCAAGGCAACCAACCAGTTCGGACGAAGGGCTTTGGGCACGGGATCACCTCGACGATGCAGTGGACGACCCTACTCAGGCAATCGCCATGCCCATCGGATCTTGTCGGGGAATCCAGTGGTGTAGCGGGGCGATCAAGGCCGGATTGCGCGACCGGTTGCGCAACGTGTGCAAGGTGTCATCCGCTGCGACGGCTGCTTCCTGCGCAGGATTGTTGGCCTTGCCGGCGGCCACCCCCCTACAATTCCACAAGCCGAGAGGTGCCCATGCGAACGCGTCGAACACTCCAGCCCAGGTCGTCACGCCATAACATCCTGATCCCCTGCCAGGTCGTGCGAATGAGAGACTTTCGCCTCGTTTCCGACCGAATCGAGGATCTGTCCCTGACCGGTGCCTTCGCCTCGTTCGCACGGCCCGTGCTTACGGGGGAGCGGCTGATGCTGTCGTTCCGGCTGCCGGATTCAGGAATGTGGGTCGACACGGAAGCGACGGTCGCGCGAGTGGTCCACGGCCGCAGGCCCGGTGATCGAGGCCGAGGTCTCGGCGTCAAGTTCCACGACCTCGACGCCAGCTCGAGGTTCTGGCTCGAGAAGCTGCTGACGAAAGCGCCACCGACAGCGCCTTGCACACGGCCCGGGCGCCGCGACCGGTCCGATCAGGTCATGTCGCTGGTGAAGAGCTCAGGCTGGGTCCGATCCGCTTTCGGGCACGCGCTTCTTCGGTGGTTTGCGAAGTAGCGCGGTCAGCCGGCGTCCATCCTTCCGAGTCGGAGCATGCGGAAGGTTCGGACAGCGACACCGCCGCGACGCACGGTCACGCGGTCCACGCCGCGCACGGAACGGTCCGGAAGGAGTTTGGCCGGATCGTCTTGAAAGCGATCATCGGTAATGTAGAGAATGACGGGTGCGTTGCGCCAGACCGCGCGCGGGTAGAACGTGTCGAAGTCGTCACCGATGTCGGTCAGGCAGCCGACGCGGGCGCGATTGCCGACCCAGGCCTGGGCTTGCGCGCATACGACCCAGTGCGGCCCCACCACCGCCACATCGCCCACGTCGTCGGCGCGGGCGCTTTCCAAGGCAGCGTCGAGCTCGGGACCGAATCGTTTCCACACGAAGAGGTCATTCGTCAGGTCGTAGCGCGCCTCGTAGCGGCGGCCCAGCAGGCGCGGCAGCACGGGAAAAAAGACGATCACGAACACGAGTGCGATCGCGCAGAGGGAGGTGACGGCGGCGGTCCAGCCAAGGCGCCGCGACAGAACCGGAGGTGAGTCGTCAGCGCGGCGGGCCAGATGCAGAGCGAGGGCGAGGTAGGAGGGAGCGACCCAATGGGGCTCGGCGACGCGGGAAAGCAGGGTCAGCGCGGCAAGCACGCCGAAGGGATACAGCGAGGCGTTGAGAAGAAGGTGTTGGACCGCGTCCTCGTCGTGTCCGCGGGCCAAGTCGAGCGCGAGCACCACGGCGGCTGCAAGCACGACCGGCGTAACGTACAGGAGCTGGCCTCCGAGCAGGGAGCCTAGGTTGCGAAAGGTTGGGCCGAATCCGATCTGCGTGTCGACGAGGCGATGGTGGAGCATGGGCCAGCCCAGGCCCGCTTCGCGAAGGAAGAATGGCAACGGAGTGATCATGCCTACGAGCAGCGCGGCGTACGGGGCAATCGTCCTGAGCCTGGCCCGTGCCGGTCTGGATAGCCACGTAGCGACCAGGGCCAGGGCCAGCGTGGCGCCGCTGATCTTGGACATCACCGCGACCCCGGTGAACAAGCCGGCGCCGACGGTACCAGCGGTGGCTTGCCACGATCTGGGTGGATATCGCAGCGCGACGCCAGCGCATCCGAGCGCGGCGATCCACGCGAAAGCGAGCGGCAGGTCGGGCGTGAATGCGAACAAGCCGACGGCGATCTCCGGCACGACCAGAAGCGCGAGGACGGCGAGGAGAGCACCGCGCCACGACGCGCCGACCCCGCGTGCCGCCAGACCGCCCAACCAGGCAAACCCCGTTGCGGCCGCCGCCGTCACGCGGTGCGTCGTCACCGGGTCGGGAACGCCATTGGCCCCTGCGAGGATGGCGCCGATCCACCCGATGAATCCAGGGTGATCGAGGTAGCTGGGCTGGCGGAACAATGCCCAGACGGCGTACAGGGCCTCGGCATCTCCCCAGCCAACCGCTTCGGCAGCCACCAGTCGCAGCGCAAGCAGCGCGACGCTGGCCAGCAGGGCGATTCGTAACAGATCGGCCTGACCGTATCGGCCAGAGGGTTCGGGATTGGGCAGCACAGGAGCGCCGTACCGCGTTTCCCGATGGCGGTCCACTTCGAACGCGGTTGGCTCGGCCAGGCGACGCCCGGTCTGGGCCCGCGCCAAATCGGGCCCATCGCGTCGAAGCCCCAAGCGCCGCTTGTCCGGCACTCCGGACGCGGTCGTCTGGGTGCTGGTTCACCAGGCCGCGGGCAGTCGTGAGCGCTGCCATTGCGCGTCGGGGTGCAGGAGCCCCGCCCGGCGCGCAAAGAAGCGGGGACGATGCGGTGAGTCGGGCGGCCCACGCGCTGTCAATCATGATTTAGCCTGAACGGCCACCCGTTGAGGGGTTCGGATGCGGCAGGTGAAGTTCGGGCCGAGCGTCGCAGGGCTACGGCACCCGCTGGCAAACTCGCTGGCTTCGCCCGTTCAAGGTATTCGCAGCGGACCTGGTCCGGTGAGCCGCTCGTCAGGGAGCGTCTACCGCCCGAGGCAGAGCGTCCTTCGCGCAAGGGGCGGCGACTGTCCCCGAGGGGGCGGCGACTGTCCCCGAAGGGGGAGCGACTGTCCCCGAAGGGGCAGTGACTGTCCCCGAAGGGGGAGCGACTCCCCCCAAAGGGGCGGCGACTGTCCCCGAAGGGGGAGCGACTCCCCAAAAAGGGGAGTGCGCTGTCAACTGCGCGGTCTTGCTAACCTTTTTCGCCTGGCGCGCCGGACCCCCGCCATCGTCCCTGCACCTCACCGTAGATGGCGTCTACCTGTTCTTCCCGCTGACCGCACCCCTGCGGATCCATCCCCTGTTGTTCCCGCTGGCATTCGTTCCCTAGCGGGCGCCTGCCGCCCCACGATACCCCGCCTGCTGTGAGCGTCGCCCCCGCGACGACAGTGTCGCGGCCGACCTGCCACCGCACTCTGGCAGGGTTTGCGGCGGATCAGTAGTCGTGTGGCTTGTAGCCTGACGCTGCAGCATAGTCCGCGTAAGCGTCGAGCACCACGGAGACGTACTCGGTGTTGTACTCGGTGCAGCTCTTGGTGCTTCCGTAGCTGTTGTAGTTGCCGACGGCCATGAGCGTGTATTGCTCCTCGGTGCAGCCCGAGAACTGCTGCTTGACCTGCGCCCGATTGCCGGCAATGCCATCGATGCCGATATGGATGTTGTTCTCCGGGTTGAAGATCGAGCCGCCCCAGGTGCTCGAAGCTTCGTCCGTCGTCATGTTCGGGTGTCCGTTCGGCAACAATCCCGCGCCGTCAGGCGTCGGTCCGCATGCCGGCACCACCTGCATCAGGCCGAAACAGCCGCATTCGTTCGTAGCCCAGCCGTCAGGCTGGCCGCAGGGCAGGTTGGGACAGCCGACAGCCTCCTTGTCGAACCGGGATTCGACATAGATGATCGCCTTGAAGATCATCGGATCGGGCTCGTCGTAGTGGGCGGCCCATTTCAGGATCTCGCAGTCGAAGGCGTCGACGCTGACACCGGTCTGCTGGGCGGTCATGCCGGTTTCGAGGATGTCGGGATCGCACGAGGCGGAGGTGCCTCCCGAGCCGCCGGCGCCGGATGTTCCGCCTCCGGAGCCGCCGGTGGCGGCGCCGCCTGGCCCGCCGGGACTGCCGGAATCGGAACCGCTGCAAGCCGAGAGTGCGAGCACCAGCGAGGCAAGAACGGTGAGCGCCTTCATGGGAGGCCACTCTAGCACAACGGAGACCGCGCCGCTTGCGCCAAGGCGGTCTGGCCGCGGACCGCTGGTCACTCGACGGTGGTGGTGAAGTCGTTTCCCCCGAAGCGCACGACAGGCTCATACGACGTGGCGGTGAAGTCGAACACGCCCGGCTGGTAGCCGGGGAGCGCCACATCGGTCCAGCGGAACGATTCGAACATGTTCACGGTGACCACCAGGTCCACGGCGGACTGCAGGCCCGTGCTCCAATCCAGGTTCACCGGAAAGTAAACGGCCCACTGCCCGTTCTCCACCACCGCGACGGCCCCCGCCGTCGTGGAATAAACAGGTACCAGCGCGTCGTCGCCTTCGAAGGTGACCGGCGGCTCCCCCGGAGCTCCAAAGACATCGTGGTAGTAGCCAGCGTCGTGCTGTGCGCCGTCCACCATCGTGCCGTCGCTCATCACGATCAGGTTGTCGAGCGTACCCGGTGTCGCGGTCGACCCGTCGTGCAGCGTCGCAGCTATCGAGTATCGAGAGTATGCCTGCACCATGCGGGCGATCGTGTAATGGCCTGCCGGAACCTCGCTGACCGCGATGGCTCCGACGAACGTGTCGCTCCCATCGTCGAAGCTCGCTTCCTGCACGTCCGCGCCATACTCGAAGATCACCGCAGGATGTGTGTCCTGCTGATTGCGCAGCAGGGAGAAGCTGCGAATGCCGCCGGCAGCCGTGAGCGGCGTCTGCCCCGACAGGCCGTCCGTATGCGCGAACGTGGCGTCCGTGGCCCGGATCCGCACCGTCAACATGTCCGGCAACGGTGCGTCGGGCTTTTCGGCATCCGGGTTCGGCACAGCGTCGTGCAGCAGGGGCGCGTCTTCGCCGGCGTCGGCCGAAGCCCCCGGCCGAACGTTCGGGAAGGTGGACGACTCTTCGCTCGAGCCGCAGGCTGCCGCGAGAGCCAGAAGAGCGGCGGCCAGCGGGATGGCACGGGGCGTTCGCGTCGCAGTCATCATGATGCCATCCTACGCCAACGCGCCTTCCAGGGTTCCATTTCTCGCAGACCCGGCCCGAGCGAGGCCGGCGCCTGCAACCATCCCCCAGGGCACGCAGCGCAGCGAAGATCGGCGAAGGCGTGTGCTTGCCCGCCAGGCGCGGCGGCGGTGCCGCCGTCGCGCACGTTACTCTTCCACGTAGATGGCGTTGGAATAGACCCAAACGAACTCCCGACCTGCAAGCTCCGCATAGCTCGACAGGTACTTCTCGAGATGACGAGGAACGATCCGCACCTCGGCACGGTACGCGCCCGGAGCCGCCGGCTCGAAGCTCACATCACCCGCATTCGCCGCGACTTCATCCCAGTTCTCGCCGTCCGCCCGGAGCAGCCGCACGCGGACCTCGGGCGGCGTCACCGACGGGTCCAGATCCCGCACCACCGGCCGCCTGACGTGGAGCGTCGGGTGGGCCGCGACCGATACGCTTTGCCCCATTTCCATGGTGGATCCCGCCTGCTCCGCGTAGTAGTCGAATCCCTGCGCATAGCCCATGTACTCGAATACGCCGTAGACACGCCCGGCCCGGAGGGCGTCCTTGAGGCTCCGGTCGTCCCATTTGCCAGCGTCCTGGCGGATCAGCAGGTGGTTCGAAAAGCCAAGCATCATCCGACGGTAGCCGTCGATCCGTTCGCCGTCGGGCAGGACCTGCTTGAACGTGTTCTGGTGGCAGTCCGTCGCCATCGTGGTGACACGCCGCACCCCGGCCGAGAGCGCCCCGGCCCAGCGAGTGAGATATGCGTCGTCTTCCTTGATCAAGGGGACGAACACCAGGTCCGGATGCGGCAGCAGCTCCGGCTCTTTCTGTTTCGCAATCAACCCCATGGCGTCGCCTGCCGCGAGATACATGTTCGCGTGGAGGTTGAACATCTCGAAGCCATCGATGGGCAGCGTCGTCAAATCATCAATGGTCCAGTCCTCCGTGTGCATGAGCAGGGCAACCGCGCCTGCGTCCTTGAGCTGCTGGATGGCCTCTGCCGAGACTTCGCCGTACACCGCATGGCGCGACGCCGGGTCGCCGCCCACGTGATGCTCGAGTCCCACCGGCATGGTCCCTGTTTCGGTTCCCGCCAGGATCATCACGGAGAACCCATCGGGGCACCCCGCCCGGTTCGCCACCGGCTCTCCGCCGCGGGTCAGCAACTCGTCACCCTTCGTCGCGTCGTACAGCAGCACGTCAGGATACTCGTGGTCCGCGAAGCTGTCGGCATGGTCGCTCAGCATCACGAAGTCGTGCTGGACCTGGCATATCGCCCGGCGGAAGTCCTCGAAGCAGGATTGGTTGATGTGCCCGGCCGCGTCGATCGGTTCGCCGTCGCACGCATCATGCGAGTAGACCGAGTGGGCGTGGATGATGCCCCGCAGGTCGAGGAACCCCCGCGATGTCAGCGTTTGGTCGCTCGGGTAGACGGTTCCCGGGCTCCAGCCGCCGGCCCCAGGCGGAGACGTGTCGTCGGTGCCATTCGAGCACGCGGCAGCAAGGCAGACCAGGCAGGAAAGCGCGACCCGTGGGCAGGTTCTTCCAAGCATGTGACAAGTATGCCACGGTTCGGGGCGGCCCCGCGGAGAATCTTGCTCCCCTGCGGGCGCTCCAACGACCAAGCAACCAAGCGATGCGCTGTTTCATCGGAGTCTCGCATGCACGACGATCGCGTATTCCCTTTCGAAAAAGTGGCGCGGCTCGACAGCCCGGAGCGGCGGCAACGCCAGCCGCCGGAACCCATCGTGGCGCTCATCGAGGCCAAGGCGCCGCGCCGCGTTCTCGACGTCGGCGTGGGAGCTGGCTATTTTGCCATTCCCATCGCCATCCGCTTGCCCCGAGCCACCGTCGTGGGCGCGGACATCGAGCCTCGCATGCTCGATCTGTTCCGCCAGCGCGCGAAGGAGGCGTCGGTGGATGCGCGCGTCGAAGCGATTCACGTGCCTCGCGGCGGGATCACGTTGCCCGACGGGAGCGCAAACGTGGCCTTGCTTGCGAATATCTACCACGAGCTACCGTCGCGCGCAGAGTACCTCCGAGAGGTTGCGCGTGTGCTCGCACCAGGCGGAACCGTGATCATATGCGACTGGGATCCGGACGCGCCGGGTGACTTCGGCCCCCCCCAAGACCATCGCATCGCCAGGCAGACCGTCGAGCACGATCTGATTCTCGCCGGATTCGTGCAGGCACGTAACCATGAGATGTACGAGCACCACTACGTGATCGAAGCGTCTCGCCCCTGACGCCGCTCCGCGGAACCCACGGCAGGGCTGCCCGGCCTTGCGCATCTCGACCAGACGTGCTCCGATTCTCCCGGCCATCAGGGAGATGACGGAGGTCGGCCATGTCCACCCATGCTTGGATGCTCATTCCAGTCGCAGCCCTTTCGGTTTGCGTCGTGACAGGTTGTTCGTCCGACGGTTCTTCCCCCGGGCCGGGCGGCCCGGCGGGTGGTGCGGGCGCAGGAGGTTCGCCGTCCGGAGGGACTGGCGGAAGTGGCGGGGATATCGGAGGGGTGGGGGGCAGCGGAGGGACCGTCCAGACCGGCGGCAGCGCTGGCGACGGCGGCAGCGCCGCGTCGGGCGGCTCGGGTGGCGCCTCGCTCACCAAGTACGGCTATGTCTCGCTCGTCCAGAGCGTGCTCACCATCCAAGGCACCGAATACGCCTCGCACAGCATCAGCGCGGGTTTCGTCGACAACTCCGAAAACGTATCCGGTTGGACATGCACGCAAGACGAGCATGGCGAGTGTGTCACGTACGACTGCAGCGGTGCCACCAGCGACGGTGGTACGCCGTCGTACGCGCAAGCGTCGGCTGGCACGATCCGTATCAAGGCCGGTGCCAACACCGTGAACATGACGCCCCAACCTGACAACACCTACACGCCAGTCACCGGGCAGACGCGGCTGTGGGATGGCGGCGAGACCTTGGAGGTGAAAGCCGATGGCGCCGATGTGCCGTCTTTCTCCGGTGTCTTGACCGGTGTGGAGCCCGCGCTCGTGCAGACACCGTCGTTCCCCACGAGCGGAGCGCCCATGACCATTGCGCGCAACCAGAATCTGGTCTTGTCGTGGACCGGTGGCTCCTACGGAAAGGTCTTCGTCATCTTGGCACGGTCCGAATCGTCGGGAGGCACCACGCACAGCGTCAGCGCCACATGTACGTTCGATGCTAGCGCCGGGTCGGGGACGGTTCCGTCGACGGTTCTGATGGCCATTCCCGCCGGGCAGTCCGGGAGCGTGTCCGTCAACGGCGGAGACAAGGCGACGCTCACCGCTGGGGATTGGTCGATCACATTGCAGGAGTACGTGCCAGCGTCCACGCCGGGCGGAACCGCCGCCGCGGCGTTGGCAACATTCGAGTAGCGGTCAGTTGCTGCGTCGGTGGCCGCGCTTGCTCCGGATGAGCGCGAGCGCGGCGAGGGCGACAGCCCACCAAGTGCGAGAGCTCTGCGACGGCCGGGGCGTGGCGCAGCCGCAACCGCCCTCGTCGCTTCCGGACGAAGCGGGTGGAAGCGAGGGAGAACCACCGGTTGCCCCCACGCCCGCATCCTGGCCGCCGCCGGATCCACCAGAGGCACCACCCGATCCGCCGGAAGCGCCACCCGCGCCGCCGGTGCTGCCTCCTGAACCCGCTTCGCTGCCGCCCGCTCCAGCCGAGCCAGCCGCGCCGCCCGCTCCAGCCGAGCCAGCCGCGCCGCCATCACCTCCGGTTCCCGCAGCACCCGCCGAGCCTCCACCACCTCCGCTGCCGCCGTCACCGCCCACCCCGCCCGTCCCACACACGCAAACGCCCGTCGAATCGCACTCGCCCGTGCATCCGGAGCCCGCGCACGGCGTTCCAGCGGGCTCGATCTGGGTCGTACAGCCCGACGACGGGTCGCAGCCGTCTGCCGTGCAATCATTGCCATCATCGCAGCTCAGCGGCGTTCCGGCCACGCAGGTTCCTGCCCCGTCGCAGGTCTCGTCGCCGTCGCACACGTTGTTGTTGCCGCAAGGGGTGCCGGTCGCCAGCGGCGTGTACACGCAACCCGTCGCAGGATCGCAGCTATCTGCCGTGCAGGGGTTGGCGTCGGAGCACGTGGGCGGGGCTCCCGCGACACAGGCGCCCTGGGAATTGCACGTTTCCATGCCGTCACAGGCATTCCCATTGGAGCACGACGTGCCGGGCGCAGCCTGCGTGTGTGTGCAACCAGAGTTGGGGTTGCAACTATCCACCGTACACGGGTCGGCGTCCGTGCAGTCAAGCGGAGTTCCGGCCTGGCATGTGCCGTTGCCGTCGCAGCTCTCGGCTCCGTCGCATGCGTTGTTGTTGGAGCACGACGCGCCAGCGGGGAGGTTCACGTGCGAGCAGCCGGTGGACGGGACGCACGAGTCCGTGGTGCATGGCTTGCCGTCGTCGCAGTCGAGCGGTGTGCCTGCGATGCATTGCCCCGCACCGTTGCAGGTCTCGTTGCCGTTGCACAGGTCGCTGTCGGCGCAGCTCGTGCCCGCCGCGACGTCCGCGCAGACGTGCAGGGCCGTGCATTCGCGGCAGGATCCGCCGCAATGGGAGTTGTTTGCGCACTGCGTGCCCGGCGAAAAGTCCTTCTTGCAGTCGTCCGTATCGGAGGACTGGGCGTTGCGCAGCAGCACGATGCCCGCGCCCGGGGCGGGCGTGTAGTTGGTAATTCCGGCGTAGGTGCCATTGCCGTAGGTCGCGATGTCGAGGATCGTGTTCGACCGGTCGAGCACCAGCACCTCGTCGCCCGCGTTCGCCAACGCGATGTTCGACGATGCCCACGGGGTGAAAGCCGTGGTGTCCGGGATGGAGCCGCCAGCGCTGGAGTTGGTGGTTTCCGCGTCGGGCGGCACACCGAAGTAGGTTTGATAGCTTGTTCCGTTGACGGCGAGCACGAACTCCGCGCCCGGCGCGAGCGTTGCACCGGAAGGCAGCAGACGCATACCTTCACCGGAGCCGTCTGGTGTCTCCTCGTCGCCGATCTTGACGTTGCCCAGGGGGAGTGTCACGCCCGTCACGTTGCGGATGCTGATCCACTCATCGCTTCCTCCCGCCGCGACGTTGGGGATGAAACGCTGGATGACCAGGGGGGCATAGACCTCACCGGTCGGGCCGAACCACAGGTCGAACGAGTAGTCGACCGTCGCATCCTGCAGCTCCTGCCACGAATTGGGGTAGCCGGTTGCGGCGGGGTCGCCATCGTCGCTGATCACGTCGACCGCGTTCGACACGTTGGGGCCGCCGATGTCGATGGTGATGTCGTTGCTCTGGGCGCGGAATGTCGCCACGGTGAACCGGAGCGGCGTCGTCGGAGGCCCGCTCCACCCCAGGGCTGTCCAGGGCACGAAGATCTCCACGTCGCCTGCGCTGCCCTGAACCGCCTGGGCGTCTGCAACCTTGTTGAAGCCCGAGTCCAGAACCTGTGCAGCACCACCCGAGCCGAACAGCGTCTGCACCAGACGCTCCCATCTCGCGCCGTCGGCTACCTTGGTATCGGCGTAGCCTGCCAGGTATTCCTGCCCGTTCCCCGCGATCTGGTCGGTGTCGATTGCGACCTGCACCTGAATGGGTGCACCCGTGAACGTCGTACCCGGCGTGCGGCGCAGCAGAAACCCCACGCCCGTGGGTGAGCCCGTCACCTGGAATGCCGCGATGTCGCCGACAACTTCGGGGTTGGACACGTCGGTTCGCGTATCTCCCAGGGCGTCGCTCCACACGTATTCGCCTGCAAACTGTGCGTCGCGCACGATGATGCCCAGGTTCCTTGCGTTCGCAGCGCGCGTGGACCACTCCGTCACGTCGCCATCCGCCGTGACCGGATGCGCCGACGTGCCCGATGCAGTCAAGAGGCAACCGAGCGCGGTCATTGTACCGAAACCACCGTGAAGTATCGTCCTCATGGAATCGCCCTCTCTAATTGCATGCTGCGAGATCCGGGGCCACGCATGTGCCCGCAGCGCACTTGAGGCCCGCTTCGCAGAATGGTCCGTTGATCGTGTCGCAAGGCCCGCCCACGGCCGATGCCGCCAGGCAGGTTCTGTTCATGCCGCTGCCTTTGCACACCGAAGCCGACGTGCATACGGCGTAGTCGGTTCCCACCACGCCGCAAGGCTCGCCAGCGCTCGCACGCTTCAACTCCTGGCAAGTGTGCGTGCCTGGATTGCAGAAGTAGCCGTCGGCCAGGTTGCATCCCGGACGTTGGCCCGGCTGTGTCGAGTCGCACTCCTGGCCGGCAGCCGCGGCGGGCTGGCAAGTGGCCTCGTTCAGCCCCGTCCACGTGCAGGAAAGCCATGGGCTGCATGGGTGCTGCGCGTCGCAGGAAGCGCCTTGCGTAGCATAGGCGACGCAGGTTGCCGTCGAACCGCAGGTGAGCCCCGGCGCGCAATCGTCGTTCGTCGCGCAGGGGCCGTCGGCGGACGACCGGGTAGTGCACTTGCCGCATGTCTCGTCCAGGCGGCTCTGGCAGTATGCGGACGCGCACTGGCCGTCGTCGCCGCAAGGCGTGCCGTCCGGCCTCGGACCGGGCGGGGGCAAGCATGCTTTCGGCGTGTTGCGCACGAGCAGATCCTCGCACGACCAGGCGGCGAGCGCGAAGGCGCAGTCGTCCGTCCATGCAGGCGTCTTGACCGTGTCCGGGAGGGACAGCGACTTTACGCAGGCGCTCGACAGCACGGCCTCGCAGGTCGAAACATCGCCATAGCCGATGTCCACCAGGAGCGGCGCACAGTCTTCGAGCCGCCCGCACAGAACCTGGCCGAAATGGTCACACGCCTCCTCCGCCGTGGGGCCGTGCTGCACGTCGACCGTCGCCGCGCTGTCGAGGTCGCCGCCGGCGTCTCCACCACTTCCGTCCTGCTCTTCGCCAGCCGAGCCACCGTTGCCTCCAGTGCCACCCGAGGACGCATCCGGCGCGGCGGGCTGCGATGGACCCGAAAGGTCGTCGACAGAGCCGCAACCAGACATGGCAAGAAGCAGGCAGCCGCCCAGCACGATGGTTTCGAGCACTTGCATGACGCTATCCTCCTGGTAAGTGGCGCAAGATGCCGCATGGTAGCACGCAACGGCGGCCGGCGCGCGGCGCGGATTTCGCGCAAACGTTACCAAGGCTCCGCCGCGCGGCCACGAGAGAGTAGGAGGCTCGGCATCATGACGGCTTCGCACGATCGGTTCGGGCACGGCCCGAGATGCCCCGCTTGCGGCGGGGAAACCATGCGCCGGGAAGACATGGTGCAGTACCAGGAGGGACGCGAGCGGGGCGGGGTGCTCGTTTCGGTTTGGCAATGCTCGGTCTGCCACGATCGATTCGAAGACGATGCCCTGGCGCGCCGCAACGCATTCTTTCGTGCAGCGAGCCAGCGACTTCGAGGTGTTGCGGAATGGATCGCGCGCCAAGCGGCCAGGGAACGCGACAACGTGCTGGGCGACCCCACGCGCGCCGCGTAGCTCCAAGGACACACCAGGGGACAGCGGACTGCCGCGCAGCGCGCTTCGCTCGCGTGATGGCCCGGTTTCTGTCCGACCGTTGCTCGCTATTCGATATTCACAAGGCAACGGCTGCGCCCGCGGACCATCGTCGATTCCCGCTCCCGGACACCGAGCTTTCCGTGCGTGAATAGCCACCCATGCGACAATCCAGCTCCGCAGGACCCAGCTTCACATCGGTTCGGTGCGCCCGCCGCTGACCGGGACGGCCGTCGCAGCGGACAGAGGACGCCGTCGTGGCGGTCTGGCGGGATCGAAGTTCGGCCCGCAAACGATGGGGGCCGGCGCGAGAAGAGCGCCCGTGTCATGTCCGCTGGCACGCTTCTCCCAAACCCGCTGGTACACCATCGAACAACGGATTCGGGTGTAACGTTCAGCACCGAGCGTAGGTGCTTCGAGCGTCACAGGGCGCTGGGCGCAGTCCAGCGCGCTGGGCACGGCGGGTGCGGATGCGCCAGCGCGCGCCTGCGGTCGCTGCGGTCACCGCCAGCAAGGCGAGGACACGCGCAAGACTCGACGGCGCTGAGCCCCAGGGCACCGAGCAAGCGCACGAGGAAGGCTCCTTCGACACGTCGACGGGCGTGCCGGCACCGTTCCCTCCCTCCGCAGCGCTGCCGCCGCCGGCGCCCGACGTCCCTGCATTTCCCGACGAGCCTCCTGCATTTCCCGACGAGCCCCCGGCATTGCTCCCGCCTGTGCTCGACGTCGACCCGCCGGTTTCCGCGTTCCCTCCACCGCTACCGCCTGCGCCGCCGCTGCCGCTTGCGCCGCCGCTGCCGCCCGCGCCGGGGGAACAACTCGACGCTGCCTGTTGCCCGACGTAGCCGTCACCGCATGTGCCGAACGTCAGCGAGCCGACGTCAGGATAGAAGAACTGGTCGCCCGCGTGGTCCACCGCCACGAAGTAGTATTCGTGACAGCCGTCGGCAACCGAGTCGGGGACGGCCTTGTACGTTCGATTGCCCGACGTGCCCAGCTCGGGCTGCATTGCCAGGCACGCGCCGTCGAGCACCACGTGAAGGCTCTGCGGGTCGCCCGCAGGATCGTAGTAGTTTGCGCGGAACAGGATCTGCGCCACGCACGAGTACGAATAGCCGCCGACCTTCGTCCACTCGCACGTATAGTGGGAGGCAGCGGGGATTCGCGGCGTTTGCCACCCAGGCAGGGAGCCGAAGTCCGCGAAGCGGGTGCCCTGGTTGGGGAAGGGCTCCACCGTGCCGGTACCCACGACATTGACCTCCGGCGCGGTGAGCGTCATGCGATGGGGAGCAGACCCGCATTCGCTGGCCCAGTCCCACACAGCGAATTGAGGCACGGAGTGGCCTTCTGCACCGTTTTCGCGAATCGAACCACCGGTGAACCCGAAGATCGTCGCACGCTGCGGCGGACCGCTCCCGCAGTCACACGACCCGCAGTCACTCGAGGGCTCGCACGCGCAGGCGGGAGAACCATCGCAACCGGACCCTTCGAGGTCGGCGCGCAGCGTGCATCTGGCGTAGTGTCCCAGGGGGCAGCCGCTCTGGCCGATGTAGCTTGCAAAGAACCGCGCCGCCTGGGCGAGGTCCAGGTTGTAGGATACGGGTGGCACTGGGTCGCGATGAGGCGAACAGTCGCCCGCGGTGAACGCTTCGACATGGTTCGGGTCGGCGCGAACCCGGTTGATCTCGACGATGGTCACCCGCTCGTCGTGGGATGGGAAGTCCCCTGCGGGCTCCCCATAGGCCTGGCGCGCCCGGTCAACCGGTTCGCCAGGGGGCTCGCCAGGACCGCATGACAAGCAGGTCGTCGTTGCTGTGAGCAGAGTGACAGAGAAGAAACGTGCGGGCGTGTGCATGTGCGGGCCGCTCCCTGCGACGCAGCAGGACGGTTGCGCCGTGACCATGATAGCACCCGGCGGCAAGAACCCGAACGACCGGTTTTCGTGGCGATGCTGGCAGGCAGTCGGCGGATGAGCGCGCTTCCTGTCGCAGAAGGCGCCAGGATAACGAGGTCCGGCCACGGGGTGCTGGGGGGCTGCGCCACAAAAGGGAAACGCCCGAAGCGTGTTTGAGCTTCGGGCGTCTTGGTCGGGGCGAGTGGATTTGAACCACCGACTCCACGGTCCCGAACCGTGTGCGCTACCAGGCTGCGCTACGCCCCGGAATCCACCGGGTTTGCCGTGAGGCGGGGGCGCATCATGATGGCTCGCGGCGCCTGTGTCAAGCTCATATCCTCGCCAGCGACGATTTTCTAGCCGGACCGAGCGACCCGGTATTCGTTCATGTCCACCCGCATCAGACCAGCCAGCCACGGATGTTGCTCGGTCACCACCTTGTGCAATTGCTGCGCGATGCGCCGGTAGCTCGCATGCCCTTGACGCCCGCTGCGCAGCTCCACCACATGGAACAACTCGCGAAGGTTGAGCGTCCAGAGCGTGCGCACCCGGTAGGCCAGCGGTACCACGTACTGCGCTTCCCAGGGCGCGGACTCGCTCAGCCGTCTCCACGTATCCTCCGCGCGCGCGAGCGCCGCCCGATAGCGATCCCCCACGCCCATCTGCTCGATCTCCTCGGGCACCTCCGCACCCAGCCCGCATCCGAGCACCTGCGTCGCCGGCGTCAGCATCCGGTGCCGCTGCAGATCCCGATACGCCCCGTAGTCGAGCGTCAGCTCCACCGTCACGCTCGACCCCTCGAACGCGCGCGGAGCCGGATCGTGCGAGCCCCGCTTCGCAAGCGAAGCCTCCACGATCGCCCGCTTGTCCCCCTGCGACAACGTCGAGATCACGGCGGCCAGCTCCTGCACATCGACGCCCGACGATTCGTACAGCAACCCGAGTACGACCCGCTCCAGCGCGTCGTCGTCGCTTCGCACGAGCCTGACCGCCGATTCGGCCCTTGCCCGAGGTGATGTCACGCCGATCGACGCGGCCACCTCGCGCAGGTGCGCGTGCATGGCCATCCGGTGCTCGTTCTCCGCCGCATGCCGGAGCAGCGTCGGCGTCACGCGTCGTGCTTCCTCTCGCATTTGCTGGCCGAGGAGCCGAACCTCCTCCAGGGGCCAGGACATCATCTTGCTGACGAGCATGGCGAGCGCTCGCGCGTTCGCCGTGATGCCCAGGTTCGTCCTTGTCGAAGCAGGCAGCAGGCCTCGAAGCAGATCGCATGTGTGCGCGCGCACCATGGCCTCGCGTGCTCTCGTCGCCTGCCCGAGGTCGGCGGGGATCGTCTCGTCGAGACGACGCTGCACAATCGGAAACAGCTCCAGGTACGTGCGGAACAGGTTCTCACAAGCGTCGCGGTACGCATCGCGAAGCGCGTGCGGAAGCGACGGCAGATCCGCGAAGGAGCCGGTGTCGAACACGACGTAGCGTGTGCTCTTCTCGGTGTATGACCCGAGCCGGAGGTCTTCGATCACTTTCGACGCCACGATGCTGACGTTTTCCACGGCGAGGTGAACGACGGCGTGCTCTGCCACCGAGGAGTGGCCGTAGCCCACGACCCATTTCTCGTGGAAGGCGCGGGCCTTGTGCTCCGCGGAGGACCCACGCGAGACCGACGCTGCGGGCGCGACGCCGATCGCCAGCGTGTCGTCGCCCAACAGGCGTGCCAGGTTCGTGCGCAGGTCTTCGCGGCTGCGGGAATAGTACGCAAACAGTACCGCGATGACCTCTTCGGGAAGACCCGTGATGGCGAATACCGGGCGATCGACGTTCGATACGTAGGGGCGAACTCGTTCGAGCGAGGGGGCGTCGGACATCATGATAGGCGCGCCTCCGTGGCAGGCTCCCGCCGTGTCAGGTGAACAGCAGGTCGGAGAAGATCTCGCTGTTCTTGAGCTGGCGAGCACGACGTGTCAGCACGTCACACCCGTTCTTGGTGACGGCAACCGTATGCTCAAACTGCGCGCTGAGCGAGCCGTCACGCGTCACCGCCGTCCAGTTGTCGTCAAGCACCTCGACCTCCCAGTCGCCGAGGTTGATCATGGGCTCGATGGTGAACACCATCCCTGCGCGCAGGCGGGGGTTGGATCCACCAAGCGGCTTGTAATGGGCAACCTGCGGCGGCTCGTGGAACTTGCGTCCGATGCCGTGCCCCACGAACTGGCGAACCACCGAACAGCTCTGCGATTCGGCGAACTCTTGAATTGCCGCGCCGATGTCGTTGAGCCGTGCGCCCTCCCGCACCTGCGCGATCCCCACCTCGAGCGCCCGTCGCGCCACCTCCGTGACGTGCCGCGCCTCCGGCGACGGCTGCCCGATGTAGAACGTGGCCGACGTGTCGCCATGAAATCCACGGTAGAACGTGGTCACGTCCACGTTGACGATGTCCCCGTCGCGAAGCACCCGCTGCCCCGGAATGCCGTGGCACACGACCTCGTTGACGGACGTGCACACGCTCTTGGGGAAGCCGTGGTAGTTCAGAGGGGAGGGGATGGCGCCACGGCGTATCGTGTCTTCGTGCACAATCCGATTGATATCGTCCGTCGTCATGCCCGCGCGGATCTTGTCCCCGACCAGCAGCAGCGTCTCCGCAGCCATCTGGCTGCTGACTCGGATGGCCTCGATCTCACGTGGACTCTTGATCTCAATCGCCATGGGTTCTGGTGCCCTTAGGGGACCGCGCGCAAGAACGTCAAGCGCTAACGGCTCGAAGTGCTGGCGGGCGGTGTCGAGGCCCCAGCCCCCGCCATGTTCGCAAAAAGCAATCCCTGCTTGATGATCGCCAGCGTCTGCTCCGTGTCTGGAGCGAGGTACCACCGAAGCGACGGGCCTTCCCGAGTTCTGAAACGCCGCAGCAACGCGATGACGGGCGTGCCCACCAGGGCCATGTCCCGGGACCTCGCGAGACGGTATGACCTGTCGCTCGGCGACAACGTGATGTTGATGTCGCCGCCCGGAGGGCGCGGACCGGCGATGGGCTCACCAACCGTCTTCAACGTGACGCTGTAGCGCGTCGCGTCGCCGTGGCCTTCCGTGCTGACCGTGGCGATTCGAGCGTGAACGATGAACTCGGCGTTCTGGGCCCGTTCGATGAGCAGGTTGCGGTACTCGTTTGTGGTCTGGCCCGAGAAGCCGATGGCTGCGGGCTCGATCGAGTTGTCGAACAGCCCCGCCATTCGCTCGCTGAGGTACTCGGGCGGCGGTTCGGCCGCCGTCTTGGCGGACGGACCACACGCCGTCGATCCGAGAAAAACAAGAGCAAAAATCGCGATGAAGCGTTCCGAAAGGCGATGCATCAGAAGGTCTCTTGCCGGGGCACCGGTTCGTTGGATGCTTGACGAGGCGCGCGGATTCGGCGAGGAGAGGGGCCGGCAGCCTTGTGGCCGAAGAAACAACGCGCGCCCCCAAGGAGGATTCCATCGCTTCGCAGGGCGTTTCGTCTAACCATCGGTTTCGAGAGTTGTCGCACCGCGTCGCCGGTTTCGCTACGAAAAAAATCGGCGCCGACCGGGTGCTCGCCGGGATACGTACCAGGAGACGACGATGAAGCGTTTGCCGAAATGGGGTTTGGTCGTTGCTGTTGGGCTGGGGGTCGCTTCGATCGCGTTGCTCACCACTGGCGACGCGGAGGCACAACGAGGGCGCAAGCCGCCGCCCGCACCGACGGCGGCTGCACCTGTGGACCCACCCATGGTCAAGAACCAGGGCGGGATCGTGATCAAACCCGAAGGGCTTCGGTGGGGCATGACCCACGAGCAGGTCGCTGAGTTCTACGACCGCATCATCGACCGCGACTATCAGCCCCTCTACAAGCGGGCGCAGCCAGGGCCGCAGACCACGCGTCTCGATGCCGCCGTGGCCGAAGCGAAAGCCGCCTTCCGCCGAAGCAAGGTCGAATTCGGCAACCTGCCGACCGGTGTGGACTCCACGCCTCTCAAGGGCGAGTACAGCTACAAGAACGGCGAGTCCATGATGCAGCTCAATCGCCGCGGTCAGGGCACCCGCTACTTCTTCTTCATGAAGGGCCAGCTCTGGAAAATCTACGACGAGGTCCCCCTCGGCGAGGGACGTCCCCTCGGTGCCACCTTCGTCGATGCCATCGGCAAGTTCGCTACCGAGTTCGGCGTCGTCGGGCGCGTCACCGAGCCTGACTACGAGAAAGGGCCGTTCTTCAAAGAGGTCGACTGGCGCGACGACAAGACCCACCTGCGCGTCGCTGACCGCTCCGGCCTGAACATCGTCGCCGTGATCTACGAAGACCGCAACGTTCTGGCCAACCTCGCCAGCTACCGAACCGCCACGGTCGAAGACCAGAACAAGCTCGACCCGGAGATCGAGGCTCTGGTTCGCCCGCCGGCGCCGCCAGCCGGACCGCCCGAGCCGCCCAAGGACAAGGACAAGAACAAGAAGAAGAAGTAGTCGCAGCGGCGCCTCCCGCACAGCCCGGATGTGCTAGCTTTGCCGGGCCGATGCTCACCCGCCAGCAACTCCTCGACGTGTGCCAGCAAGTCCTCGCTCCCATCATCGAGGCCGATGCCGGAGAGCTATACGTCGTCGATGTCACCGACGATTCTCTGACCCTGCATCTTGGCGGCATGTGTTCTGGCTGCCCCGGCCTGTCAGCCACCGTCCGCAGCGTCATCGAGCCTGCGCTTCGCTCGCTCCCCGGCCAGGTCGCCCTCAAGGTGTCGTCCGGTCCACGGCTTCCTCAAGGCGCCATCCGCATCCGCCCGCCCTCTCAGCCGTCGTCCGGGCCGCAAGCCCCGGCTGGTTCGCAAGGCCTGATCCCGTGACCCGCAACTGCCCCTTGATCTTTCTCGCAGATCGCGTACCGTCGCCCGCTCGCCGCCCAGGTGGCGGCGTAGTGCTCGCACATCCGCTGGCCCCTCGCGCAGCGGGTACTATCTTTGCCGACTCTGATTTGGAACGACAGGACTACAGATGGCTGTTCACATTCGCATGACTCGCCGCGGCGGCAAGAAGTTCCCCCACTACCGCATCGTCGTGACCGACCAACGTGCTCGCCGGGATGGCGGCTGCATCGAGAGTATCGGTGCCTACAACCCGGCCGACGCGGCCAACGCCATCGTGCTCGATCGCGCTCGCCTCGAGTACTGGCAGAGCAAGGGCGCACAGCTCTCCCACACACTCGACCGCCTGCTGAAGAAGAACCCGCCCCCCGCCTCCGCTTGATCGCGGCTGACGGCTGCCCGCTTCACGGCTCCACCTCCACCCTTCGATACGGCGTATCCCCATGCCGCTCAAAGATCTCGTTCTCACCATCGCCCGTGCCCTCGTCGACGACCCCGATGCCGTTCAGGTTCGCGAGATCGAGGGGGACCACAACTCGGTCATCGAGCTTCGCGTCGCCAAGAACGATGTCGGCAAGGTCATCGGCCGCGATGGCCGCACGGCTCAATCCATTCGCACGCTCCTTACCGCCGCTGCCAGCAAGGTGGGACGTCGATCCCACCTCGACATCGTCGATTAGCGTCATCATGCCCGACCTCGATCGCTGGGTGGCCGTCGGCTCAATCGTCAAACCGCACGGCGTGCGCGGTGAGCTTCGCGTCAGGCTCTACAACGCCGAAAGCGATGTGCTCCTGCAGGTCGACACCGTTCGGCTCCGTCGCCAGGGACAGCCCGATGCGCATGTGAACATCCGAACGGCTCGCCCTGCCTCCGGAGGATTCCTCCTCATCGCCTTCGAGGGCGTCGACGATCGCGACGCGGCCGAAGCGCTCCGAGGCGTCGTCCTCGAAGTGCCGCGCCATGCCCTCCCTCCGCTCGATCCCGGCGAGTTCTACGTCTGTGACGTCATCGGCGCGCACGCCGTGCTGCCCGATGGTACCCCTATCGGCACCGTCGTCGACTTCCAGTCCTTCCCTTCGACCCAGGTTCTCGTGGTCGAGCACGATGGACGACGCTTCGACGTGCCTCTCGTCGACGACTTCGTTCAATCCGTCGACGTCGATGCCAAGCGGGTGGTCATAAGTTCCCTTGACGGGCTCGAGTCCGGTTGAACGCGGTCGGGTGGAGCCATGCGAATCGACGTTGTTACGCTCTTCCCCGAGATATTCGAGCCTTTCCTCGACATCAGCTTCGTGGGCAAGGCTCGCGAGCGCGGCAAGCTGAACGTGCGCTTCCGATCTCCACGCGAGTTCGGTCTCGGAGTGCATCGAAGCGTCGACGATACTCCCTACGGTGGCGGATCCGGCATGGTGCTGCGCGTGGACTGCGTCGTGTCCTGCATGGAAGCGATGGACGCTGACGCTCCGGATGGTGTCCGCGCGCATCGCGTGCTCCTCACGCCGCAGGGACGGCGGTTCCGGCAGGCCGACGCGCATCACCTTTCCGGCTTGCCCGCCGTCATGCTCGTCTGCGGCAGATACGAGGGCTTCGACGAGCGAGTCAGAAGCTTCGTCGACGACGAGATCTCCCTCGGCGACTTCGTGCTCAGCGGCGGCGAGGTGGCGGCCATGGCCGTCATCGAAGCGTGCGTGCGGCTCATCCCTGGCGTCCTCGGCAACGACGCATCCATCTCGGAAGAGTCACATAGCCCTTCGAATGACGGCCTCCTCGAGTATCCGCAGTACACGCGTCCAGCCGAGTTCCGCGGCCTGAAGGTCGAGCCCGTCCTACTCTCCGGAGACCATGCCAGGATCGCTGCCTGGCGTCGACAACAATCCCTGCTGCGCACCCGAGCCCGTCGGCCCGAGCTTCTGAATCCCCCTGTCCCCGGCGCATCACCCGGACACGACCGCGATTCATGATCCGCCGCGTCGCGCTTGCTCTGGTCCATCACCCCGTGCTCGACCGCGGCGGCGCGGTCATCACGACGGCGATCACGAACCTCGATCTGCACGACATGGCACGCAGCGCGTGTACCTACGGTCTGACCGACATGTTCGTGGTGCATCCAATCGCTGCGCAGCGTGAGCTGTGCGAGAAGGTTCGCGATCATTGGCTCCAGGGGTCCGGGGCCCGCCGCATCCCGGACCGCGCTCCTCCCATGCGCTTGCTCCGGGTCGTCTCGTCCTTGCAACAGGTTCACGAGCTGCTCGGTGGCCGCGGTGCGATCGAGATCTGGGTCACGAGCGCCAGAACGCTCCCCACGGCGACGTCGTTCCAGGATGCCCGGGCACGCCTGTCCAGACCAGGACCGCCCGTGCTCCTCGTGTTCGGAACGGGCTGGGGCCTCGCCTCCGCGGTGGTCGACGATGCCGACCAGCGCCTCGAGCCCATTCGCGCCGCCGTGCCGACCGGCTTCAACCATCTGAGCGTCCGTGCAGCCTGCGCCGTCGTGCTGGACCGCCTCCTGGGGGCGTCCTGACCGGGTATCAGCGAGGATTGGTCCGCGGCGTTGCAGCCCCTGGTCACCAGCGTGTAAGATTCACCCAGGCCGTGCCGCAAGCGCGGCTCCCCCATCATGCCGGTCGCACCAGCCGGGAAGGGGGAAGGATCGGATCGTGGCAGCAACCGGGGCGCAGACGGGGCATCAGCTCGGACGATACCGGCTCATTGCCGAGCTCGGACACGGCGGCATGGCCGATGTGTTCCTTGCTGTCGCGCAGGGGCCTGCCGGGTTCAACAAGCTTCTGGTCGTCAAGCAGCTCCGGCCGAGCCTGGCCGAGGATCCCGAGTTCCTCACCATGTTCCTCGACGAGGCGCGCCTCGCCGCTCGGCTTTCCCACCGGAATGTCGTGCAAACCTACGAGGTCGGCATCGACGGCGGTGCGTACTTCATCGCGATGGAGTACCTCGACGGCCAGTCCCTCAAGCGCATCGTGCATCGTGCCCGGCCCGCCGGCATCCCGCTCGCCATGCATGTGCGCATCTTGTCCGAAACCTTGGCCGGCCTCCACCACGCCCACGAGCTTCGCGACTTCGACGGGTCCCCCCTCGCCGTCGTTCACCGCGACGTCTCCCCGCATAACGTCTTCGTCACGTACACCGGCGAGGTGAAGGTCGTCGACTTCGGCATCGCCAAGGCCCTGGACTCCTCCGCGGAAACAGGCGCCGGCGTGATGAAGGGCAAGCTCGCGTACATGTCTCCCGAGCAGGCGCGCAGCGAGCGCGTCGACCGCCGTGCGGACCTCTTCTCGGTTGGTGTCTTGCTCTGGGAGGCGATCGCGCGACGTCGCATGTGGGAAGGCATGTCGAGTGCAGCCATCGTCAAGCGCCTGCTCAGCGCGGATCTGCCGAGGCTGCGCGACGTTGCGCCCGACGTGCGCTCTGATTTGGACCAGATATGTACTCGTGCGCTCGCGCATGCGCCCGAAGACCGCTTCGCGTCGGCCCTTGAGTTTCAGCAAGCGCTCGATGCCTGGCTTGCCGCCCAGGGCACGCCCCCCACATACGACCAGATCGGCGCGTTCGTCGGCTCGTTGTTCGCCGAAGATCGCAAGCTGCTGCAGGCTGTCGTCGAGAAGCAGATCGCCTCCGTCAACGCGATGTCCACCGGTGCCTTCCAGGCGGTGTCGCTCCCGGAGATCGAGCGCTCGCTGAGCGGGTCCGTCACGCCGTCTGGGCACAACGATAGCGATGGCAGCTCCAGGCGCGTGCAACCCCCGCTCCTCCGGATCACCAACGGTGGCTCCTCGCCAGGCCTGGCCGTCCAAGATGCGCCGTACGCAGTTCCCGGCTTCTTTAGCAGGTCGCGCTGGCCGATCGTCGCGGCCCTCGGTGCCCTGTGTGGTGTGGTCGCCCTCGTCGCCGTGCTCGGCTTCGGCGGAAGACACCCCAACGGCGCCGCTGCGCTGCCCGGGGCATCCGTGCCACCAGCAACTTCGACTGTCCCTGCGCCGCCCGACTTCGATCGCGTCGACCTGCGAATCGACGTGCGTCCCCTTGAAGCCACCGTGTTCCTCGACGACCAACCGCTGCCTGCCAACCCGCACACGGTTCAGGTCGACCGGGGCAGCAAACATGTCGTACGCGCGGAAGCTCCGGGATTCATCGCCGTAACCCGAGAGGTTGCCGCAACGGAGAGCACGACCCTGGACCTGACCCTCGATCGCGTGGCATCACGGCCGGCTCCGATAGCGTCGGCCACGGACGACTTGGGCTACGTGCAGCCGCGGAAATCGGGAACACCTTCACCCAAGCGCCCGCTCGACTCGAAGGACCCATGGGCGGATTGACGCTGCGTCGCTTGCTCGCGCCTCTCGCGGTCGTCCTGGTGACCGCTGTGAACGCGTCCGTCGAGGCGGAACCCAACGATTCGAAGCCCGCAGCAATCGACCCTGCTGCCAGGCGCGAGGCGCAGCAGCATTTTCGCAAAGGCATCGAGCTGTACGACGAGAACGACTTCCGCGGTGCTCTCGTCGAGTTCGAGCGCGCCTACGATCTCGCGCCGAGCTACCGCATCCTCTACAACATCGCACAGGTTCGCTACCAGCTTCGCGACTATGCCGGTGCACTCAAGGCATTCGAGCAGTACCTGGCCGAAGGAGGCAAGCAAGTCGACCGGCGGCGCCGCAGCGAAGTGGAGCAAGAGATCGTCAAGCTGCGCGGGCGCGTCGCCCAGGTCACCGTCACCACGTCGGTGCCCGGGGCCGACGTCTTCATCGACGACGTGCTGGTGGGCACCACGCCGCTTGCGGAGTCGGTCGTCGTCAGTGCAGGGAGGCGAACGATCACCGCCACCAAGCAGGGCTATCATCCCGCGACACGCACGGTTGATGTGGCGAGCGCCGACAAGCTCGACGTGACGCTGGAGCTGGTGGCGTCGCGATCCGCACTTTCGCCGCCGCCAACGCATCCGCCTGCACCGGCGCCCGAGGACCACGATCGCCCGGCTCGGCCCGAGGGCTCCTCCACCAGTGCGCGTTACGAGGTACCCTGGATCGCTTGGGGAGCCGCGGGCGTACTCGCTGCGGGTGCAACCGTCACCGGCGTGATGGCGCTCGGCGCTTCCAACGATCTCGCGGACAAACGTGGTACCCCGAACGTGGGACGCGACGGGCTGGACGCCGCCCGGTCGAAGACGTCGCGCCTGGCGCTCGTCACCGACGTCCTGGGTGGTGCTGCGCTCGTGGTGGGCGGTTACGCGGCGTGGCGGACGTTTTTCGCCGACTCGGTTGCAACGGAGCCGCATGCGCAGGCCGGTGTGCAGGTCGGCGTGGTGCCTGGGGGCGTGACGATCCGCGGTTCGTTCTGACGACCCGCTTCAGTTGCAAACCGCCCCGGGCTCGCCCTGAAGCTGGCCGGTAGCCGCGTTGTAGAACTGCCCCGAGTTCGTTCCCGGCCCTGCTTTGCCGTCCGGCATCCTTGGCAAGCACCAGACCTGGATGTCCGATGGAGCTTCCCCCGTGCTCAGGTCGAAGTCGAGCGGGCCCGACGCGCCGTTGAAGTCGATGTTCTCCCCGGCGCTCAGCTTGGCGAAAGCATCGTTGATGTTGGTGCTTCCCACCGAAACTGGGGAACCCGGCGGAACCAGCTTGCCGAAGCCCGCGGCAATGCTTGACCCCGTCAGCGGTTGTCCGCCCAGGGACACGATCGAGTAAGCGATGAGATAGGTCGCGTCGTATGCGCCCGCGGTTCCAAAGGCATCCGGTGAGGTGCCGTCGGTCACCGCGCCCTGGTACCAACCGAGGAACGCATTGTACAGGCTGTTACCCGTACCAGGCACCGTGCCCCGCACGCGCAGCCGGAGGTCGTTGTTCGTACCGACCAGGTCCGACAGCTCTTGGAGCAGACCGCCGTCGGAGAACAGGTACCGCGGTTGGTAGCTCACCGCCGGCCCCTCGCCAGTCCAGCGGGCCTCGATCGGCCCAAACATGTCGCTCACCGACTCGTTGGTCCCGAACAGCAGCAGGATGTGGGGCTTGAACGCGAGAATGTCCGCGATGACCGTTTCGTAGCGCGCCGTTCCCGCGTCGGGATCGCCGTAGTCCCGCCGCATGTAGCTGCCCGCGTTCTGAAGCGCCGGCTTGCCGTTGAACGTGAGCTTCTGCTCCAGCGTGTCTGTCAGGCCCTTGCCGTAGGCGTCGCCCTTGTGCGCGATCGCTACCTTGATCGTGGTGCCGGGGCCCAATCCGAGCTCGCTCCGCACGTTCGCCTCGACCGTCGGCACCACCAACGAGAGCGCGTCCGCCTGCAGCGTGTCCGACGGCGACGTGCGCCACACCAGGCCGTTGTCTTGAAGGCTGGTGAGCGCGACGCTGGTGGCCGACGGCGAGATCAGCAATGTTCCGGCTGGGATCGTCACCTCCGTGGCGACCTTGATGGTCACACCGCTGAACGCTGCCCCGATGATCGCCGGAACCTCCAAGTCCGCCGTGAGATGCTTCGCGGCGGCAATGGGATCCGTGGAGTCGTCACATCCAACGAGCACCAGCGGACGTCGCTGCGACGATCCCGGAACGGGCGGCAACCCGTTCGCCGAGTTGGTGAAGTCGTCCAGCGCCAGACCAATGCTGTTCTCCGCCGGCTTTCCGAAGCTCCGGTTCGGGCCGGTGGTGGGCAGCAGCGAGCCGATGAAGATTGCGCCAGGGTTGGTGTAGTCCCCGTGCAGCGTCGTACACTCGGGCGACAGCAACGCGATGCACTGACGATCCGACGGTCGGCAGAAATAGCCCGGGCCGTCGAGATCGACGCAATCCTGGTGCACGGAGCATTGGGGAGGCAGGCCGGTCGAGGGGACGACGCATGCGCGATCGACGCAGATGGTTCCGGCGTATTTCGCGCAGTCTGAGTCCGTCGAACACTGGTTCGCGTTCTTGTCGACAATGAGCGAGCAGCCGCAAGCGCACGTCACGGCTGCCGCCAAGATTGCTCCGGACGGTCGGGGCACCCGCGCCCCTCGCTCGGCTCGTGTGTTACGATGCAGCATGACCACACCGCGGCCCCTCCGGCCGCTGCAAGGCTCATCCTAACCGCGGCTGCCCGCTTCGTGCAAACGGTGCCGAACCACGTTGTGCACAGCGCATTCGACCGCCCCTTGTCGCGTGGGGCGGCCCTCCACGATGGACGGGACGACCACGATTTCCCGTGCCGCTCCCGCTACGCATGAGACCATCACGAGCCTCGCGTCGGCGGCTTTTCCTGGAAATACGAAGCAGATGCGGGCGGGAGCCAGGCCTACGGTCCGCGCGCACGTCATCAGCCGGACCAGCGCGTGCGATGGGTAGCACAGCGACACTTGGCCGCCCGGCACGACCGCGTGGGCAGCCGCCCGCAGGAACACGGTCACGTCGCCTTCTCGCGCGTGCCGCACCGCCGGGCCTGCCGGACGCCCTGTCCCGGATGGCGTGTACGGAGGGTTCATGACCACTGCCTCGGCGGACGCGGCGGAGGGCTGCCACGCGGTCAGATCCGCGTGGACGACATCCGATCGGTTCGCCCATCCGGCTCGCACCAGGTTGCGCTGTGCCAACGTGCAGGCATGCTGGTCGGCGTCGACGAGCATGAGACGGCCTGGGCTACCCAGATGCGCGATGCACAGCGCGAGAGCGCCGACACCGGCGCCAAGGTCGAGCACACGAGCCCCCGGTGCGATGCAAGGAGCAGCAAATCGCGCGAGGTGGACCGAGTCGACGTTGACGCGGTAGCCCGTACCAGGCGCCGGTTGCTCGACCGAGACGGCACCGTCGAGAAGGGCGTCGATGGTGGTGGGAACCTGCTCTGGTGCACCCGCCTGGATCACGGAACCTGGTAGGGGCGAACGCCGCGCAACGTGACCGCCGTGACCGCGTTCGGAAACACGTAGGCCTTGGCGTAGCCAAGCGTCACGAGCTTGCCACCGAGCACGCCCGCGGCCGAGATGGTCACGGGGCCAGGTGGAACGTCGAGTGCGGCGTACAGACCGAGCTTTGCCGTTCCGATGGCCCCGCGAGTAAGGTCCGGCATCGGGTCCGACTCATTGTCGCTGAGGTACACCAGCGTCTTGCGAGGCTTGTCCACGTCGACCATCGCGTAGGAGAGGCGGATGTCGCCACAATCGTGGATCTCCCCTGCGATCGCGCCATTGCCGCTGGTGATGGTCTGCCCCATAGCGGCCGATGGGATCGTCGAGAAGTCGTCTTCCGCCAATGCACGCAGGTCGTGCGTCCACACACCTGAAGCAAGATCAAGTGCCGGGTCGGAGTTCGAGATGTACATCGCGTACTCGTACAGCTTCGCCCATCCCTTGCCCGGCGCGCCGCTCGTCACGATCACGAGCTGCGTCTCCGTCGGTACGCCTTCGTACCGGAACTGCCGTAGCACGCGCGCGTCAGGACAGTTGCCGGGAATCTCGTCATCTACTGCCGGTGAGCTCACCGACGTCGTCACCGGTGTCCCGACCATTTCACCCAGATTGCCATCGGCGGCGACCTTGTAGATCTCGATGGTGACGTCCTTCGAGTCGCATCCAGCGGCGAAGATCTTCACGCGTCCCTCGATGGCTACAGTTTTCGACTCGCCGGGCTTGGGGGGATACGACGACGGGTCGAAGCACGACAGATCCACCGGACCCGTGCCGGCATACTCGACCGTGTCGGTGGTGCGCACCAGCTCGTTGTCGCCCTTGGGCGCCTTGACCAGAACACCACAGCTCTCCACCTTCTTGTCCGAAGCGGCCGAGCAGTTGGTCGGACCGGGCACGGCTGCACAGACATCGGCGTTCGTCGCGATCGCGGTTCCACCGCAGGTTCCAGGACCGCCGACGTCGTAGGGCAGATCCGGCACGCCGCCATCCCCGCTCCCTCCGTTGCCGCCACCACCAGCCTCACCGGAGCCGCCGCCGCACGCCGCCAACCCCAACGCCAGCGCACACACCACGCACGAACCCGCTGCCAACACATCGCCGTTCCAGCCCATGTCCACCACCTCATAGCTTGCGAGAAGCAACCCATAGGATAGCGAACCGTCACGCAACCTCCCACCGAAAACCATGGCGCCCACGAGCATCTGTCCTTGTGCTCGGCATGCGGTTGCCCGCCCTTTCGAAAGGGCAGGGGGCTTGCTCGATCTCGCGCTACGATCGGGCGATGATCGACCCTGTCGACGCAGTGCGTGGCGCCGCCTCTTCCCTGGGGTTCGACCGCGTGACATGTGCCCCGGCCGACCTTCCCCTCGACGTCGACTACGAGCGATACCGGCAATTCGTCGCGCGGGGCATGCACGGCACCATGGCCTGGCTCGCTCGTCACGCACAGGTCCGCCGCCGCCTCGATGACGACGGCATCGTTCCTGGCGCACGCTCGGTGATCTGTGTCGCACAGCGCTATGCTCCCGCCGAGGATCCCGGCGACGGCCTGCTCCCGCGCATCGCTCGCTATGCCCGCGGCCTCGACTACCACGACCACTTCCGTAAGCGCTTGCGCAAGCTCGCCGCCGTGGTCCGGTCGCTGGCGCCCGGCGTCCGCGCCCGGCCCATCGTCGATACCGCGCCCGTGCTCGAACGCGCCTGGGCCGCGCGATCCGGCTTGGGCTTCATCGGCAAGAACGGCATGCTCATCATCCCGGACCTCGGCTCCTACGTGGTCCTTGGCGAGATCGTCACCGACCTGCCCATGCCTGCCTTTCCCGGCCAACCGTTGCCCATCCGATGCGGACGCTGCACGCGCTGCCTGGACGCCTGCCCCACGGGCGCGTTCGATGCGCCTCGTGTGCTCGACCCGCGACGGTGCATCGCCTACCTCACCATCGAGCATGAGGGGCCGTGGGATCCAAGGCTGGCCGAGCGCGTCGCGCCGTGGGTCTTCGGCTGCGATCGCTGCCAGGAGGTCTGCCCGTACAACCATGGATCGGCGGCCACGGCTACGCGCCCGTCGCCGTTCGACCCGTTGCCACGCTGGGCCGACGTCGACCTGCAGGACCTGCTCCGCCTCGACGCTCACGAATGGGATAGGCTGAGCCGCGGCACCCCTCTGCGGCGCGTGTCGCTCGCCGACATCCAGCGGAATGCCTCGTGGGCTGCCTTGCGATCCCCTGCCGATCGCTGTTGGACAGCCAGCCTCGGATGATCCACACATCCATCCCTCGACGGGAGGTCCGCCATGTCCGTGCGCTCGACGTTCACGACCCTCACGCTTGCCGCTGCCGTGGCGCTGCTCTGTGCGCATGCCGGTGCGCAATCCGACCAGGTCGCCGCGGCTCGCGCCGACGCCGCTGCCCGCCCGCGCGATCCGGAAGCAGGGCTGCGCCTTGCCCGCGTGCTGCGCCGTGCCGGCCTGTACCAGGCCGCGGCGAGCGAGCTTCGCAAGGTCATGAACCTGCCAGGCGCGCGTTCCGGCCCGCTGTCCATCGCCATCCATCGCGAGGTCGCGCTCGTTGCAATCGAGCAGGGAAGCTACGAGTCCGCCATGCGCGCGTGCCGTTCGATCGCCGCGCTCGCGTCCGGTGCGGCCATGTCCCACGCATGCCTGGCCGAGGCGCACATGATTCGCAAGCGCGCCACCGAAGCCCTGCCCGAGGTCGCCAAGGCGCTCGAGATCGAGCCGCACATGTACGAGGCCAAGGTGGTCGAGGGGTACGCGCGCTGGCAGAACGGAGACGAAGCGGCAGCCGAAGCGGCGTTTCGTGCTGCTGCGGATCGTGACCCGGCCCGGCCCGAGGCGTTCGTCGGCCTCGGTCGGCTGACCGCCGCGCTAAATCGAAAGGCGGATGCGCTCGCCGCCTTCGAGAAAGCCTACGCTGCCGACCCGGGCGACCCGGTCGCCGCGCTCGCGCTCGGCTCTGCGTTGGGTTCTTCCGAGCGGGCTGTGAGCGTGATCCAGTCCGCGATCTCGGCCAGGCCCTCGTTTGGGGCCGCGCACGCCAAGCTCGCCGAGGTGCTCCTCGAGCTTGGCAGGGTCGACCAAGCGGAGCAGGAAGCGCGGCTCGCCATTCAGTCGGACCGGCCCGAGGCGTCGTGGCACGCCGTGCTCGGGGCGGTGCTCGTTCGCAAGGGGCAGTTCGACGCCGCGTTGGCCGAGGCAGCGGCGGCACTCCAGCAGATCCCGAACTTTGCGCGAGCCAAGCTGGTCGAGGCCGACGCCAGGGCGGGCAAGCGCGAGATCGACCTGGCGATCGAGGCCTATCAGACGGCGTTCAGCTACGATCGGCAGAATCCCGCTCCGCTTGTGCGCGCGGCCCTTGCGTGCCTCGCCAGCGATCGGGCGACCACAGCGGCGGGTTTCGCCGAGAAGGCCACCGACACGTTTCCGAGCTGGGGGCCGGCCTGGGAAGCTCGCGGCGATGTCGCCGCCAAGGCTGGAGAGCGAGCCGACGCCAGGCGTTTCTATGAACGTGCGCTCGCAGCCGATGGTCCGGTCGACAAGGAAGCAGTCCGCCGGAAGATCGGCCGCCTGTAGGCCGGAGGTGGCGAGCATCCGGCTTGTCTTGCGGTAGTTCCGTGGCCTTTCACGCCGTCGTCGTGGAGGCAGCGAAAGCCGCACATCGTTGCGATACGCTCGTGCGTGGTTGCCGCGCCAGGCACGGGTCAACGCGGAAGCGGACATCCCCGGTGAGCCGTTCGGGCTCGGCGGGGGCACTACGAAGGCAAGCATGGAACGAGGTCGCGTTGCGCTGCGGGTCATCCCAGGGTCGGTGGAGGCATCCTCCGAGCCCGCGGCGCCTCCAAGCCTCGAGCTGGCCTTTCGAAAGTATTCCCCTTACGTCGCCGCCGTGGCCATGCGTTTGCTCGGCCGTGACGACGACGTCGACGACGTGGTGCAAGATGTCTTCCTTTCCGCGGTCAAGGGGTT
>Ga0272446_1000748_pt1 | contig 49541 bp, 28 predicted proteins | sample YNPCB0061_FD_194587 | JGI IMG/M metagenome (GOLD analysis project Ga0272446, IMG submission 194587) | Hot spring microbial mat communities from Yellowstone National Park, WY, United States - YNP-CB-006-1 | ecosystem: Environmental > Aquatic > Thermal springs > Hot (42-90C) > Sediment | place...
TCTGATTGCGGAAGCCGGCCCGGGGCCATCTCATCGGCCGGAGCCGTGGCGTCCCCGTTCGCCAAGGCTTCCACTTCAGGCCGGAAGACGCTGGTCGGTGCAGCTCCATTCCGGGGGCTATCCACAAGCCGCATCCCCGGTAACGGTTCGGCCGTTCCGTGGTTGGAAAACGGGTATCCAGAGAGCTGATGGTCGGAGAACTGATCGTCGGGGAAATCGTCGCGCATCATCATCCACTCTGCATCCTCATAAGGTTGGCAGGTCAGGCCAGGCGGCAAGACATTGACATCCCAAGGCGTATTCCTATCACGGCTGGATGGTTTCGACGGTTCCAAATTTGGCCAAGCTGGCCTGTAGCGAAGCCGTCCCGCCAGAGACGATGATCAACCGCCCACGTCCCAGCATCTCACGCGCCAGCGCATGACAATCCGCCGGTGTTACGGCTGCTACGCGGTTGAGTATGTCAGCTTCGGCTGTTGGACTGCGGCCGTAGGTTTCCAGTCGTGCCAGACGCTGTGCCAGATCACGGTTGTTGGGCACACGGTCACGGGACGCCGATGCGACAGCCGCCTGGGCCGCACGAACATCGGCCTCACCCGGTGGTGTATCCCGCAGTTCGCTGAGAAGCTGAAGGAGCCGTTCGATTTGCGCCGGGGCCGTTTCCGGGGTGCAGACTCCGCTGAGCATCCACGGGCTGTCCGGGAGCCGGCGGTGGGAAAGTGTCAATTGCCAGGGTTGGCAGCGGCGCTTGAGCAACTCCGTCAGCACCAGCCACGTGGCGCGGGTCTCGGCGGTAGCTTCCGGCAGAATGCCGCCCAGTCGCACCTGAACCTGTCCGCCGGAGGGTCCGGTCTGAGGTTGGTGCACCAGGCGAAGCTGATCTGGAGGGTTGGGCGGCAGGAAGGTCGCCGGCGCCGGCTTGCCCTTCGCCCAGCCGCCAAAGGCGCGGCGTGTGACACCCCGTACCTGGGAGGCGGTGATGTCACCAACGATGATGACAGCCGCATTGTTGGGAAGCCAGTGCCGGCGGTAAAAATCGGCGACATCGGCCGGCGTAATCGCGGCAACGCTCTCCGGCGTCCCCAGCAGATTGTGATGGTAGGGATGGGCGTCATAGAGAGTCTGGAAAAACAGCGCGTCAGCCGCGGCTTCCTCGGTCTGGGCCGCACGGGCGGCCGCGATGGCCGCTTCCTGAAAGGGCTTGAAGCGGGTTTCGGCAACATCGCGCCGGGCCAGATCGGGCGTCGTCACCAGCCGTCCCAGCAAATCAATCAGGGTTGCCGCCTGGCGCGCTGGTCCCGTCACCAGAAGGCAGGTCTGGTCCCAGTCCACATCAACTTCAAGCTGGGCTTCGGCTTCTTCCAGTTCAAGCCGCACCCGTTCGGCGTCGTAGCCACCGCCGCCGCCACGGATACACTCCGCCGTCAGGCGGGCCAATCCTGCCTTACCCACCCGGTCAAACGTCGCGCCCACCTTGATGACGACCGCCACGGCGACGGAGGTCGAGCCGGGGCGTTCCGTCACCAGGATGGGCAGCCCGGTCAGCAGGGTATCCCGTTGAACCGGGGGAAGTTCATTGTCCGGCAGGGATTCCGGCTTCAGGGGGGCTTGCTGTGCTTGTGCGTTGTTGGTCACAAGGTTCCCAGGCATTCCCACCAGCAGCAGCCAGCCAGTGAGAAACCATAGTATCCAGCGGCGGGAACACCTCGGCGCAAAAGGCATGACTGGTAAACGACGACGGAAACCAATAGAAAATGTCGGCGGCGCTGCCGCAACGGAGTATCGTAGCCGAACGTTGCCTTTCAATCTACCGTCCTGAGCCGTCCGATGGGCGTGGAAAGCGCAACTCGCTGATGGGAATTTCCCGTTTCCACTGTTCGTTGCCGTTTTCGTCAAAGCAGCGCATGGTGAGCAGACGGTTGGCGCGTGGGCCGGAAAACTCCAGAATGCCGAAGTTGTGCTTCTCGACCAGCGTCCCCGGCACCCGGCAGGGGTTGTCCTGCTCGGCCTTGGAGAGCGTGGCCACGCCGGCCGTCAGGGGGCTCGATGTGAAGTCGTAGAGCGGATAGAGATTCGGTTCCAGGCGCCGGTTGAGTTCGGCCAGGTGGCGATCTCCCGAAATGAAGACGACACCGGGGATTTTTTCCGAACGGATGAAATCGAATATCCGGGACTGTTCAACCTTGAACCGGCCAAAGCACTCCCAAGGAGAAACAGGGTTGAGCACCTGTCCGCCGCTGACGACCACCTTGAACGTGGCCTCGCTGGAACGCAATGACTCCAGCAGCCAGCGAAGCTGCTCCGGCCCCAACATGGTTTTGTCTGGTGCGTCGTCGGGCAGGTGATTGGGCATCCGGTGGTAACGCCCGTCGAGCATGAAGAACTCGACATCAGCCCAATCAAACCGGAAAAAGCAGCCCGGCGTCTCCGGTGTGCCGTGGGTCGGGTTGCACCAGTAGTCCCGGAAAATGCGCAGGGCCGTATCCCGCCGGCGGAACGTGCGATCCGAATCATTCGGCCCGTAGTCGTGGTCGTCCCAGATGGCGTAGTGGTGGACGGCCGCCCACAGCGGTTGCAGTTCCGCTTGGGCGCGGGTGTGGGCGTAGCGATACCGCATCCCGGCTTCGGTCTGGTAGTCCGCCTCGCGGTAGTAGCAGTTGTCGCCCAGCCAGAGCATCACGTCGGGCTTCTGGGCCAGGATGGCAGAAAACACCTTGGGCGAATCGCCATAGGGCCGTCCTGGACGGTCAAAGGGCGGGTCATTGACGTAGTGGCACGAACCAAAAGCCACTCTGAAGGGCGGTGGCTCCGTTCGCCATTTCCACATCGGCTGGGTTTGAAACGTCATCGGATAGGGCCGCTCAATGCGCGCCCCGTCCACATAAACTTCGTATTCGTAGCGTGTGCCGAACGTCAGCCCGGAAAGGGTGAATTTGGCGATACCGTCTCCGGCATGGGTTGTGTGGTGTTCCTCACTGAGCCGGGTCGTCTCCGGCTTCCCCTGCACCCAATAGCGTATCTGGGTGCGGGCCGGCCGCCGGGTTTGCAGCCAGATCATCGTTTCAGTCATTTCGCTGTAACCAACCAGCGGGCCGGAAAGCAGGGCATCGGTTTCCGTGCCTTCGGTCCGCAGGCGCAGGAGAGACCAGGCTACCGGGGACAAGGCCAGGTGGCTGAGAAAGGAACGTCGCTTCACAGGGAGAAGTCCTCACAAGTGGAATCACACGACACGCCCGGCTGCGGTGACATACGACAGAGAAGGCACGCGGCATGTCGTGAACGGAACCGTCGGCTAGCTTCGCAGGGACCACCAAATGATGCTGCCCAGGAGCACACACGCTATGACGACGGCCACAATGATGACTGTGCGCCAGGTTGCGCTCCGCCGGGGGACTTCACGGGCCACGACGGTTTGGGACGCCATGATGGTATCGCCCGGACGGCTTGGAGGCGGTGGCAGTTCAGGCACTTCCGGCACGTTCGGGGGGAGCGCCGGCACTGCGACGACCGAAGCGCGTTCCGCCTCCCGTTTGGTCATGGTGGCTGCCAGGCGCACCGCCAGTTCCAACTCACGGGCAAATTCACTGCCCGACTGCGGCCGCCGCAGGGGACTTTTCTCAAGCGCCCGCATGATGACGCGCTCGACGTGCGCCGACAGGTCGGGGCGCAGTCGCCGGGGCGAAGGGGGAATCTCGTTGGCGTGTTTGCTCAGGATGACCTTGGAGGGGCCGCCGTGAAAGGGCGTTTTGCCGGTCAGCATCTCGTAAGTGATGATCCCCAGACTGTAGATGTCTGACCGCGCATCGAGTTCGAGTCCCTTGGCCTGTTCGGGAGACATGTACTGCGGCGTGCCCATGACCATGTTCTGCGCCGTGAGCGGGGCGCTGTCCGTGGTGTCTTCCTGCACCTTGGCGATGCCAAAATCGAGCACCTTGACCCGTTCCCGCTCGGCTTCGTCCGTGGGCAGCAGCATGATGTTTTCCGGTTTGAGGTCGCGGTGAATGACGTTCTGGGCGTGGGCGGCATCCAGGGCTTCCCCAATCTGCCGTACGATGTGTACCGTCCGGTCGAGCGTAAACGGCCCATCGGTCTGGATGGCCCGCTTGAGGGTCGAACCTTCGAGATACTCCATGACCAGATAGACGTAGCCTTCTTCGCTCGTCCCGAAGTCGGTCACATGAATGACGTTGGCGTGGTCAATGCGGCTGGCCGCCTGGGCTTCTTTCTGAAACCGCTTGACGGCGCGGCGCTGGGCCGCCAGTTCGGCGTGGAGAATCTTGACCGCCCAGAGTTTGCGCGTCAGGACGTGAGTGCCACGGTACACGGTACACATCCCACCTTCACCAATGCGTGCCGTGAGGTGGTAGCGGTCTATGAAGACCCGCCCCACCAGCGGGTCTTCGCCGAGCTCTTCTTCATCGGACACCTGGGACAGCGGCCTTCCGTCGTAAGGACAGAAGGCGATGTCTGCCGTGTACGTACGCCGACATTGCGGACAGGCTTTCATGACTTACACACACTGCGAAAACCCATAGTACAGCAGACGACGCTTGACGGACGAGATGGTTACTTGAGGTAAAGCTCTTCGAGATTCCACGTGGCGGCGGGGTCAAATTTCGCCAGCCGGACGTTCAGCACATTGGAGCGGGCCCCGGCAATGGTGTGTTCCGAGACAAGGTGCAGAACCGGCGTGACCTCATTCCAGCTTCGCTGAAAATCGTTATAGAGTTTGCGCCGCTCTTCAATGGTTTTCTGGCGCAGTGCCAGGTCGAAGTTTTTGGCTATTTTCTTGAACCAGTCGTAACCCCGCAGGTCGGTCTGCACATTGGTGATGACCGGCTCGGCGAAGTAGGGGCGGCTGCCCGTCACGAAGGGTTGGAGGAAGATGGGGTCCGGGAGTTCCGGCTGAATTTCGACCAGAATCATGTCGAAAACCCCGGAGGTCAACGCTTTCCACCACTTTTCCAGGGGTTGTTCGTCCAGCACGATGTCCAGTCCGGCCGCGGTCAGGTCCTGTACGATGGACTGCCCGATGGCAACAGCGGTTGGCTCTTTGGGAACAATGAACTTGAAGCGTACTGGCGCCTTGATCCCGTCAATGAGTTTGCCGTCCCGGTAACTGTAGCCGGCGGCCTGCAGGGCCGCTTTGGCCGTTTCCACATTGGGTTCATAGCGGGGTGCATTCGGGTCATACCAGGTGGTATTGCCGGGGGTGATGAGACCAAAGCAGGGGTCGGCGTTGCCCCCCAGCACGGACGCGGCCAGGCGTTTGCGGTCAACCAGCCGTGAGATGGCTTCCCGGAAGTCATCGTTCAGAAAATGTTTCGCGCGGTTCCGGTCCACCTTGGTCTGGTCAATCCGGGTGTTGCCCACCAGCGTCCACACGCGCAGCGAGCCACCGGCGTTACGCACCTTGGCCTGCCCTTCCACGGCCTTGGCCTGCTCTGGCAGCAGGTAGTCAATGACATCGTACTTGCCTTCGACGAACCGCTCCGACTGGGTCTTGCGATCCACCCCCAGGTCATAGACGACTTCGTTGAGGTAGGGCAGCACCGTACCGGCATTGTCCACTTTCCAGTAGTTCGGATTGGCTGCCAGCCGAAGCTCCTTGTTGGGTGAAAATGATTTGACGACAAAAGGCCCGGAGCAGGCGATTTTGGTCGGGTCATCCGCAACCGTCGGGAAGTTGGTTTTGGAGACAATGGGAATCCGGGCAAAGACAAACTTCGCAGCATCAGCCGAAATGGCATCGTTGAATTGAATCTCTACGGTTTGGGGGTCAACGATGCTGAACCTGGCGTCCCCACGCTCGTTGCCCACACCGGTTTTGAGCAGGTCGCTCAGGGCAGAGCCAGCCTTGAGAGCTTGTTCGTACGAGAAGACCACATCATCCGGCACCAGGGGAGAGCCATCCGAAAAAAAGCACTTGCGGAGTGTCACCCGGTAGGTTTTCCCGTCACCGGCCAGGGAGACCGCCGTGGCCAGACCGCTGTCCTCGACGACCTGTTTTTCAAAGTCGTAATCCAGCAGCGTGCCGTAGAGCTTGCGCAGAACCGCCAGGGTGTCGGGAGTGGAGTCCACGAAGGGGTTGAAGGTCAAAGGTCCAAAGGACAGCGCCAGCCGGAGTGTCCCGCCTTGTTTGCCCGGCTCACATTTGGCCGGCTTGGCATCTGTGCCGGCCATGAGTTTGCGGGAGGCCGTTCCACATCCCGTCGCCAACGTCAGACAGAGGGAAAGCGCCAGCGAAAGCGCTGTCGCCGCTCGAGTTGTTGTCTGCATGTGTCATGGTCGCCGACCGCCCAGCCACCCGAAAACAATCGCGCCAGCTTGGGGCAGGCGGTGGTGTGTCGAAATGAAATACGGGTACTGCCCGTACCTTTATCAGAGTAGCCGGGAAAATGCCACGCTTTGCTTTACAAACCACTTATGCGCCGTGGCAGTTTTTGTACTTCTTGCCAGAGCCGCAGGGGCAGGGTTCGTTGCGTCCGATCTTGGGTGTGCGGCGGACGACCGTTCCGCCTTCACCGGCCCGGGCGGCACCGGCGTTGGCCGCCGTGTACACCTGCCCGGTGGCCGGGCGGGGGGTCGGCAGGGAAGCCGTTGGGGTGCGTTGCGTGGACGCGCGCGGCAGGGCCGGCGGCGCGGACACTTCCCCGGCAACTTCAAACTCGTCGCTGGTGGTTTCGTCCCGTGCGGACAGCTCGTCCTCGAAGTCGAGCGCCGAGGTTTCAGCGACTTCGACGCGCATGTTGAACAGGATACGGACGCATTCTTCGTCCATCCGGTCAATCATCTCTTCAAAAAGCCGGCTGGATTCTTTCTTGTATTCAATCAGGGGGTCTTTCTGCCCATACCCGCGCAGTCCGACGCCTTCCTTGAGGTGGTCCAGCGTCGCCAGATGCTTTTTCCAGTGGGCGTCAACGATGTTGAGCATCACGTGGCGTTCAAGCTGGCGCAGATTTTCAGCTCCAATTTTGGCTTCACGCGCCTGGTGGCGCTCAAGGATGGTCTGCCATACCCTGGCGCGGATTTCATCCCGGCTCAGACGGTCAAAGTCGAGGTTTTCGGCCTCGCAGTCATAGGCATAGAGATCGAGCAGGGCCACGCGCAGGCCGTCCACGTCCCATTCTTCCGGGCGTCCATGAAGGTAGCGCCGGATGACATCCGCGAGCAGGTCCTCGGCCAGGTGAATGAATTGCCGCCCGCCTTCCGCGCCTTCCATCAACTCGCGCCGCAGGTTGTAAATGGTTTCGCGCTGGAGGTTCATCACATCGTCGTATTCGAGCAGATGCTTGCGGATGGAAAAGTTATGGGCTTCGACCGACTTCTGGGCGGCTTCCACCCGCCGCGACACCATGCGGCTTTCGATGGCGACGCCTTCTTCCATGCCCAGCGTCAGCATGATGTTCTTGAGCCGCTCGCCGCCGAAGATGCGCATCAGGTCGTCTTCGAGTGACAGGTAGAACCGCGAGGAGCCGGGGTCGCCCTGCCGGCCGGCGCGTCCGCGCAACTGGTTGTCAATGCGGCGCGATTCGTGCCGTTCACTCCCGATGATGTGCAGCCCGCCGAGCGCCACGACTTCAGCATGCTCCCGGTCCGTCTGGGCTTTCATCTGCTCAAAAAGGGCCTGGCGCTCTTCCGGGGGGACTTCTGCCGGATTGCGTTCCTGCCGGCGCAGTTCGGCGTCGGTCAGAAATTCGGGATTGCCGCCAAGCAGGATGTCCGTACCGCGGCCAGCCATGTTGGTGGCAATGGTGACTGTTCCCTTGCGTCCTGCCTGCGCCACGATTTCCGCTTCCCGTTCGTGGTACTTGGCGTTCAGGACGTTGTGGGGAATCCCGATGTCCGAAAGTTTCCGTGAAACGAGTTCCGAGTTGGCAACCGAAGCGGTCCCCACCAGAATGGGCTGGCCCGTCTGATAGCGCTCCCTGATTTCCTCAACGATGGCGTTCCATTTCTCTTCAGCCGTCCGGTAGATGAGGTCGGGATAATCCTGCCGGATCATCGGCCGGTGCGTCGGGATCACGGTGACTTCCAGGTTGTAAATCTTGGCAAATTCCGCCGCTTCGGTTTCGGCCGTTCCGGTCATCCCGGCCAGCTTTTCGTACATGCGGAAGTAATTCTGGAGCGTGATGGTCGCCAGCGTCTGGGTTTCGGCCTCGATTTTGACGCCTTCCTTGGCCTCCACCGCTTGGTGCAAGCCATCTGACCAGCGCCGTCCGTCCATCGGACGCCCGGTGTGCTCATCCACGATGATGACCTGCCCATCCCGCACCATGTATTCCTTGTCGCGGTGGTAGAGGGTATGGGCCTTGAGCGCCTGATTGACGCAGTGCAGCAGCTCAAAGTTGGCCGGGTCGTAGAGGTTTTCAACCCCAAGCAGCTTTTCAACCCGTTCGATGCCGCTTTCGGTCAGCGCCGCCGTGTGTGTTTTTTCGTCCACCAGATAGTCGGTGGCCGGGTTGAGCTTGGGAATGACATCGTTGGCGAGGTAATACTTTTCACTCGATTCGTCCGAGGGGCCGGCGATGATGAGCGGCGTGCGGGCTTCGTCAATGAGGATCGAATCCACTTCGTCCACGATGGCAAAATGGTGGCCACGCTGGACGCAGGATTTGACCGAATACTTCATGTTGTCGCGCAGGTAATCAAAGCCGAACTCGTTGTTGGTGCCATAGGTGATGTCACAGGCGTAGGCTTCGCGGCGTTCATCGTCGTAGAGGTGATTCTGGATGACGCCCACGGAAAGACCCAGAAACCGGTAAATCTTGCCCATCCAGTCGGCGTCGCGCTTGGCCAGGTAGTCATTGACGGTGACGACGTGCACGCCGCGTCCCGTCAGGGCGTTGAGATACACCGGCAGGGTGGCGACGAGGGTTTTGCCTTCGCCGGTGCGCATTTCGGCAATGCGTCCGTGGTGGAGGGCGATGCCGCCGATGAGCTGGACATCAAAGTGGCGCATCCCGGTCACACGCCGTGAGGCTTCGCGAACCGTGGCAAAGGCATCCGGCAGCAGATCATCGAGGGACTCGCCCTGCTCCAGCCGTTCCTTGAACCGCGCCGTCTGGGCCTGCAGTTCGGCGTCGGAGAGCTCCTGCAGCCTGGCTTCCCGGTCGTTGATGGCCGACACGAGGGGACGAATCCGCTTGAGGTAGCGTTCGTTGGCGCTACCGAAAATTTTGGCAAGAACCTTGTCGAGAAGCATGGGTGTGCCTGGGCTGAAGAAAATCGAACGGGGTGCGGCAACGTCACTCTACGTTGCCAGGACCACTTGGGTAATGTGCCGGACACTTCGGCGGAGAAGTCAGGCCCGATGAGGGATACTAGGGAATCACCTGGGTGGCGTCAAGAAAGCCATGGTTCCGGGGGCTTCCTGGCGGGGGCCGCAGCCTGTTCCGTGACTGGGGGGCGGGCTTCCGAGAAATGCCCTTGAAAGCGTTTTTTCGCCTATGCTATGAAGCCGGTTACTTCAGGCACATTGCTGCGTTGGTGTCCGGCTTGGGTGGCGAATGGCGATGAAATGGGGGCAAAACCTGGTTTTTGTGCCGCGCCGTGGGAGCCGCCAACGTGTGCGTGAACGTGTGTGAGTGAACGTGTGAACGACGGAGCTGATGCCTCAACCGCGCCCACTGGACGAGAGATTATGGCTGCTGATGTAATTTGGGTATAGCCAAACCAGGCAGCACGCGCTACCTTTCTCGACGAGGATGGTAAAACATGTCAAGTGCCGCGCTGGTGCTCTACGGTGAAGAGTATCAGCAAATCAAGAACATCATTGCCCGCCTGTGCGAAGACGCCAACGCCCGAATGGTGTTTCTGATCGATAAGAACGGTCAGAAGATTGCCGACCACGGGGATGTCGGTGCGATTGACACCACCAGCCTGGCCTCGCTGACCGCCGGCAATGTCGCTGCCACGGATGCACTGGCGCATCTGGTTGGTGAAAAAGAGTTTCCGGTTCTGTCACACGAGGGTGAACGGGATAACATCCACATCTCGATTGTGGCACAGCGGGTGATCCTGGTCGTCATCTTTGATGAGCGGTCGAGTTTGGGGCTGGTGCGCCTCCGGGTCAAGCGGGCCGCAACCGATATGGCGGAAGTGCTGGAAGCCATCGCCCGCAAGGTCGAGGAAGAAAAGGCCCGTGGCGTCAATCTCGAATCACCCTTTGCCGAAATCACCGAGGATGATATTGACAACTTGTTTTCTGACTGAGAAGGTGTAGCCGACAATATCCCTACACCCAAGCGCTTTTTTCAGGTTCTGTTCCTTCTGTAGTGCGAGGAGTGGCTTGCCTTGACGTTCATCAATTACGCTGCCCGTGAAATCAACTGTAAGCTCGTCTATTACGGCCCCGGTCTTGGCGGGAAGACGACGAACCTGCAATATATTTACGACACGACTTCTCCGCAGGCGAAGGGCAAGCTGATCAGCCTGGCCACGGAAACCGACCGGACGCTGTTTTTTGACTTTCTCCCGCTGGAACTCGGCACCGTACGGGGCTTCAAGACCCGTTTCCACCTCTACACCGTGCCGGGACAGGTCTTTTACGACGCCAGCCGCAAGCTGATTCTCAAAGGCGTGGATGGTGTGGTCTTCGTGGCCGACTCGCAGGAAGAGCGTATGGATGCCAACATCGAGTCGCTCTGGAACCTGGAGCAGAACCTCAAGGCGCAGGGCTATGACCTGATGAAAATTCCGTACGTCCTGCAGCTCAACAAGCGTGACCTGCCCAGCGCCCTGCCGGTCGAGGAACTCAAAAAAGAACTCATGCGCAAAGGCGAGCCGGTGTTTGAAGCTGTCGCCTACAAGGGCACGGGTGTTTTCGATACGCTCAAGGCGGTGGCCAAACAGGTACTGGTCGAGCTCAAGAAAGGCGGCGGCTAGTCCTGATCCAATCCTGATCTGTGGTACGTCCGGCCCTTCACCGGCCTGGCCGCAGGAAGCAGCGACAGACACAACGGGCATGCCCGTTTGAGGCTTCGGTAGTCAACCGAAGCCTTTTTCCATTATGGTTGGCAGTGGTTTGGCCCGGCCATCCATATCCTGACTGTGTGGTAGGACCCCTCATCATGCTTACCGGTAAAAAAGGTGTGATTCTCGGCGTGGCGAACAAGCGCAGCATCGCCTGGGGGATTGCCCAGGCGACGGCACAGGCCGGCGCGACGCTGGCCCTGAACTACCAGAACGAACGCCTTGAAGCCAACGTCCGCGAACTGGCGGCCACGCTGGACAATCCGCTCGTCGCCCCATGTGATGTCACCAGCGACGCCGACATTGCGGCGTTCTTCGAGGTCGTCAAAACCAGCTTCGGTACGCTGGATTTCCTCGTGCATGCCGTCGCCTACGCGCCCAAGGAAGACCTGGAGGGAGCGTTTGTGGACACCTCCCGCGAAGGCTTCCGCATTGCCCATGACATCAGCGCCTACTCGCTGACGGCTGTCGCACGGGCAGCACTCCCCCTGATGAAAGACCACGGGGGCAGCATCGTGACGCTGACCTATCTCGGCAGTGAGCGGGCTGTCGTCGGATATAACGTCATGGGCGTGGCCAAGGCGGCGCTCGAAGCCAGCGTCCGGTATCTGGCGGCCGACCTGGGCCCTTATGGCATTCGCGTCAATGCCATCTCTGCTGGTCCGATCAACACGCTCGCCGCGCGGGGCATTCAGGGATTTACCAAAATGCTCAAACACCATGCCGCCGTGGCCCCGTTGCGCCGGCCCACGGAAGTGGCCGAAGTCGCCGACACGGCCCTGTTTCTGGTGTCGCACATGGGGCGTGGTATCACCGGCGAGGTTATCTACGTGGACGGCGGCTACCACTGCATCGGCCTCGTGCCCAAGGATGAGCCGGCCTAGGTCGCGTGAATGTGTTGAGGACGTGGCTGGCCCGGACGCGCACACCCATTGATGAGCCGTCCCTGCCCACCTGGGATGCCCTGCACCCATCCGTGCAGGCCGAGTTGGGCGTAGCGGGGGTGACGGCCACTGACTTTGCCTGGTTTGGTCGGCGGCGGGGCGACCTGCTCAACTTCTATTGGGCGCTCAAACGCAAGCGCCTGTGGTGGCACATCTGGTTCGAGCAGCCAAATCAGGAAGTGGGCTTCAACGGTCTGCGCTTTCATCCGCGCTACGGAACGGCGTCCCTGCTTTCTGATCTGCGCGCTGATGCCACCTTCACCGATCTGCGCCAAACATGGCGTGGCCGGTTCAACAGCCGGCTGCATCCAGAGCGATACAACTTCTCGGAAAACGACACGCCCGTGGCGTCGCTGCACTTCAACTTCGACGACGCCGACACGGCCGACGTCCACTTTGACTACTTCAATGCGCATGCGCCGGGCGGCTGGCCGCTCCTCGCCCACGCTTTCTGGGAGTATCCGCTCAAATTTCTTGTGGATTACTCGAATGCCGAAGACATCCGGCGCTGCCTGCACGTGCGGGACGGATGTGATCCCTGGCAGGTCATCCGCCGGAACGGCGCCCGGAATTGGCCTGCCTGAGCTACTTGAGGGTGATGCCACTCGCAAAGCGCCTTGTGAGGCGCCAGATTGAAACAGTTTAATCACGCTTTTTTGGTTTTTGTGTCACAAGAGCCTGCATCGAGGTCAGATTGGGTCATGGCCGTTCGTGTTCCCTGGATTATCAGCTTGTTGGTTCTGGCGCTGTGGTTGTTTTCACCGGTGGGCTACGCCCAGAGCGGTTCAACAACCGGCACGATCACCGGGCGGGTCTGCGACGCTTCCGGGGCGGTCATCGGCGGCACGGAAATTGTCTGCCTTCAGGTGGGAACCGGGATACAGCGTACGGTTCAATCCCGTGAGGACGGCACGTACGAATTTCTCAACCTGCCGCCGGGGGACTACGAACTGCGCGCCCGGGCGGCCGGCTTCGAGGACAAACGGCAGACCGTCCGCCTTTCGCTGGGTACCACGGCGCTGGTGGTCATCACGCTGGCCACGGCCGGGACGACCGACGTCATCGAAGTCGTGGCCGATGCCCGCAGCGCGGCGGAATCGGCCACGAACATCCGGCAGAATGAAATCCCGACACTCCCCATCAACCGGCGCGACTTCCTGCAATTTGCCATCACGGCGGCGCGAACGGTCCCGGACAACCTGCCCGACCAGGGCGCCACGGCAACGTCGGGCATTTCCTTCAATGCCCAGTCACCACGGCTGAACAACCTCACCATTGACGGGCTGGACAACAACGATGCCACGTCCGGGAGCATCCGCTCGACATTCTCCCAGGAGGCCGTACGTGAGTTTCAGGTCGTTTCGGATGGCTATTCCGCCGAGTTCGGGCGCGCCCTGGGCGGCATCATCAACATCATCACAAAGTCCGGCGACAACGAGTTTCGCGGGTCACTCTTTGGCTTCTTTCGCAACGCCGCCCTGAGTGCGCGCGAATCCCTCACCCCCGGCAAGCCGCCTTTTGAGCAGTACCAGTATGGTCTCACGGCCGGCGGCCCGCTGTGGCGCAACCGGGCGTTTTTCTTTGTGACCGGGGAACGGCTCAACATCAGGCAGAACACCGTCGTGACCATTTCCGACACGGTACGGGCCGCGGCGCTGCGCAATGGGTTTCGGTTCGCGACCGGAAGCATTCCCTTCAGCACCGGCGGTTCGACGGCCCTTGTCCGGGGGGACTGGCAGATCACACCGGAAGACAACCTCACGGTGCGCTACAACTACGGTGGGCAGGTGAATACGGCGTTTGAACCCTTCGGAGGGTTGACCGCCAGCACCTTCACCGGAGAGCAGCGGCTGACCGACCACAACCTGGCCGTCAACAACACGTTTGTCAGCCAGCAGGCCTTTGTGGTGGAAAGCCGCTTTCTCTACAGCACCCGTCTGCAGGACATCGGCGCTGCCGATCCGGGGCCGCGCATTGCCATCAATGCCCCGGAAGGACAGGTCATCTTTGGGAAATCCCTCGTTCTGCCGCAGTTCCGCGATACGCAGACGTACCAGTTTTTTACCTCTGTGGGTTTGGTGCGCGGCCGCCACCAGATGAAATTCGGCGGCGATGTCCTGCGGGTGGATTCGCGGCAGCGCCAGCCGGCCAGCGAAGGCGGACAGGCCAACTTTTCGACGGTCAGCCTTGCTGCCCTGGGCGGTCCGCCCGGCTCACCGTCCATGTCGGCGCTCCAGGCTTTTGACCCGACATTGCGCACACCCCAGCAGCGGGCCGTACTGGCGCTCATCGGGGCTGGTCTGCCCAACCGTTTCCCCGGCTTTCCGGCGCTGCCCCTGGATGTCCTGCCCATCACGAATGACTACCGGCAGGGCTTTCTCGACCCGCAGCCGACGCGGATACCACAAACGGCCTGGAGCCTGTTTGCCTTGGATGATGTTTCACTGCACCCGGCCGTAAAGCTCAATCTTGGTGTGCGCTATGACCTGATACGCGCGCGCAGCACGCCGGAAAACAACGGCCTCGTATCGCCCCGCATTGCGCTGGTCTGGCAGCCTCTCCAGAAACTGACCGTACGGAGCGGCTACGGCCTGTTCACGGCCAGCAATCTGACGTTTCCGATTTTTACCGTTGTCCCGGTGACGCGCCGGACACTCGTGTTGCCGTTTCCCTTCAGCATCCTGCCCTTTACCCAGCCCAACCGGCAGCTTCCTCCATCGGGCGATTTCCCCTTTGGCATTCAGCCTGTCCCCCAGTTTGGACTGGAGTTTCAGTTTGCCCGGCGCCTGCCGGCCAGTTACACCCAGCAGGCCAGCCTCAGCCTGGAGTCCCAGGTTGGCCAGACGCTGTTTTCGGTGGTCTATAACTACGTCCGTGGCAACCGCATTCTGTCGCTGCGCACCATCAACCCGGTCGTCCGTCCGGGTGTTGATCCGCTCGACAGCGTCATCAACGGCCGTCTCGATCCCCGCCGGGGAACGGTGAATGAATATGCCGCCGCCTATGACAGCTACTATCACGGCGTCACCTTTGGCGTAGAGCGGAGGGTCGGACGCTTCACCGGTCGCGCCAGCTACACGTTGTCGAAAGCCATTGACAACTATGTGGATTTTCGTACGTCTCTGCAGGAATTTGCCGAGCCACTCGACATTGGCGGGGAGCGTGCGCTGTCCATTCAGGATGCCCGCCACCGGCTGGTGATGTCCGGGGTGTGGAAGCTGGACTATTCCAAACATCTTCTGCTGCGGGATTATACCTTGTCCTACATCTTCACGGCGGTTTCGGGGCGTCCGTGGAATCTGCTGGCCGGGGTGGACCTGAATCGGAACGGCGATGCCAATGACCGGCCGGCCGGGCTGGGGCGCAACGCCGGAGTGACGCCGGCGTTCTACAATCTCGACGTGCGCCTGGCGCGGCGTTTCATCAACCGGGACCGCTTCAAGCTCGAAGGCATTGTCGAAGCCTTCAACCTTTTCAACCGAACCAATGTGCGCGAGTTCGGACGTACCTTCCCACCGGTGAATCCTCCGCTCAACACCGAGTTCAATCTTCCGCCGCGCCGTGGCGGGCGGTTCATCGTCACCCCTGATCGCTACCGGCGCGCTTTTCCGCCGCGTCAGATACAGGTCGGGTTTCGGATGACGTTTTAGCGGCGCTGCCCGGACGGGCAGCCGGGAAAAAGCGTCGTTCAGAGATGCCATTCAGAGATGGCGGGCAAGGATGTCGAGGCCGGCCCGGAGCTGGTCGGGTTCTGTCAGGCAGGACAGCATGAGGTGCACGCCCTGCTCGCAGCCGTAGAAGTAGCCGGGATGCACGAGGACGCCATGTTCGAGGAGTTCCAGTACAAGGGCTTCTTCGTCCTCCCACCCGGCAATCCGTGGAAACAGGTAGTAGCCGCCATCCGGCGGGTGGACGGTCACCTGTGGGCAGCCGCGCAGCCGGGCAAGCGCCAGATCGAGCGCCGCCCGCAGGCGGTCGCGCATGTGCTGTACGAAAGCCTGCCCCTGCTCAAACAGCGTCGGCAGCATGAACTGGGTCAGGGCATTGGCGCTCAGAAAGGCATCGTTGAGGATTTCCAGCCGCGTCCCGAATCTGGCCGCGGCTGGTTCGTTCAGCGCGATCCAGCCCAGTTTCAGATCGGGCAGGGCCAGGCGTTTGGAAATGCCGTCAAGATGAAAGACCGGAAGCTCCGGGTGCAGTGTCCCCAGCGGCGGGCTGGTTGGGGCCCGGTAGGTAAAGGTGGCAAACACCTCGTCACAGATGACGGGCAACCCAAGCTGGCAGAGCGCCGGCAGTGGTTGTTGGACGATCATCCCGGTGGGATTGTGGGGCGACACCACCAGAACGGCACGGGTCTGCGCATCCGTTGCCGCGAGCAGTGAATCCTCATCAATCCGCCAGCCGTGGGCTTCATCCAGCCGGTAGGTACGCAATTCCACGTGGTGCATGGCCGCCAGATGCTCAAACAGCGGATACGTGACATCGGGTCCGAGCACGTTGTCGCCCGGTTCGGTGAGCAGCGCAAAGAGCAGGCTGTAGGCTTCACTCGTACTGGCGGTGATGAAAATGGCATCCGGTGACACCGCGAGCGGCGGCGTCCGGCGGGCGTAGTCCGCCGCAATGACCTCCCGCGCCGGCAGCCACCCGTGCGGATCAGGACAGTAGCGCCGGTTGTTCCAGTAATCCGCAGCCGCGACTCTCAGCACATCGGGCGGAAACAGCAATCCCTGGTGCGTTGGGTTGCTGCTCGTCAGGTCAAGGTAGTGTCCCTTGCGCTGGCGGGCCTGTTCGATGCGATTGGGTGTCAGGTCGGCGTCAGCGAGAAAACCGGGCATGGGCCAACTTCAGGATATAGCCGCGGCGTCACGGCTGGCCGGCGCTTCGGCCATGAGCCGTTGCCCGGTGGCGCGGAGGCGGGCACAGGAACGCTCGCGGCCAATGAGGGCAAAGACCTCGAACATGCTCGGCCCCACACTTTGTCCGGTCAGCGCCACCCGCGCCGCGTTGATGAACAGTCCGGCCTTGACTTCCCGGGCCGCAGCAAAGTCCCGGAGCGCCGCTTCGACCGCTTCTGCCGTCCAGTCCGGGAGCGGTTCGAGCGTGTCGGCCAGTTCCGGCAGCCACGTTGCCAGGCGGGGGTCACGCAGGTTTTTCCGGGCAGCTTCCGGGTCAATGTCGAAGGTGTCGTCAAAGTACGCCCGCCCGTAGGTGGTGAAGTCCACCAGCGTGCGGAAACGCTCACGAATGACATCCACCGTACGGGCAAACCACGCCTGCCCGTCACCGGTAGCAAAGGCAGGCTTCCAGAGTCCGGCCGTCTCAAGCTGCGCCTGCACCATGGGGAGCAACCGGTCGAGCGGCAGAGTACGGAGATATTCTGCGTTGAGCCACAGGGCTTTCGGGTCGGTGAACTGCCGTGGGTCGGCCAGCGGCTGGTCCGCTGGCGGAAGGTTGAAAATCCCGTTGGTGCGGCTCACCTGGGCAAAATCAAAGGCGGCGATCATGTCCTCCCGCGAGAGGATTTCCCGGTCATCGCCGGGCGACCATCCGATCAGGGCAATGGCATTGAGAAAGGCGTCCGGGATGAAGCCCTGCGCCTGATAGAACTGCACCGTCGCCCGTTCGCCATGCTTGCGTTTGGAGAGTTTGGCGCGTTTGCCATCCAGAATGAGCGGCAGGTGCGCAAAGGTGGGTTCCGGGACGCCCAGCGCCCGGTAGATGAGCAGTTGTTTGGGGGTGTTGGCAAGGCCGTCCTGCCCACGTATAACGTGCGTCACCCGTTCGGCAATGTCATCGGCCGCGTTGCTGAGAATGTAGAGCGGTGAGCCGTCCGAACGGAGCAGGGCAAAGTCCTCGATGTCGGCATAGCGCTTGGTCTGCTCCCCGTGAACCAGATCGTGGAACGTCACGGCGCCATCCGTCCGGGGGACACGAAACCGCACGACATAGGGTATTCCCTGGGCCGTGAGCTGCGCCTCTTCTGCGGGGGACAGGATGCGGCCGCGAAACACAAAGGGCTGTTTGGCTGCCTCGGCCGCCTGCCGCATCGCTTCCAGTTCCTCTTTGGTTTCGTAGGACTTGTAGGCATGGCCGGCTGCGAGCAGGTGTTCGGCAAGCTGGCGGTGGGCTGCCAGCCGTTCGGACTGGTAAAAGGGACCTTCGTCCCAATCGAGGCCCAGCCAGCGCAGCCCGTCCAGAATGGTCGCCACGGCTTCCGGCGTGGAACGCTCGCGGTCCGTGTCTTCAATCCGCAAAATAAACGTGCCGTGGTGTTTACGGGCAAACAGCCAGTTGAAGAGCGCCGTGCGCGCCCCACCGATGTGCAGGTAGCCGGTCGGAGAAGGCGCGAAACGGACGCGGATGCCTGAGTTCATTAGAGGTTGGTGTCCTGTGGGCGTAAAGTTCCGGCGTCGGGCTGCCGGTCGGCAAAGTCTTAGCAAAACACCCGGCCGTTCGTCACGTCCGACGGTCTATGAACGACCGGACTGGCAACTGGGACCCTACGGCCCGTCCGGTGTATCGCATCGTTGCGTTGGAACTGCGGCAACGATAGCATCGCCCCTGTCAACCATCACTCTGAAGATACATCCCATGGCACTTGGTATTACGGAAGACATCACGGAACTCATTGGCAAAACCCCCCTGCTGCACCTGCGCTCCGTCGTTCCGGCAGGAGCCGCCAATGTGTATGCCAAACTTGAATACCTCAACCCTGGCGGGAGCATCAAAGACCGCGCCGCGCTGGGTCTCATCACCGATGCCGAGCAGCGCGGGCGGCTCAAGCCCGGCGCTACCATCATCGAGCCGACCGCCGGCAACACCGGCGTTGGACTGGCGCTCATCGGACGGACGCGCGGCTACCGGGTGATCCTGTGCGTCCCGGAAGGCTACAGCCGCGAAAAAATGCAGGTTGCCGAGGCGTTGGGCGGGACGCTGGTCTATACGCCCTATGAAGAGGGCATCCCCGGCGCGATTCGCAAGGCGCTGGAGCTGGCGGAATCCATCCCTGATGCTTTTGTTCCACAGCAGTTCAGCAATCCGGCCAATCCGCACATTCACTACCTGACGACCGGCGCCGAAATCTATGAGCAGCTTGGCGGCAAAGTGGATGGGATTGCCATTGGCTGCGGCACGGCCGGCACCTTTTCCGGCGTGGCCCGCTACATCCGGGAACGCAACCCAAACGCGGTGTGTATCGCCGTCGAAACGGAAGGCTCGGTGCTCGGCGGCGGACAGCCCGGCCCCCACAAAGTTGAGGGAATCGGCACAAGTTTCATCCCGGAAAACTTCCACCGCGAGTTATGCGACGAAGTGGTGGCTGTCACCGACCGCGATGCCTTCGCCATGGTGCGCCGTCTGGCCTGTGAAGAAGGCGTGCTGTGCGGCGGTTCGGCCGGCGCAAACGCTTTTGCGGCCATTCAGCTTGCCCGGCGTCTTGGAGAAGGGAAGAACGTCGTCACGATTTTCCCGGACGGCGCTGAACGCTACATGAGCAAAGGGATTTTCGACGAACTGCCCTGACACACGGTTCCGGCTCGTTTCCCGTCGCCCTGTCTCCGGCTGTCATCCAGCGTCCGATTTCTCTTTCTGCTGCCTCCAACGGCAATCTGCCGGGGGACAGGGCAACACTTTTTTCACATGGGACGGCGCGCGCATGCGATAGTGGAAGTGGAACCACCACGGAGGCTACCCCCACGCCGGCCAGCAGGCTGTGGTTTCATCTTGCCTTTGTGACACCCGAAGACATGGATATTGCGGAAGCGCGCGCTGCCAATCTACGCGGCAACGAACATCTGCAACGTGGGGACTATGCGGCCGCCATCGCCGCGTACCGGGAAGCCATCGGCCATGACCCGCATGCGCGGGCTTATCCGCGTGAGCGGGGCATCATCCACGCCAATCTCGCCTACGCCCTGTCTCTGGCCGGAGCCCTTGACGCCGCCTGCGAGGCATACCACACGGCGATCCGGCTGGAGCCACGGCGGGGCACTTATCACAATGAACTGGGCGATGTTCTGTTTCGCCTTCAGGATTGGTCGGCAGCGCTGGCGGCCTATCACCGGGCGGCCCAATCGGAAACCTTTTTGCGGGCCTACCCGGAATCACCCGGACTGATTCAGTACAACCTTGGTCTTACCTACGGCGAGCTTGGCGACCGCGAAGCCGCACGGCGGCATTTTGCCGAGGCCCTGCGCCGCGAACCCAAAAACGAAACCTACCGCGTGGCTCTGGAGTCGCTTGGCCCGTGGCCTTCATCGGCGCCCTCATCTGCACCGGCAACACCATCCGCTGCGCAACCCAGGGGGCGTCCGACCTTTGCCCAGGTTGGGGGATGCCATGAAGCCAAGCAAACCATTGCCCAGGCCGTACGCATTGTGCTCGAAGCCGAGCGGGCTGCGCAGTATCGCATTCACCTGAACGGTATTCTGCTCATTGGCGGGCCGGGCAGCGGCAAAACCTTTCTGGCGGAGGCAACGGCGGGTGAGTTTCAACTGCCGCTCGTGCGCGTTACGCTCAGCGAAGTGACCTCGAAATGGTCGGGAGAAGGCGTCGAACGTCTGCGTCAGGTCTTCGAGCAGGCGGCGCAGCGCGCTCCGTGCCTGTTGTTTTTTGACGACTTCGAGGGCCTGGCGGCCAACCTGCGCGATACGGAGTCCAACATCGAGCATCGCCGCTTTCTGGAAGCCTTTCTTCAGCACATCGAGCAGATTCGGCAGAAACCGGGCGTGGTGCTGATGGCTGCAACCTCCCAGCCGGATGTACTGGATGCAGCAATGGTCCGTCCCGGACGGTTCGACTGGCGCGTGACGCTGCATCCACCGGAAGTTAACGAACGCCGCGCCATGCTCGAAAACCTGCTGCATGCGCGCCCCATTGGAGACATCAACTACGAGCACTGGGCGCAGCGCACGGCCGGATGTACGGCGGCTGACCTGGCACGGCTCGTCAACACTGCCGCCCTGGAAGCCTTTGCTGCCAATCAGCCGATTGCCGACCACCACCTGGCGGCGGCGCTGTCGAAGTTTGAAGCCAGTGAGCGTTTCGTAGGCACACGCCGCGCGTGGTCGGACATTGTGTTGACAGAAGAAGTGCGGGCGGCCTTTCGTCTCATCCAGTACCTGCTGGAAAATCCTGATGCCGGCCAGTCCTTTGGTCTCACGCCACCGCGTGGGGCTGTCCTGTACGGCCCACCGGGGACGGGCAAGACCACCCTGGCGCGCGTTCTGGCCCATGAGGCGCGGTGTAGCTTCTATGCCGTGACGCCGAGTGACATCTACGCCAAGTGGGCCGGTGAATCGGAACGTCGCGTCACGGAGCTGTTCCAGCGCGCCCGGGCGCATCGTCCGAGCATCATCTTTTTTGACGAAGCCGATGCCTTGTTTGGCGCGCGGTCTGCCGCTGCGGCTGAAGCTGCGCCCCATGTCAACCGCGTCCTGAATCAGTTTTTGGCCGAGATGGACGGCCTGCGGGCCAACGACCGCCTTTTTATCCTGGCGGCAACCAACCGGCTTGACCTCATTGACCCCGCCATGCTGCGTGCCGGGCGCCTGTCAGAAAAAATCCACGTTCCGCTGCCGGTGCAGGAACAACGCCTGGCGCTCTTCAGGCTGTTTACCCGGACCATGCAGCTTGATCCGTCGGTGCGGCTGGAGGAACTGGCTGCTGCAACAGCCGGGAAATCCGGCGCGGACATCGAGGAACTCTGTCATGCGGCGGCACGGGTGGCGTTTCTCCGGTATGTGGACCGGTCCGTGCCGTCACCTCAGCCGCTTGTGACCGGAGAAGACTTCCAGGCAGCGATGTCACTGCTGGGAATTGCGGCTCCTCCTGCGCCATCTCCGCCGCCCCCGGGAAAACAGCCGGACCTGACATCGCCTCTGCTGACCGAAGAAGCGGCCCTGACACCTTAAACCTCACAAGTCACCATGTTGACTGGCACTGGTGAAACTCTCCAGATGGATTGGGCATACTCCTGGATTGTCCGGTCACTCGAAAACTTGCCCATTTTGGCTGTATTGAGAATGGATTTCCGTGTCCATTGGTCCTGGTCAAGGTAGGCCTGTGCCACGCGCTCCTGACATTCAACATACGCGTGATAGTCAGCCAGAACGAAGTACTGATCACCCCCTTCGAGCAGGGAGAACAGAATCGGGTGAAAAAGCTCTTTGTCCAGGGGGCTGAAGTATCCACCACCAATCATGTTGAGCACTTCACTCAGCTCTGGATCGCTGTGGAAGCAGTCCCACGATGAATAATGTGGCTTGAGTTTGGCAATCTCCTCAACGGTGAGTCCGAAAATGAAGATGTTGTCGGGCCCGACTTCTTCAGCAATCTCGATATTGGCACCGTCGAGCGTTCCAATGGTCAGGGCACCGTTGAGGGCAAACTTCATATTGCCGGTACCGCTGGCTTCCATGCCAGCCGTTGAAATCTGCTCCGAAAGCTCAGCCCCCGGCATAATTTTTTCTGCCAGGGAAACGCGATAGTTTGGAAGGAAAACAACCCGCAGACGGTCTTTCGTAATGACATCATTGTTGATGACGTCAGCCACAGCGTTGATGAGACGGATGATGAGTTTTGCCTGACGGTAGCCCGGCGCCGCTTTCCCTGAAAAGAAGATGGTTCGTGGCACCATCTCAAGGTTCGGGTTATGACGGAGACGGTTGTAGAGTGTAATCGCGTGGAGCAGGTTGAGCAGTTGGCGTTTGTATTCGTGAATTCTCTTGACCTGACAATCGAAGATCGAATGCTTGTCTATGTGCAGTTTCTGTTGCCAGGTCTGATTGACAACTTTGATGAGGATGTCTTTGCCGTCCTGCTTGACTTTTTGCCAGGCTTGCCGGAAACCCGGATCATCAGCAAAGGGAATGAGTTTTTCCATCTCATACAGATCGGTCATCCATTTGTCACCAATGGCTTCCGTGATGAGAGAGGCAAGCTGAGGGTTACAGCATGCCAACCATCTTCTCTGCGTGATACCGTTTGTCTTGTTTTCAAATTTGTCGGGAAACATCAGCGCAAAATCCCTGAACAATTCGCGCTTGATGATCTCCGTGTGGAGTGCTGCAACGCCATTGACCCGGTGTGAGCCAACAATAGCCAGATTGGCCATGCGTATGGACTTGGGACGAATACCGAGAACCGGCTCTTCAACAAGGGAGACCCGTTGAACAAGCTCCTCGTTGTTGGGATACCTGACCCTGACGTCCCGGAGAAAGTGATAGTTAATGTCGTAGATGATTTCCAGATGACGTGGCAGAACCTTGCCCAAAAGTTCAACGGTCCATTTTTCCAGTGCTTCGGGTAGAACCGTATGATTCGTGTAGGCCACTGTGGCCCGCGTCAATTCCCAGGCTTTTTCCCATGGAATATCTTCCACATCAACAAAAATGCGCATCAGCTCGGCAATGGCAATAGCTGGATGTGTGTCGTTGAGCTGTATGGCTACTTTGTCGGGGAATTCATCGAAAGTTTTTCTTGTCTTCTTGTAGCGTCGGATAATGTCCTGAAGTGTAGCGGCAACGAAAAAGTATTCCTGTTTTAGCCGAAGTTCTTTGCCTGAGTGCCGGTTGTCATTTGGGTAGAGAACCTTTGAGATAGTTTCTGATTCTGTTTTGCTCCTGACGGCACTTATGTAGTCGCCTTCATTGAATTGTGAGAAATCAAATTCGCGTGATGCCTTTGATGACCAGAGTCGCAGGGTGTTGACATTTTGTACACCATAGCCGGGGATAGGCGTGTCATAGGCCATGGCCAGAATGGTTTCAGTTTTGACCCATCTGTGGACGATTTTGCCCTTCCCATTCGGAAACTGGATGACCTCCCCGTAGTAGTGGACGGGATAGAGCACTTCCGGCCGTGCAATCTCCCATGGATTTCCATACCGAAGCCAGTTGTCCGGCTGTTCAACCTGTTCGCCATCCTTGATTTCCTGGTTGAAGATGCCGTACTCGTAGCGGATGCCATAACCGTAGCCGGGGATGGCCAGTGTTGCCATGGAATCCAGGAAGCAGGCTGCCAGCCGCCCAAGCCCCCCGTTGCCAAGTCCGGCATCCGGCTCGGTTTCCCGGATGTCTTCGAGCCGGTAGCCAAGGTCAAGCAGCGCCCTCTGGCATTCTTCCTTGAGGTTGAGATTGACGATGGCATTGCCCAACGTGCGCCCCATGAGAAACTCCATGGAGAGGTAATAGACCCGTTTGGCATCTGCCCGGTAGTAAGTATCCTGAGTGCGCAGCCAGCGTTCGATGAGCCGGTCACGGACGGCATAGGCCAGGGCGAGATACTGATCGAGATGGGTGACGGTGAAGCGGTCTTTGGCAAGCGTAAATTCGAGATGGTCAAGAAAGCTCCGCTGTATGGCTTCGGCGGTGAGTCCGTGATAACTCTCATAAGCTGAAAGATTGGCAGCCGATTCTGAAAGTGATGTTTTTACTTCGGACATAACAGTTTCTCCCTTCCTGGATTGAAAAATGACTAACGTCCGCCTGAAGCCTGTGCTGGCAGAGGAATCAATCTTGAGAAGACGAACCTTCCCAGACAGGCCAGAAAGATACAGGGAATGGGTGCTGTAAACAAGGCAACCGTGCGTGGAATCAAAGCCCTATAGCCAATTTCCGTTCCTTCCTTGATATTCAGTGAGTCCCAGTGCAAGAAATATGAGTTCTGCAAATTTCCTATCAGGCTTACAAAAGTCATTATCCAGATGAGAATTTCTGCAAATTCAGCGATGATGAGACCAATGAGTACGGTTTCTGTCCAGCTAAATCTGCCAACCGGTGACGACAATGCCCCGAAGTAGAGTGAACTGAGTAGCATGGTGTTGACGATGGAAAACATGGCATTTCCACGCGGTGCATAGGGGACGCCTGAAATTCCAATGATGAAACGCCCCATTGCAATCAGAAAAATCACAATGAGTGGCATCTTCACAAAGCTGAAAACTTTTAGAAACATAATGTTTTTGCCTTGACAGGGTTAAACCGTTCTGTGTTTGCGTTGGATTCTGTGTGTCTCATAACGGCAAACCGACTTGAAATCACAAAACCGGCATTCTTCCAGCCCACGTGACGGGAGCACCTGAAAATGCCCTTTTTCAATTTGCCCTTTGTACTTCCACACATAACCCAGGATTGACTCATAGGTTTTCCTGAAATCCTCTTCTGAAAGGAAGGAGTGCTTCTGCTCCTTTGGCAACAGTTCTTCGCCATCGGATCGGTAGAGTCCATCACTGCAGCGAGGAGTTTTCATGATGGAGTAATATCCGCCTCCAATGACGGGTTTGAGCGACGGAAAACATTTCTCGATTGATGCCAGATAAATTCCAATCTGCACATCACGTCCTTTCAGTATTTCAGCAACGGAAGTGCCTTTCGACAGCTTGTAGTCATAGACAATGAACAATTCCTGCTCTTTTTCTGCCTGTGGCAATTTTGCTTTTAGCACATCAATTCTGTCAATCTGTCCCCAGAGAAGAATTTTTTGCCCCTGGTTATTCGTAAGCTCCAGAGGCTGTGGGACAGAGGATTCATCGGCTCCAGTTATCTTCATGCCGAAAGCCAGCTCTGTGATATGGCGTGTCGCTTTTTTGTCGTAGGACAGCTCCTCAGCAATCAACTGTTCCAGAAAGGTCAGCAGGATACGTTTTTCAATTGCCCATATTTTCGCATTAAGGGGCGGAATACGTTGCTCATACTGTGCAAATACTTTGTCAGCGGTTTCTCTGAGACGGGCAAGCACTGTTTCAGGTCCGATGCTGTGGTATGACAGGGGACCCGCCCGGTAAAAGTCGCGCAGAATATCGTGAAGGATCCGCCCGCGTTCTGAAGCTTGCAGATCGAGCGCGGTGCTGACCCTGGGGTGCAACTGGAGGACGCGGTGGGCAAAGAAGCGGAAGGGACAGGCGGCATACTCATTGAAGGCCGTGGCGCTGAAGACGTGCTGTTCCCCGAACCGTTCGTTGAGTTCGGCCTGCAAACCCTGATCTTCAATTTGACCGTCAAAAGGCGTCCAGAGATGACTGTACCGGTCCGCCTCCACCTTCTGGCGCTGCCGGAGATTGTCCGACAGCCATCGTTGCTGCCGGACATATTCCTGCACGGCTTCCAGTTGTTCGGTCAGGGATAACACCGACCGGCCATTTCCTCCCATTTGGGCAGCCGAGGCCGATGCTGAGGCAGGTTGCGTGGTTGTCTGTCCACGGCGCCGTCGGGCCTCTGCGGCGGCGGTCTGGCGGAGCAGTTCGTGGCGCGTGGTGGCTTCGAGAAACGTGGCGCCGTCGTAGCCCTTGGCAACCAGAATGTGATGCGGCCCACCGGGGGCTGTGGCCGGCACGAGACGCTGGATTTCGGCCAGAAACGAGGACGGGACAAGTTCCTGGTCTTCCGCGCCGACGGTCGGATAGGAAAGATGGACGGCCGCCGTTGCCCGGCACACGACCTGGTAGAAATAGTGCTCTTCCTTGACCATGGTGGCCGGGGAGATGTCTTCCAGAACAAGACCGTCTTCCTTGAGGCGTTCGCGCTCGGCGGGCGGATACAACCAGTCGCCCGGCAGCCGGGGCGGGAAGCCACCCTCAACCATGCCGGGAACGAAGATGATGGGGAAATGCAGGCCGCGAATGGTGGTGACCTCGAGAATGTGCACCGCGCCGAACGTTTCTGGCTCGACGCGCAGGGTCAGGTCATCGAGAGCCTGCAGGATGTCCGACAGAAAAACCGCCAGTGGCATCCAGGTCGGCTGGCTACCGTCAGCCGTGGATGGCTCCTGCAGCGTGGCGGCAAGGCTTTGGGTGGACAGCCGTTCGGCGTCAGCTACTGCGATAGCCGCACGGCGGACTGCCTGAAGCCCCCGCAGGTCAAGGGTGGCCCGGAGACGTTGCTGTGGTTGACCGATGGCTTTCTGGATGTTGGCTTCAAGCTCCTTTTCGTAGGAAAGCTGGCCAAGGGCCTGCTCAATGGCTGCGTTTAGCTCGCCAGCCGTGCCTTCGATGGGAATTTTCGCCAGGATTTGCCCCAACTCCCGCAGGCTGCGCCCGGCTTCCTGCAACTGCGCGGCCGTGATGGCATCCGGGCGAACCATTGGCTCGCCTGAATCCACATCGCTGCCTTCGCCGGTTTCTGCTTCGTCTGCTGCGGGAGAACTGCTGTCCGCTTCCGTCGGCGGGAGCGCTTTTGCCAGGTGTTCGGCGCGCTTCAGCCAGTCGGCAAGGTGGAGTTGTTCCCCAACAAAAGCCACGACGTTTTCAATGTCGTCGGCAGACATCTGGTGTCCGGGGAGCGTGAAATAGTCACTTTTGAGAATGTCAACCAGCCGGCTGACCGGTATCCGGTCGGATGTGGTTTCGCCACGTGGACGGTCAGCCGCAGCGGCGACGAGCTTGAGCCAGGCGCGCACGGCCGGGATGTCGGTCACGGGCAGGCGTTCGTCAAGGGCATAGGCGATTCCTTCATCACTGAGCACCCGCCGCAGATGCGCGCCGTAGGTGTCCCGGTCCCGGAGTACGATGGCGATGTCGGCCGGCGACCGACGCTCTTCACGGACATAATGCTTGATGGTTTTGGCAATGTGGCGAAGTTCGCGTTCGATGTCCGGCGCTACCGCCAGAAAGACCGGCGCTGTTGTGTCCGGTGGGGGTGTAAACGCCGGGTTGAACAGCCCCATGCGCAGGACATCAAGACCCGGAGCCGTCGGCAGGCGCGTCACCGGCCGGTTGCCAGCGCGTTCGTGAAAGATGACCTCCCGGCAACCATCACCCATCATTTCCCGAATCTTGGCGATGGTTTCGTGGACGGCAGCAAAAACGGCGGGATTGTCGGCGTCGTCGTCGAAGTTGAACGTCACGCGCGGTATCCGTTTGATAAGGCGGCGCAGGATTTCGCCCTGTACCGGCGTGAGGTCGAAGAACCCATCCACGATGAGCCACTCAACCCCATCCAGCAACGGGGTCTGGCAGGGAAGTCCATCGAGGCTGCCGTCGAGGGCGGCCATGGCGCGCAGGTAATCGGCATCACTCTCGGTAAACTTTTCTGTGGCGGCCGGGAACTGATCCGTATGGGATGGATGCGGGCTGTTTTCGGGTATGCCGCCGTTCAGCACCGTGGCATAGCACCGCATGATCTGCGCCACATCCCGTTCATAGCCATAGATTTGTTCGGCTGACTGCGGAGAGGGAGGGGGCGGCAAGCTTTCCTGAAGCCGGGCAATCCGCTCTTCGACAATACTGGTAAACTCGGCAGCAGTTTTTCCGGCGCGGGTGATTTCACCGATGAGCCGCGTGACGGAAGCCACACAGCCGCGCGCGGTAGCCAGTTGGCCGAACGCCGGAAGCTGCCTGCGTTGGGTAAGCTGCCGCATCAGTTGGGCGATGAGCGGACGGCGCAGCGGATAATCCTCGCCGCTGATGTCACGGCGGTAAGCCACCTTCTGCCAGCCCATTCCCTCGTGTTTGACACGCGCCGTCCGCAGCAGTCGCCGGAGGAGACCGTTGAACAGGTACACCGGCAGTCCATCGAAGATAACCTTCACCGTTTGTCCGGCGAGGATTTCCAGGGAAATGGCACTCAGCAGGGGGCGTGAAGCCACGAGGTAAATCACGCTGTGACCACCGGCTGGTACGTCTGACCGCGATTCCTGCTGAAGGTACGCCGTGACCTTTTTCAGCAACTCCTGACGTTGGCTGCCCAGAAGCGGACCGCGCCAGATAGTATGCTCAACCGTCGTCGTGCTCATGGTGATCCTCCCTGCGCCCGGCGTGGCCGTAAGCTGTGGCTGTAAGCTGGCGGCCGGGAAAGATAGCTGTCAACTCACGTGTCAACTCACGACCGGGCGGAGGCCGTCGTCTTGACCGCCACAAAGGCCAGGAATACGGCGGCGGCCAGCGCCGCGACGGATGCTCCAGTGACGAAGGGGGACGCCACAGAGACGTGTTTCATGGCGTAGCCACACCAGGCCGGCGCCAGAATGCGCCCCAGACTGGCCACGGAAGCGGCCACCCCAAGCACTTCCCCCCGTTCGTCCTCGGCGGCGCGGTTGGTGAGCAGGGCCAGCAGGGTCGGATTGGCCAGTGCCGTCCCAATGCCCATACCGCCGCACAGCCAGACGAGTCCCGTGACGGTATCGGCAAAGGGTGCAACGGCCAGGGTTGCCGTCAGCAGTCCGATGCCAATCGCAAAGATGGTGCGCTCTCCAAAACGGTGAACCAGCGGACGGATACAGCCACCCTGCACTACCGTCATGGTGAGACCGAGAAAGGCAAACAGGTAGCTGTTGTCGCGTTCCCCAAGACCGAAACGGAGATTGGTGTAGAGCGGAAGCATCATCTGGTAGCAGGATGCCGCCACGATGAACAGAAAGTTGATGATGAGCAGGGGGCCAAGCTGTGGGTGCCGGAACCAGCTCCCCAGCGAGGTGATATGCCCTTCCTGGTGCTGGAGGGTGCCTTCGGCGCGCTGTTCGGGGGACAGACTTTCCGGCAGCAGCCACCACATCACCAGCGCATTGCTGAGCGCCAGGCCGGCAGCGACATAAAACGGCGTGGCCGCATCGGTGTAGTGGGCAATGACGCCGCCCAGCGCCGGGCCAATCGTGTAGCCCAACCCAATGGCCGCGCCGATGAGGCCCAGGCTCTGGGCGCGCCGCTCCGGTGAACTGACATCGCTGGCGTAACTCATCGCCAGCGCCGTGTTGCCGCCTGTCACCCCATCCAGGGCCCGCGCCAGAAACAGGATGCCCAGCGCAAAAGCGCCATCCGTCAGCAGCGAAGCCGCACCGGTGGCAGCGGCCGCCACGGCCGAGCCACCCATACAGGCCAGCAGCAGCGGCTTGCGCCCCTTCCGGTCTGAAAGCCGCCCGATGGCCGGCGCAAAGAGCAACTGGGCAATGGAGTACGAGGCCAGCAGCCACCCGACGACCACTGCCGAGCCGCCAAAAGTGCGGGCATAGGTGGGAAGAATGGGGATGACCATCCCCCAGCCAATCTGGTCAACCAGTGTAACGATAAAAATCAGCAGCGACGCCCGCCGCGCCTGGTCTGGACCCAACATCATAAGCATCCACTCTTACGCATCGTCCGATGCCTCACCGTAGTAGTGGCAGGCCGAAGTGCAGGTTTCGGCAATGCTCACCCGATACAGACAAGGTAAGGCCGGCGCGAGCCGTTCCCAAATCCAGCGGGCGAGGATTTCACTGGTGGGATTTTCGAGTCCGGGAATGTCGTTGAGGTAGTAATGGTCGAGTTGCAGGCGGATTGGCTCAAAGGCCTGCCGGATGGCGTCGAAGTCCATCAGCCAGCCGAGTTCGGGATTGACTTCGCCGCGCACGACAATCTCCACGCGATAGCTGTGGCCGTGCAACCGCCGGCACTTGTGCTGGGGCGGGACATGGGGCAGGTGATGGGCTGCCTCAAACGTAAAGGTTTTCGCCAACTCGACATGCATAGTCCGCTGTACACAACTGGAAAGCTGAAGGTGATCTTACGCACAATGTCTGTGGCGTCAACGTACGGCCGAATGTCGGCAACGGCTTGACGTGGCCCGACTGCGGCCCATACCGTTTAGGGCGCGCACACTCAACGAAACCCTCGACTCGTCATCTTTCACCGTGATGAGCTGCATCTGAAGCCACTCCAGGATGTAGGTGATCACGCCCTTGGCCTGCACATGACCGAACGCGAGTCGCCGCCGATGGAAATGACCGATGACCAGCCGGACCCGCTGCTGGGGATGACGGTGGACGGCAAGTACCGCATCGAACGGGTGCTTGGCGTGGGCGGGATGGCCACGGTGTATGCGGCCGTGCGGCTGCAAATTGGCGACATGGCTGCCATCAAGGTGCTTTCACTGGAGTCAAAATCCGTTCCGCTGGCGGTCGCCCGCTTCCAGCGTGAAGTACGTGCTGCGGCCCGGATCAAACATCCCAACGTCGTGTCCATCTATGACTTCGGGACGCTGCCGGATGGGCGCGCCTACATGGTCATGGAGTACATCACCGGGGAGTCCCTGCGGGAAGAACTCAAGCGGGTGGGGCGTCTCGTCCCCGAACGCGCCGTGGCCATTATGACCAGCGTGTGCGCCGCCATTCATGCTGCCCATCAGGAAGGGATTCTGCACCGCGATCTCAAGCCGGAAAACATCATGCTGGCGCGCATGCGGGATGGGAGCGAAGTCGTCAAGGTCGTGGATTTCGGCGTCGCCGAGCTGCATGAGCAGGCGGCCACGTCAGCCATGACAAAGCTGACCGAATACGGGCTGATGGTGGGGACACCCCACTACATGTCGCCGGAGCAATGCCGGAGCGAGCCGCTCGATGTGCGGTCGGATGTGTACAGCCTGGGCATCATTCTCTACGAACTGCTGACCGGGAGCGTGCCGTTCAATGCCCGGACGGTTTCAGCCGTCATCATCCAGCAGGCGACGGAAGCACCGCGCCGTCCGCGCGATTTGAACCCGGAGCTGAGTTGGGCGCTGGAGCATGTCGTGCTGCGGGCGCTGGAGAAAGACCCGGCGCGTCGGCCGCAGACGGCAGCCGAACTGGCCCAGGACCTGCAGTTGTCGCTGACCAATGTGAGGGCCACGGGGTCGTTCGGTTTTTCCGCCCCACCGGCCCGTGATACGACCGGTTCACTGCCGCCGGTGACGTTCGGGAGCACTTCCGAGCACCTCACGCCGCGCTCCCTGGTGGTACGCCGGTCGGGAACACTCCGCTACGACAGCCTGACCGGGATTCGGAACCTGACCTTTCTCAAGCAGGAGGTGGAAAGTCTCGTTGCCGCCCGCCGGACGGCTTCGCTGCTGCTGGTGGGGGTGGATGGCATGAAGGCCGTCAACGACCGCTTCGGCTACACCGTGGGGGACAGCCTGTTGCGGGAACTGGCCCACTGGCTGCGTGAGCACGTGGGTGAACTGGGCATTGTGGCGCGGCTGGGCGGGGATGAGTTTGCCATCCTTCTGCCTGGCAACACGGCGGCCGACGCCATCGTGTTTGCCGACCGGATGAAGCAACGCCTGGCTGAGCAACGGTTCCTGCGGGCTGAAGTGACCGGGGGACTGCCGGTGCAGGTGACGATTGCCGTGGTGGTGTCGCCGGATGATGCGGTCACTGGTGTTGGCCTGCTCGATGTGGGTGGGCAGGCACTGGCAGCGGCGAAGCGGCAGGTGCCGGGGGGCATTTACCGGCAGGGGCTGGATGAATCCACCCTGCGCGCCCACCCGAACTTCAACGCCTTTGTCGGTCGGGAACGGGAACTGCACCGGCTGCGGGAAATGTTTGACCGGACGGTGGCCGGGCGCGGACAGCCGGTTCTGGTGCTCGGCCCAACGGGAATCGGCAAAACCCGTCTGCTCCAGGAATTTCGCCGCCAACTCGCCGGTCAGGAAGTCACCTTTCTGACCATGCCCTTCTACGAGGCTGGTCAGGGGACGCCGTACAAGTCCTTCTACGACAGCCTGCGGGGAAGCTTGCAGTTGCTGCTTGAAGCCAATGAGCCGCCGGTCGTCCAGCAGATTCTCGGTCCGCTGGCCGAGCGGGTGTCGCTGGAGTTTGCCACCGAGGACGGGTTTCTGCACTTCTGCGATTCCGTACAGTCGGAAAACCAGCACGAGCGCTATCTGGCCTTTGACTATCTGGTGGCGCTGTACGCGGCGCTGGCTCACCAGCAGGTCACGGTGCTGTTTGTGGATGACGCGCATTTTGCTGATGAGCTGAGCCTGGATTTGCTGGCGTATCTGGCGCGCTCAACCGTCGGGCAACGACTGATGCTGGTGCTCACGGCGCGGACGGAAGTGCTGACCGAGCAGCATCCCCTGCGCAACTGGATGCGGGCTGTCAATCAGTCGGTTGGGTATCAGTCCCTGACGCTCGAACCGTTGTCTTTGGAGGAGTCCACGGCGCTGCTCCACACGACGTTTCCCAATCTGAAGGTTGCCAGCAGCACTGTGGCCCGTCTGCATGCGGAGACCCGTGGCAATCCGTTCTTTCTGGCCGAAATCCTGCGCCATCTCGTGCAGACCCAGCATATTGTGCGTCAGGAAGACAGTTGGGTGTTTCCGCCGCTGACGGATGTCTCCCTGCCGCCATCGGTCGTAGAGGTCGTTGAGGCTTCCTTTTCGCGTCTTTCTCCGACGGCTCTGGAGTTGTTGTCCCAGGCCGCGGTCATGGGCATGGACTTTACCTTTGACCTGCTCGTGGAAGTGACCGAGCGCCCGGAACGGGAAGTTCTGGCGGCGGTCGAGGAGGGCCTGGCGCAGGGCATCATCACCGAGTTGACCGAAGCCGAGGAAGACAGTTACCGCTTTCGCCACGGAACGGTGCAGAAGGTGCTTTACAACCGGCTCAACCGGCGGCGGCGGCGCACAACGCATGCCGCGGTGGGATATGCGCTTGAAAAGGCGACGACCGTGACCGGACGCAGCAGCCGCCTGGCGGGTGAACTGGCCTTTCACTTCTACCACGCGGCGGAGTATCTCCCCACCCTGCGCTATGCCGCCCTGGCCGGAACTCATGCCTGGCGGAGCTGGGCTATTGATGAGGCCCTCAAGTTTTATGGTTGGGCCGAAGAAGCCGAGCGCCGCTTGAACATCCTGGTGGATGTCATCTTTGATGAGAAGCAGGCATCATTTGACAACGTGCCCGTAGAGCAACTGCGGCTCATTGCCGACTTCAACCTCAACTACGGGCAGATGCTCATTCACATCGGCCGGCTGGATGAAGCTGAAAAAAAGCTCCAGCTTGCCCAGACCCTGGCGCGTCCTTCCCAGGACGAGCACCTGCGGGGCAAGACGCTGGCAGTGCTTGGTGAACTGTGCGAGGCCCGGAGCGAGTATTCCTCGGCGCTGCTCTACTGCCACCAGTCCCTTGAAATCCTGCGGCGCAAGGGCGACAAACGCGCCGAAGCCCGGACGATGGCGATGATCGGCACACTGTATGACCGGCTGGGGCAGTTTGCGCGCGCGGCCGATGCGCTGGAAAAAGCCTTGGCGCTGGCGCGTGCCATCCGGGACCGCCAGATTGAGGCCATTGCTCTGCGGGAAGGAAGCTATGTCCGCGCCCGGCAGGGATTGTTTGCCACGGCGGTGGCGCTGGCCAAAGAAGGCATTGCCGCTGTGGAGCGGCTGTCTGACCCGCTGGCCCTCTCGATTGCCACCAGCATCCTTGGTTTTGCCCTGCGCTCCCAGGGCGACTACGAAACCGCCCTGGAGCATTTCCAGCGGGCGCGCCAGCTTACCCAGGAACTGAATCGGCCCCGCAGTGAGTGCATTGAACTCATTAACATCGCGGAATGCCACATCGGGTTGGGAGAATCCTCCCTGGCGCTCGAAAAGGCCCAGACGGCGCTGGATATTGCCCTCAGGATTGGCAACCGTCAGCTTGAAGGGCTGGCAACGCTGACCATTGGCCGCGCCTATCGCCAGCGGGAGGAACTCGGTGCAGCCGTGGTGTGCTTCCAATCAGCCCTGAAGCTGCTTTCATCCATCAGTGACCGGGCGGCCGAGTGTGATGCGCTGCTGGCGCTGGCCGACTGGCACTGCCTGGACCGGCATCCGATTGAAGCTCTCGAACTGATGCACCAGGCGCTGGCGGTGCTGCCGGATGAAACCGCCCGGCCGTGGCAGTGGCGGATTGCGGTGATGTTGGCCCGTTGCCACCGGCTGTTGCGGCAGGTGGATGTTGCCCGGACTGATCTTGAGAAAGCGCGCGCCATCATCGAGGCCCTGCGGAGCAATCTTGATCCAAGTGTGCCTCCCGACCGCTTTGCACGGGTAACACGGGCCTTTGACGAGGAATGGGCGGAAGTGTACGGCCAGTGACACCTTTCTGTCCCGCAGCGGCGTGCCGTTACAGAAACCCGCAGGCTTTCAACGCTCCGGTCTGGCCGCCATCGGGCAACCCCAGCGCCCTGTGCGCCAAAGTGAATTTGGATGCAGCAGCTTGCTTTGTCAGCCTGCCTGCCAAAGCCTAAATCAGTCTGAGTTGTTCTATTTTCTTTTGCACTATTTGCTCAATTGGAAGCTCATAGTTGGAAATGAAAAGTTCACTTCCTTTTTCCGCCCTGCCCTGTTTGTAGTTGTTCATTCCATACTGCAATTGCCATTCATAGATATTTGCAAAATCAAAATTTTTTCTGATTTCCGGCGAGTCGTCATAAGTTATCAGCCAGGAATGATTGCATTTTTTCATCTCACCAGCAAATTCACTATGGTCAAAGTTTAGATGCAGGATACCATTTTTGCCATACAGCTTTGATTTTGTTGCCTTGAAATAAGGTGGATCAAGAAAGATGAAAACTTCCTTTTCTCCATCGTGCAACAGTTCGCGGTAATCCAGACAGGTAATCCTGACCCCTTCCAAAAGTTTCCCCAGTCTGGCAACGCGCCGGATGGAAGACTCTGTGAACCTTCCAAGAAAAGCCAACCGGGAGTATCCTCCGGATTCAACAACTCCTGAAAAGGTGATCCGGTTCAGAACGAAGAAGCGGACTGCCCTTTCAAGTTCGGACAAACTTTCACTGTTTCTGTTTACCAGTTCGTCAAACAGTTCCTGCCCATCTTTTCTTTCCAATTTGACTTTGAAAATCTCGCTTGCCAATTTTTCAGAGTCCTTCTGTACATATTTCCAGAAAAAGTATAGCTCCGGATTGAGATCATTGATCCAGATGCTTATTTCCGGGCAGGTCTGGCGCAGGTAAATAAAAAATGACCCACCGCCGACAAACGGCTCTCTGTATTCTCTGAAATCCTTTGGCAGGAGATACCTTATTTGCTGGATTGCGCGCGACTTGCCGCCGGGATACCGCAGAGGGCTTTTTAGCATAGTGCGTCGGGAGTGGGATTGTCTCTGTGAAGGGGTGTCCGGTTTGCGCCTTCCATGTGTTCCTGCACCGGGCGCTGGTGGGGCTGCCGGATGAAACCGCCCGTCCATGGGCGTCGTGGGTTGCCATGACGCTTGCCTGCTGCCGCCGGCTGTTGCGTCGGGGCCGTGGTAGTAGAAGGATGTCGCCCGCACTGTCGTGCAGGCACCACCCGGCGCGCGCCCGGCCACAGACCGCAGCTTCAGGTCACTTTTCCTATCCGGCAGGCAAAGCACTTGTAGGCCTGTTGCCCGGACAGGTTGTCGTACTGCGCATCGTCAACCAGGATGTTTGCCGGCGCATAGCGTGGCGTATCCACTTCGTCTCCGACAAGCTGGGCTTCACCAAATGAGTTGGGAATGAAAATGACATCCTCCCGGATGCCTTCCCACAGGAGCACCGTGCCGGTGAGCCGTCCACGCGGGCTTTCCACGGCAACGGCGTCTCCATTGCGGAGACCCGCCGCCGCTGCCTTCGGATGAATCTGTATGTACCGGATGCCGTTGAGGCGTTTGCCCGTGTAGGTCCACTGGGTTACACCGGCAAAGTGGACAACGCTGGCCCGCCCGATGATGCCTGTCAGCGGAAAGGCGTCCGGTGTCGTTTTTTCCGCCGGCACACCCAGTTTCACCTTGCGGGTGACCGCCTGGGGATTGACCGGATTGGGAACGAATTCATCTGTGTAGGCGAGGGTTGGCGCTCCCGGTCCCGCCACGTCCGGGTGCGTGTAAAAGACAGGCCGCGCAGCGTGCCCGGCCCCGGCGAGCCGGGCGTCGAGCGCCGGAGTGAAGATTTCCACCTTACCGCTTGGCGTCAGGAAGCGTTTTCCCTGCGCCTGGGGGTTGAGGGCGGCAACGGCCTGATACCAGCCTGGATGATCCAGGTAGAGCGTGCTCACGCCGGGATGCTGCGGTGTCGGACAGGGAAAGCGCAGCGGTGTTTTGCTGGCTTGCAGCCGTTCCTGCGTCAGGCCGCCCATGCCCGGGGTGTATTTGACGAACGTCGCCCACAGCTTGCGGTAATCGCGCCATTCAAGCGGAAAATTGGCTTTCCACAGTTCGGCCTGGCGTGAGTCTTGCCGGGCCATCACCTGCGCCAGCTCAATCCAGATTTCCCAGTCGGGCTTGGACATCCCCACCCGTGGAACGACTTGCGCCTGCCACCGGATGGCGCGGTCATCGCGCCGCATGTAAACGGTTTCCATCTCAAAACCGCTGCACACGGGCAGCACCAGATCGGCGTAGTAGGCCGACTCTTCCATGAACAGCCCGGTGTACACATAAAACTCCAGTTGGCGAAAGGCCTCCCGGACCTTGTGGCTGTTGGCGCTGCTCATCAACGGATTGCCGGCTGTCACCACAGCCCGGAGGGGATAGGGCTGGCCGGTCAGAATTGCCTGGGCAAAATAGTCCGGCCCAACGGGAAGGGCCGGCGCTGAAGGCGAAGGCGCCTCGCCGACGGGCGGTGGAAGCTGCAAATCACCCGGCCAGGTGTTGTGCATGAAATTGCACCCGCCACCCGGCACGCCGATGTTGCCCGTAATGGCTGCCAGGAACGTCAGGGCGCGATAGGTAGCAAAGGCGTTGAGTTGGTGCGAAATACCGGCATTGCAGAAGATGGCCGCCGGCCGGGTGGTGGCGTAGCGGTGGGCGAGGTCACGGATGGCGTCAGCCGGAAGCCCGGTCACTTGTGCGGCCCACTGGGGCGTGTAGTCATGGCGGATGAGATGTTGCCTGAGTTCCTCGAAGCCCAGCACCCACCGGCGTACGAAAGGCTTGTCGTACAGTTGCCGGGTGACAATTTCGTGCAGCATGGCCAGAATGAGCGCCAGATCGCTGTGGGGCTTGATGGCGAGCCATTCATCCGCCAGGGCGGCCGTCGGCGTGCGGCGCGGATCGATGACAACCAGCCGCGCCCTGGTTTTTTGCCGGGCACGTAACAGGTAGGAAAATGTCACCGGATGCGTTTCAGCCTGGTTGGTGCCCAGAAACAGCAGGAATCTGGCGCTGCCCAGGTCTTCCTTGCCCGTTGCGCCGTCCACACCATAACCATTGGTGAAGAGGCCCAGTCCGAACGTCCACGACAGGGCATTCCCGCCGGCGTCATTGCACACGGGCCCGACGTCAGTATCGTTGGGGCTACCCAACAGCCTGAAAAAACGATGGATGAGTGAGCCTGTCCCGCGTGGCAGCCGTCCTGACGTGCGGTTGGCGATGGTATGCGCCAGTCCGGCATCCCGCAGGGTCAGGAATCGCCGCGCCATGAGGTCATAGGCTTCGTCCCAGGTGATGGGCTCAAAACGGCTGTCGGGTGAGCCTTTCTCACCAGCCACACGTTTGAGCGGTTGCCGCAGGCGGAAACGGTTGTACACCAGCTCGGCCATGAGCTGTCCCTTGATGCAGATTTCACCGGCTTGCACCGGGTCATCCGGCTCGCCGCGCACTTCGAGGATGCGTCCCTGTTTGAGGGCCACCTGGAGACGGCAGAGCGAATTGCAAAACTGGCACGCGCTGGCCACGACCTGATCGGGTTCAAGGGCTGCCGATTGCCGGGTGTAGTTCTGGGGGCCGGCCGGTGAAGCGTCCGGGGCGGACTGGATGACGCCAGGCTGGATGAAGCCGGCAAGTGGCAGAAACGAATCGAGGCCGGCCATGCCCAGTGAGAACACTGCGCCGCCCTTCAGAAAACCACGCCGCGAGATGGCATCGTCTGACATAAGCCCTACCGGTGCGGGAATGTGTTTTTTGGCCTGTGAGGCCTATTCTGTACTCAAGTTTGTGGTGGTGCGACAAGCAGGAGCTTGCCCATGACGGTACGGCTTTCCAGTCGCTCGTGAGCCGCTGCTGCGGCAGCAAGTGGAAAGGTAGCCGCAATTGGCACTTGAAACGCGCCGTTGGCAACCTGCGCCAGGATGTCCTCAAGGTCAGTCCGCGCCTCCGGGTAGCGCCCGGCCGCCATGAGGTTGCCCAACTGGAAGCCGTAGATGTGGGCATTCTTGGGGTAGAAATCCCGTACGTTGATAAGCGACGGTTCAAGCGTCACATTCGCCAGTGCGGCCACTCGTCCAAAGGGAGCCAACGCCTTGAGTCCATCGGCAAAAGTCTGCCCGCCGACCGTATCGAGAAAGGCCGTCACGCCCTTGTTTTCAGTGATGTCCCGGAGGGCTTCAAGGAGGTTGATTTCGGCGTAGTTGACCAGAATGTTCGCGCCGAGACGGGCGGCAAAGGCCAGTTTTTCCGCGCTGCTTGCGGCCGCAATGACCGTCGCCCCGACGTGGCGCGCGATCTGGATAGCGGCTGTCCCGACGCCACTGGCGGCAGCCGGAATGAGCAGCGTGTCATCCGGGCGCAGCCGGATGAGGCGGTGCAGGCAATACCACGCCGTGAGCCAGTTGACGGGCAGCGCCGCGGCCGTCGTCGTGGTGACCACTTCGGGAAGCAAAGCGACTTCATCCTCGTGCACGACGGCTTCCGTCACATAGAGACCCTTCCGGTGGCCAAAAATGACAACCCGACTGCCAACCGGCAGCCGGGCGGCGCGTGACTCCACCACCACGCCGGCCGCTTCGAGTCCCGGCCGCGCCGGGGGACGCACACCATGGTAAGCTCCGGTGCGGAGCAGGATGTCGGCCCGATTGACGCCAATGGCCTCAATCGCCACACGGATCAAACCGGGTTCAAGGGCTGGGGTTTCTTCCGTAATCAGGTGGAGGACATCAGGGCCGCCAAAAGCTTCAACGATGATGGCTTGCCGTGTGGGCATACGGGTTGGAGATGTACCTTTCGTCAGGTGATGCTGTACTGTGGCTGCAAAGTGTGTGTTCCCGCACAACCATGCCACGGCTGCACCGGATTTGGCTACTCGGTCTGTGGTGCGTGCTGGCCGGGTTTGCCGAGGGGGTAAGGGCTGAATCCCATCCCGTGACGGCTGTTTCGGACAGCCCGCCGGTACGCCCTGCGACACGGCTCTTCACCGGGAAAGACGGACTCCCCCAGGTTTCCGCCATGAGTCTGGCGACTGACCGGGAAGGGTATCTCTGGGTGGCGACCCAGGATGGCGCCGCCCGGTTCGACGGACGCACCTGGAAAACCTTTGCCATGCCCAACCGCCAGCGGTCGAATTTCCTGCGGGTGTGTCTGTCCACCAGTGACGGGCGCGTGTGGTTCGGACGCCAGGATGGCGGACTCGCCTGCCGCCTGCCCGATGCCACTTGGGAAAACGCGGATGAAACCACCGGGCTTCCGGCCGGTCGGGTCAATTGTCTGCTGGAGCGGACGGAAGGTGAACTCTGGATTGGCACGGAACGCGGGCTGGCCGTCTGGCGGGCAGCGACACGGCACATCGAAGTCCTGCCGGGTCCGCTTTCCGGCGAAAGGGTGCTCTGCCTGACCAAAACTCCCGACGGCAGCGTGTGGGTTGGCACACCGAAGGGACTGGTTCGGCATGACGGGCGCACCTGGGAAACCATAACCGCCGGCCCAACCGGAAGTGTCTCGGCAGGTTACGTGGACGGGACAGGGGCGCTCTGGGTGGGGGGCAGCGAGGGGCAGCTCTGGCGTTGGGAAAACCGTACCTGGCGGCGCTGGCCGCTGCCAGTCCGCAGCCGCATCACGGCGCTGGCCGAAACGACGCCGCCCCAGGGGGCGCGCCGCCTGTGGGTTGGGACGGATGGCGACGGCTTGCTGTACCTTCTCCCGGACAATCCGCCTGACCTTCAGGCCGTACAGGCGTTCGATGCGGCGTATGGCCTGCCCAACGTCAGTGTCTGGAGCCTGCTCGCCCTGCCGTCCGCCACTCCGGGGCAGCACGTCGGGCTGTGGGTCGGCACGGATGGCGGCCTGCTCCAGGTTTCATTTACCGGCTGGGCCACACTCGACAACATCCCCACCCTCGCCGGTGCGAGTGTCTATGGGATGTGCGCCGTGCGGCGTCCCGATGGCGGAACCAACTACTGGTTCGGGACACGCGGCAACGGACTGGTTGGCTACGCGGATGGGCGCTGGCAGCAGCTCACCGTGGCCGACGGCCTTTCGACCAACACGGTGTTCAGTGTGCATGAAACCTTTGCGGCGCAGACCGGTCGTTCCCTGTGGATTGGAACCCAGGCCGGACTGTTCCGCCGACCGGCCGGGGGGCGGGTCGCGCCGGTGCGTGCCGTGCCCAAACTCGAACGGGCAAGTGTGCGCGGCTTTCTCGAATCGGATGACGGTCTATGGATTGTCACGGCCGGCGCCGGTCTGCTGCGCTTCGAGGCGGAGCGGTGGACGGTTTTCGACACCGCCAGCGGTCTGCCGACCGACAACCTGCACGCCATTTGTGAAAGTGTGTCGCCCGCCGGCGAAAAAAGTCTCTGGGTGGGAATGGAAAACGGCGGACTGGCGCGGCTGGTCAACGGGCAATGGCAGGTGTGGCAGGTGCCGGTGCTGCCCAATAACACGGTCATGACCGTCCAGGTCATGGACTTTCCCGACGGACGGCAGTTTCTGTTTGCCGGGACGGAGGGCGGCGGCCTCGTTACGGCAGAACTCGACGGTGCACCACTGCGCTTTCAGGTCTGGTCGGAGTCCACGACGCCCGGCTTTCCCAACGACACCGTTTATCAGGTGCGCTTCGATGCGCAACGGCGCGCCTATGCACTGACCAACAAGGGCGTGGCGCGACTGACCTACCGGGGAAATGGCAACTTCACCATCGAAACCTTTGACACCGAAGACGGTTTGCCCAGCGGAGAGTTCAACGGCGGCGCTTCGATGGTGGACCCGCTGGGGCGCATCTGGGGTGGAACCCCCAACGGCGTGGCGGTATTCAATCCGGCGGCGGAGGCGCTGGCGTTGCCACCCCAACCGCCGAGGCTTCAGGCCGCAACCGCCGATGCCAATCCCCAAAGCTTTGCCGACGGACTGACGCTGCCCGCTCGTGTGCGCAGTCTGGTTTTTGAAATCTCAGCCCCGACGTTTACCGCCGTCTCGCGCATGCGCTACCGAACCCACCTTGCCGGCTTCGATGAACAGCCAACCGATTGGAGTTCCGAATCCCGGCGCACCTTCACCAATCTCCGGCCCGGCGAGTACGTCTTCACCGCCTGGGTACGTGACGGATACGGACGCGAGAGCCAGCCCACCCGGATACGTTTTCGGATTGCCACGCCGTGGTGGCTGACGTGGTGGGCGTGGGTGGGGTACGTGGGCTGCGGGTTTGGGGCGGTCTATGCCGGGGTGCGGTGGCGGCTGCGGGCGCTGGAGCGGCAGAACGCGGAACTGGAAGCGAAGGTGGCCGAGCGGACGGCGGCGCTGGCCGCCGCCAAGGCGGAGGTGGAAGCCCAGAATCAGGCGTTGGCGGCGGCCAAGACCGAAGTGGAGCGGAAGAACGCGGCGCTGGACGAGAAGGTGGCGGCGCTGGAGGCGAGTCAGCAGCGCGCGGACCGGATATTTTCGGCGTTGGCGGAGGCGTTGCCGGGGACGGTGCTGGATGGGAAGTACCGGTTGGGGCGGAAGCTTGGGGCTGGCGGGTACGGGGTGGTGTTTGCGGGGGAGCATCTTGGGTTGCAGCGCGGGGTGGCGGTGAAGGTGTTCAAGCCGGTGGCTGGGAATGACAGTGCGGAGGCTTTGGAGCGGTTTCGGCGGGAGGGGTTGCTGGCGGCGCAGATACGGGATCGGCACGTGGTGGAGGTGGTGGATGCCGGGGTGTCTGGGGAGGGGATGGCGTATCTGGTGATGGAGTTGCTGGAGGGGTATGCGGTGCGGGAGGAAATGCGTGGTGGTGGGATGGGGGTGGAGCGGGCGTTGCGGGTGTGCGGGGCGGTGTGTCGCGGGTTGGCGGCGGCACACGGGGTGGGGGTGGTGCATCGGGATGTGAAGCCTGAGAACGTGTATGTGGACTGGTCGAGCGGGGAGGAGGTGGTGAAGGTGGTGGATTTCGGGATAGCGACGGTGCTGGAGCGTGGTGGCGGGGGAGGGTTGGAGACGTTGACGGGGACGGGTGCGGTGGTGGGGACACCGGCGTACATTGCGCCGGAGCGGGTGGTGGGTGGTGAGTATGACGGGCGTGCGGATGTGTATGCGGTTGGGGTGATGTTGTACGAGATGGTGTGTGGGGTGTTGCCGTTTGGGGGGCGTGGGGAGAGTGGGATACGGGTGTTGCTGGCGCACGTGCATGATGTGCCAGTGGGGCCTGGGAAGATGGTGGCTGGGCTGGATGAGGAGGTAAGCGGGTATATGCTGCGGCTGCTGGCGAAGGGGGTTGGGGAGCGGCCGACGGCGGCGGAGGCGGCGGAGGAACTCGAACGCCTCGCCGACAAGGTGGCCCGTCAGCATCAGGCGCTCTCTGACCGGATAGCAGCCAGCTCAGGTGAAATGAATCGGTTGGTCGAAACGCGGCGGCGGACGACTACGGTCCGGCGTAATCCCGCAACGGATGAACGCTCATAGTCCAGGCACGATATGTTGAGACGGTTTGGGCAGTGTTTGACCTGGCACATCACCCTCTGGCTGGGAGTGGCGCTGGCTGGACTCCCTTTTTCGGCAACGGCCGATGTCCGCAAAGCCTTCCCGGTATTGCGCCCGGCGCTGACGGTCTTCACGGACCGCGAAGGGCTGCCCCAGAACACCGTTGGCGCCATGGCTTGCGATGCCCAAGGGCATCTGTGGGTGGGCACGCAGGATGGGCTGGCGCGCTACGATGGGCGCGGCTGGCAGGTGGTGGTGCTCCCGGCCGAGGCGGCCTCACACAACATCCACGCCTTGCTGCCAGCTTCTGATGGTGCGCTGTGGGTGGGCACGCTCGATGGCCTGCTGCGTCTTCAGCGTGGGCAGTGGACAGTCTTTGGTGCGGGGCAGGCGTCTGAAGCCGGGGGGGTTCCGCTCCGTGAAGTGTACGACCTGCTTGAGGAAGCCACGCCCCAGGGGCAGGTTGTATGGGCCGGCGGCGATGGAGGCGTTGCGCGCTTCGTCAGCGGCCGTTGGGAGCGGGTGCCCATCCGGGCCCAGCTTCCCGAGGTGACTGTGAAATGCCTGGCGCGTACCGTGGATGCCACCGGGCAGGAAGTGCTGTGGATTGGGACGACCAGCCGGGGACTCGTGCGCCAGGTGGGGGAAACGGCGCAGGTGCTGGGGCAGGCGACTGGTATCCCAGGGGAATACATCACCTGCCTGCTTCCGACACAGGATGCGGACGGACAGCCCCAACTCTGGGGTGGGACGCAGGGGGGCGGACTGTTTCTGCTGGATGGGCAGGGCCATGTGCGTCAGCGCCTTACTCCAGACAACACGCCGTTGCCCAACGGGCGGGTGCAGTGCCTGGCCGAGGTCAGGGCCGCCGATGGCCGACGTCACCTGTGGATCGGGACGGATGGCGGGGGCGTGGCCTGCTACACCGGGCAGGACTGGCGGGTCTATGCCACGAAGCAGGGAATACCCTCCGAACGGGTGTTTTCGCTGCTCCCGGAACGCGGCGACATCACGCCCGGTATCTGGATCGGAACCGGGGGCGGAGGGCTGGCGCGCTGTGACCTCGAAGGCTGGCAGTCCATCACCGTCAATGAGGGACTACCCGACCGAAGGGTGTATGCCTTTCTCGAATCGGCCGGACGTGAGGGCAACCGCTGTTTCTGGATTGGCACTTCGGGCGGTCTGCTCCGCGCTGAGAATGGCCAGCTCCGAACCTATACCCGCAAGGATGGACTGCCCGGCGATACGGTACTGAGTCTGGCCGAGTTGCCGGCCTCCAATGGCGGCCCGCCGACAGTCTGGGCGGGCTGCGATGGCGGGTTGGCCAGACTCGTCGGCGACCGCTGGCAAGTCGAACCCACGCCCTGCGATGGGCGGCGCGGAACGGTCTATTTTTCACTCGCCGTTGCCGAAAATGCCGCCGGCCAGCCGGTGCTCTGGGCTTTTACCTACGACGGTGTGCAGTATCTCGAAAACGGACGGTGGCAGCGGTCAGAACTGCCCGAATTCAATGACAGGCACATTCCTTACCGGGTGGAACGCGACCCGGCGCGCCCCGATGTGCTGTGGGGAAGTGTCTATGGCCTGGGTGTGCTGCGCTACGCCGACGGGCAGTGGACGTTGCTTCCCCGACAGGGGCTCTCCACCGACCGCCTGCTGGGCCTCGGTGTGTTCGGGACCGGCGATCAGGCGCAACTCTGGGTGGGAACACAGAGCCAGGGGGTGCTGTTCCGCGACTTGAACCAGCCGCAGTCTGCCTGGAGGCGGTTTTCCACATACAGCCAGCCGGGGCTGCCCAACGATTTCGTCTATGGCGTGCTGATGGATGCCCGTGGGCGACTGTATTTCATGACCAACCGGGGCGTCGCCCAGTGGACGCCGGAGAATGGTCCGGGGCCGAACTACCAGACCCGTGTGTTCTCGATGAACCAGGGGTTGCCGAGCAACGAGTGCAACCAGGGGGCTTTTTACCGTGACAGCGCCGAACGGCTCTGGGTTGGCACGGTCGCCGGAGCGGCTGTCTATGACCCGGCTCTGGAAACGCTCCCACCGGTGCGTTCCGTGGTGCTTGAGCAGACCCGCGTCAACGGCCGTCCGTTTGAGCTGACGGCCGGGCAGCGTCTGCGCCATGCCGAGAACAATCTGGCCTTTGAATACGCCTTGCTGGATTTCAGTGAACCGGACGCCATTCGTTACCAGGTGCAGTTGGAGGGGTATGACCCGGCGCCTTCCGCGTGGACGACCGAAACCAGAGCGGTCTATACCAACGTCCCCTCTGGAACCTACACCTTCCGTGTGTGGGCGCGTGACCCACACGGGCGGGTGATTGCCATGTCCCCGCTGGCGTTTCAGGTGCTTACGCCGTGGTGGCTGACGTGGTGGGCGTGGGTGGGGTACGTGGGCTGCGGGTTTGGGGCGGTCTATGCCGGGGTGCGGTGGCGGCTGCGGGCGCTGGAGCGGCAGAACGCGGAACTGGAAGCGAAGGTGGCCGAGCGGACGGCGGCGCTGGCCGCCGCCAAGGCGGAGGTGGAAGCCCAGAATCAGGCGTTGGCGGCGGCCAAGACCGAAGTGGAGCGGAAGAACGCGGCGCTGGACGAGAAGGTGGCGGCGCTGGAGGCGAGTCAGCAGCGCGCGGACCGGATATTTTCGGCGTTGGCGGAGGCGTTGCCGGGGACGGTGCTGGATGGGAAGTACCGGTTGGGGCGGAAGCTTGGGGCTGGCGGGTACGGGGTGGTGTTTGCGGGGGAGCATCTTGGGTTGCAGCGCGGGGTGGCGGTGAAGGTGTTCAAGCCGGTGGCTGGGAATGACAGTGCGGAGGCTTTGGAGCGGTTTCGGCGGGAGGGGTTGCTGGCGGCGCAGATACGGGATCGGCACGTGGTGGAGGTGGTGGATGCCGGGGTGTCTGGGGAGGGGATGGCGTATCTGGTGATGGAGTTGCTGGAGGGGTATGCGGTGCGGGAGGAAATGCGTGGTGGTGGGATGGGGGTGGAGCGGGCGTTGCGGGTGTGCGGGGCGGTGTGTCGCGGGTTGGCGGCGGCACACGGGGTGGGGGTGGTGCATCGGGATGTGAAGCCTGAGAACGTGTATGTGGACTGGTCGAGCGGGGAGGAGGTGGTGAAGGTGGTGGATTTCGGGATAGCGACGGTGCTGGAGCGTGGTGGCGGGGGAGGGTTGGAGACGTTGACGGGGACGGGTGCGGTGGTGGGGACACCGGCGTACATTGCGCCGGAGCGGGTGGTGGGTGGTGAGTATGACGGGCGTGCGGATGTGTATGCGGTTGGGGTGATGTTGTACGAGATGGTGTGTGGGGTGTTGCCGTTTGGGGGGCGTGGGGAGAGTGGGATACGGGTGTTGCTGGCGCACGTGCATGATGTGCCAGTGGGGCCTGGGAAGATGGTGGCTGGGCTGGATGAGGAGGTAAGCGGGTATATGCTGCGGCTGCTGGCGAAGGATGCTGGGGAGCGTCCAACGGCAGCAGAGGCGGCAGCGGAGTTGGAGCGTCTTGCTGACAAGGTTGCCGCTGAGGGTGGGGTGGTTCGGTCTGGTTCTTTGGAACGGGAGGTGAGTGTGTCGGACACGATACAGGAGACGTTAGGGGGCAAGGCGGTGGCCGAGGGGGATGCGACGATGGCGACTGCAACGTCGCTCTCACCAAAACCGGCCGCAACGCCGCCTGAGATGCCGTCATCCCTGACGGCCCCAACAGACGGTGCGGACACGTCCGACACGACAGGCCAGCCGCGATGACAGAAAAGATGCCAGAGACAACCATAACGGCGTCGGTATCTGAGGAAGCCTTGGTTTCAGGGGCGACACCGGAGGCGTTTTCGACCCTCGAGCCGGAAGTCATTGCCCTGTGGCGACTCAACGGGGGTATCGAGTGGGCCATCCTGCTGTCCATGACGTTCGTCATCATCACGGTAGGCAGCATCGTGCTGTCTTTGGGAATGTGGTTCTGGGCGTTGCTGGCGGCCTGGGTGCTGGCGCTGGTCGTGGCGATGGTTCAGACCATCTGGTATCCGCCGTTGGCCTATCGCTACTCCGCCTACCGCATTACCGACCGCATCATCGAAGTCCGGCATGGGGTGTGGTTTCGGGAAAGCCGTCTGATACCGCTGTCGCGCATCCAGCATATTGACCTGCGGCAGGGACTTTTTGAGCGGTCGTACGGCCTGGCAACGCTTGTCTTCCACACCGCCGGCATGCATGAGTCGAGTACACCCCTGCCGGGCCTTGCCGCCGGCAAAGCCTCTGCCCTGCGCGACCAGCTCATCGGACAGCTTCACCGCTGGCAGGTGCCCGTTTCTGTGGTGCAGCCCGACACACCGGAAGCTGTCAACAGAGACGCCACGGCCAATGGAGACGCCACGGCATGAGCACCGAAGCCGCCTACCGGCTGCCCTTGGCCGGGCGACTTCATCCCTGGACGCTCGTGTTCGGCCTGTTTGCCGTGGCGCGCCAGATGTTGATTCCGCTGCTCTACTGGGTCTTTTCCGGCTTCAGTGTCTTTGGCACGTTGCTGGTGCTGACGTTTGGCATTCCCAACCTGTTGCTGGTTGTTGCCCGTTACTGGACCTTCCGCTACCGGGTGGAGCAGGGCGAGCTGGTCGTCGAGCAGGGCATCCTGCGCCGTCAGGAGCGGCACATTCCCCTTGCCAACATTCAGGAAATCCGCCTCGAACAGAACCTCATCCAGCGCCAGTTGGGGGTTGCCCGGGCCGACATCGAGACGTCAACCGGAGGTGGCGTCGAAGCCTCGCTGGCGCTGCTTTCCGTTCATGACATTGCCCGTTTGCGCCGGTGTGTGTTCGAGCACCGAGGTGAAGGTGCACCGGACGGAGGCACACCCCGGTCCGAAGCGCCGGCCGTTGCGGAAGTGCCGCTGGTGCGGCTGGGGTGGCCGGAGCTGCTCATTGCCGGGCTGACCTCGAATGGCATTTTCACGCTGTTTCTCATCCTGGGCGCACTGCTCCGGTTTGCCGAGGAATGGCTGCCGGAAGCCGGACGCCGGGCACTGCTCCGGGGGATTGAAGCGACAGTTCGCGCGCTCGGCGGTCAGAGCACGGCGATGATGCTGGCGACGTTGTTCCTGTCCATAACGTTTCTGGTGCTGCTGAGTGTGGCGGCTTCGGGCGTCATGGCGGTAGTGCGTTTTTACGACTTTCAGTTGACCGAACAGGGAACGGCCCTGCGGCGTACCTACGGGCTGCTGACCCGTCACATCAGCAGTCTGTCACCGGCGCGGATTCAGTTGCTGGCCATTGAGCAAACCCCGCTGCGGCGGCTGTTTGGCTGGGCATCGCTGCGGGTGGATGTCGCCGGTGTGGCTTATGAGCGCCAGGAAGAGCAACAGGGGCGCGGAGTGCTGGTGCCGCTGATCCGCCCGGCGGCGGCCGAAGCCCTGCTGTCCCGGTTTATGCCCGGTTGCGTCATGGCGCCGGGTGCGTGGCGCAAGGTGTCGCCGCTGGCGGTTCGGCGCGGCATCCTGCGGCGTTCGGTGTGGCCGGTGGGGCTGACGGCTGCGGCGCTGTGGTGGTGGTCATGGCCGTATGGACTGTGGCCGCTGCTGGTGGGCTTGCCGGTCATCGGGCTGGTGAGCTGGCTGGACTACCGCGCCCGCGCCTATCTTCCCGGTGCACGCTACTGGTTTGTGCGGCAGGGGTGGGCCGGCCACGCCGTGTATGCCGTTCCGGTCAACAACATCCAGGCGGTGGTCGTGGCGCAGACCCCTTTCGATCTGCGGTTGGGGTTGGCCACCCTCATCCTCGACACCGCCGGACAAACCCCGGTCATCATCCGGGACCTCCCGGTTGCCGAAGCATGTGCGCTGGGCCAGCAGGTGGCGCGGCAGGTTGAAGGCACATCAGGGCGACAGGCGGCAGGTTTCTGACTTTCCCCTTTTTGTTGTGATTGTTGCCATGTGGACGCTTTGTGCTTGACAAAGTGTTTTTTTTTGCTCTCATGCAATAAACCCTTATGAAGTACAGGAGGCAACCCCCAATGCCATCCAAACGTGCGCTGCTGTCTGCCCTGCTGCTTGCCCTGACTTGGGCAATGCTCCTGCCATCGCCGTCGCGGCACAAAAGGCATGCATCAAAGGCGAGACGGGATCGCCTGAATTCTGGTACTTTGAGGTCCTCCAGCTTTGCCACAACTGTCAATGCTACGTACGAATCTGCTCTGCAGGCCCGGTTGCTTCAGGTGGAATTGCTACTGTTATGCCACATCATTGCGTGTGATTAATTGTTATGAATGCGATGCGTACCCACCGCTTCATCCTTGAGGTCCCAAAACATGTAAGAAGGAGATAGCCATGTTCCGTTTCACCCTGAAGTC